>ERZ1669250.639-NODE-639-length-14634-cov-5.743810_pt1 | contig 14634 bp, 9 predicted proteins | sample MGYA00579295_ERZ1669250 | MGnify/ENA primary metagenome ERZ1669250 (study PRJEB41166, sample SAMN08046056) | hot springs metagenome | biome: hot spring; feature: acid hot spring; material: thermophilic sediment; isolation source: thermophilic sediment from acid hot...
CGAGAACGGCCCCCGGAAGCAATTCCAAGAGCAAGGAAAGCCGGTGCGTCAGCGCTTCGCGGGCGCGCAGCTCCGCACGTAGGCGCGCATTGGCACTGGCAAGCTCTGCCCCAAGCCGCGCCACCTCCGCCTGCAGGGCACCGTAGGCTTCCGTGAGCTCGCGCGAGGTTTCGTTGAAGAGGGAAAATGCCTCGAGGAGTTGCGCGGAGTCCGGTCTCGGCCGCCCATCCCGGAGCTTGCTCAACTTCAGAATCGTCCCGGCAGCAAGGAATATTTCTTGAGTTTCTCGACCATGGTGGTGCGTCGCAGGCCCAGCCGCTCTGCCGCCCGCGCCACAACCTGATCGCACTCATCCAGTGCGCGCAACAGGAATTCTTTTTCGACCTCTTCCAGGTGCTTCTTCAGATCAAAGGGTAGCTCGCGCGGTGCCGAGAATCCGTCTGCCCAGATGGCGGTCAGACTCTGCTGCTCCTGTTCCGTCTGTAGGGCGCTGCCGTGACGGCGTATGCGCTCCGGCAAATCCGCAACGTCGATGGTCTCACCGGCGTGAAGAATGCTCAGTCGCTCCGCCAGATTCTGGAGCTCGCGCACGTTACCGGGCCAATGATAGTCACCCAGCGCACGCCAGGCAGCCTCCGTGAGTTGAACTGCTTCTGCCCGTATGTCACGGGACCAGCGCTTGAGGAATAATTCCATCAGCAGACGCACATCGTTCTCGCGACAACGCAGCGGTGGCAACTCTATGGGGAACACGTTCAGACGATAGAACAGATCCTCCCGAAAAAGACCATCGCGTATCCGGTCCTCGAGGTTGCGGTGGGTTGCAGCGATGATGCGTACGTCGGCGTGCAGGCTACGGCTCCCACCGACCCTTTCAAAGCGTCGCTCCTGCAGCACGCGCAGCAGCTTGACCTGCATTTGCGGACTCATCTCTGCCACTTCATCGAGAAAGAGTGTGCCCCCCTCGGCGAGCTCAAAACGTCCCTTGCGTGCCACCAGAGCGCCTGTGAAAGCGCCCTTTTCGTGACCAAAGAGCTCGCTCTCCATGAGTTCGGCGGGGATGGCGCCGCAATTGACGGCGACGAAGGGACCGTCGCGACGACTGGAATGCTGATGGAGACATTGCGCCACCACTTCTTTCCCGGTGCCCGATTCACCCAAAAGGAGTACCGTACTGTCGCTCTGCGCCACCTTGCCGAGGACGCGGGTGACCTCGCGCATGGCCGTGCTCGTCCCAACCAGACCACAACGCTCGCGGGAGATACTGCGTCGATCGTGTCCGCTGTCCTGCGTTACGATCGGATCACTGAGGTTTCCAGGGCCGTCCATCCGATTTCTAGGGGTTTTCCCGACTGCGCGCAACGGAGCGCCGATGATGTCGGAATATTAGACGATCCAGGCATTCCTGCACGGTCCCGCTCAACCGATGGGCGCAGCGTCCGGACCAATCGCCCCCCGTTCCCGGTGGCTCCTCCAGGAGAGTCCCAGGCAAAATCAGTGGGATAGCCAGGCTTGGCCGGAGGAAGAGAGCGAGGGCCACCGGCCCCGCAGAGGAAGGTGGCGTTCCTGCGGGCTGTCCCTGCCAACGCAGCCACTGGGCGTCTATGCAACAGTGCACCGGCTCGGATAGCGGCTCGAGGCCCCGCAAACCTCTGCTCATCATGAGCAGGAGCAGATCTACCTTGGTGTGTAGCGCCGGCAGCGATTCCTGCTCGTCGTCTCCTTTGGCAGGACCATCCCCATCCAGAAGCAGTAGCGCTTTTAGAAAGATCAGGTTGTCGCCCATGACCGCAGCAAAGGCCAGATCGTCTTCGGGAGCGCTGCACCACGCCAGAGGAAAACGTCCACAAAGTTCTACCGCTGCACTATCCATGTTTCCTCCCCAGGGGAGGATAGATCGTCAACCCCTTTCGAGCAAACCGCGCCAGGCATCGCGCAGATCCTGCACTACGGGCGTACAGGCATCGAGATGGTCCACATCGTCAAAGATATTCGCCAAAGCCAGCCGCTCCATCAGAAAACGATACAAGCGCTCAAGATTGACCGCGATCTCGCCTCCATGCTCCAGATCCACGCTGGCAAGCAGATGGGCCGTCAATTGGTAAGCCTTGTCCATGGCCGCGGCCTTTGCCAGAAGATCACCTTGCTCCATGGCAAGACGCGCCCGACGAATGTATTCCAGGATACCTTCCAATCCCAGCAGCACGCGCCTGTTCACGCTCAAACCCTGCTGCCCTACCTGCCGATAAGCCTGAACTGCGGATGCGGCGGCGCTCATGCGATCTCTCCTCAACCTCCCGAACCATTGCTGCTGGAACTGGAACCATTGCTATAAAATGCGTTGATATACTGACCAATGGATTGCAATTGCGACAGCTGCGACTGCATGGCGGCGAACTGTTGGGTCAACAAGGCCGTTTGATTGCTGGCCGATTGCTGCAGCGTGGTGATCTGCGCGTTTAGCCCGTTGATCGTCCCATTGAGCCCGTTCTGCGCTGCAGCCACAAAGCCATTCTGACTATTGAGGGCTTGGCTGAGCAGACCGTTCATTTGCTGGTAAAGTCCTTGGCTCACAACGACGGTGCCGAGGTTGCCGGTTTGGGTACCGCTGATCTGTAGCTGCAGTCCGAGCGCGGCGCCGGGACCCGTTACCGTCAGCTGCTGACCATTGCCCGAAGCCGCTTGACCATTGACCGTGCCCACCACGTCCGTGCCCGAGGCCGACAAGGTGCTGGTGCCAATGCCCGTGCCCGAGGCCCCCGCCGCCACGTTGGAGACCACGGTGAAGCTCTGGCCACTGCCATACGCACTGGACTGGAGCTCCAGATAACCGTTGTTGGATAGCGCCGTGAGCCCCATCATACCCGACTGCTGCAAAGTGGCGTTGATGGTATTGACGATCTGACTCAGAGAGCTGCCGGACGCCAAAGAGACCACCACAGAACTGGACCCGGAGCCGATGGTCAGGCTCTCGGATTGCGCGATACCGCCGCTCGGTACTGGACTGCTGGCCGTGACCGTAGCCTGGGTTGCCAGCTGGCTGATCTCAATGGGGTAGGTACCCGCCTGCACACTGCCGCTCGCGGAGATGAACTGGACGTTGCTGCTGCTGGTGGAGCCTGTCTGGCTGAAGAGTCCCAACACCGTCTGATAGTCGCTGTTGAGCGCCGTGCTCAGTGTGCCCGTATTGAGGGTAACGGTGCCACTGCTGGTCAGGCCCAAGCCAACGGCGCCCAGAGAGTTGTACGCGCTACCGGAGCTCACGCCAAGGCCGGGTCCCGAGATCAGGTTCAACAATTGCGTTCGCAAACCCTGCACCGCGGCGCTGCCTAGCAAGGGTCCGCCCGATCCCGTCTGGGCGTTGTAAGAAGTGAGTTGATTGATGGTAGCCATGGTCTTGTTGAAGGCCGAAGTAAAACTCTGCACCGCCGAGACGAAGGCCGAATTGCTGGCGGCGACCTGCAAGGTAGTGCTGCCGCTTGTCTGCAGGTTCAGAGTCACACCGGGTATGGCTCCCGAGACCGTATTGCTGGAACTGGTCACCGCGAGCCCGTTGATGCTGAGACTGGCATTTTGAGCTGCCTGGCTCAGCGTCATCCCTCCCGATGCCCCGGAGCTGTAGCTCAGCTCCGCCAGAGAGCCCGAAGCACCGCTCACCGCGACCGTGAAGGCGTTGTTCGCTCCGGTCTCTGTCCCCGTCAGGGTGAGGCGATAGCCGCTACCGTCGTTGATCACGGCCGCGCTAACGCCCAGATTTGCCTGATTGATGGCGCTCGCGATCCCGTTCAGGGTGTCGTTGCCGTTGTTGATGACGATATTGCTGACGGCACCGCTGCCGATCTGTATCTGTAGCGTCCCCGTACCCACGGCGGTGTTGCTGGCACTCGCGAAGCTCGGCGAGTAAACGCTCTGGGACTGGGCCAGGACGATGTTGCTGAGACTGTAGGAACCCAGCTGTGCCCCGTTGGTGACGGAGGCCGTGGCCACGGCGGGATTGGCGAGGTTGACACTGCGATTGTTGCTGGCACCCAGATTCTGCAACGCACCAAGTGCCGATTGCAGACTGGACAGAGAGCTCTGCAAGGTCCCCCAGGCGCTGAGGCTCGTCTGATACGATTGCTCCTGATTCTGCAGGAGGGTAATGGGCTGCTGATAGGCGGCACTCAGATTGCTGATGAGGCTTTGAACGTCGATACCACTGACCAGCCCCGACAGGGACGCAGACATGAACACACCTCCTTAGGCTTTCTCACTCATCAGCGTCCCCGGAAGGATGCTGTCTCCGGACTGCGCCATTTTCACCACCTGCTGCGCCGGTACGTAATATTCATAAAATACTTGTCGGGTTACGGAGTCGCTCAATTTCAAAAGTACTTGATTGGGGTGGCTCCCCGTCGGGTCCAGACCCGCTTCCAAAGTCACACTGGGATTTTCCTGTGCCAGCTTATGCTGCAGAGCAGCGATGGCCAGCTGAATACTTGGGCTCCGACCTCCCTGGGTGCTTTCCTGAACACCGTTCGCATCGGTCGGCAGACCCTTCACGGCACCAGAGACGAATCCTGCCGTTTGCGCCACAGCTTCCGGCGTCGTTGCCGATAGGGTCGATCCAGCATCCCGATTGGTCTTTATCCCCGTAAACGATAAAGGCTCCATGAAACACCTCTTTTTGCCAGAATCCTCCCGACCAATGGCCGGGAGGAAAAGACACTTCGACTACGCTTACGGCAGAAGCTTCAGGTAACTCTGCTGCAGGGCGTTTTCCTGAGCCAGGGTCGAGATGCCGGCCTGCTGCAGGATCTGGTATTTGGTGAGCTGCGAGGTCGCCTGGGCGATGTTGGCATCCTGCACGACCGACTGCGCCGACTGCAGATTCGTCGCGGTCGTCTGATCGTTGGCCACGGAAGCCTGAATCCGGTTCTGAATGGCACCCAGGGCACCGTTCTGCTGATTCAAGTAATTGATGGCCTGGTCCAGGATGGAGATAGCCTGCTGCGCGCCAGCCGCTGTGGAGACGTTGATATTGGAGATGGCAGAGCCACTGAGCGAAGCCGCCTGCGAACTGAAGCCGATGGCTGCGGCATTACCGATCGCATAAGAAGAGCTGGACTGGAACTGCACCACACCCTGCACCAGCACTCCGCCGCTACCGGAACTCAAGGTGCCGCCGACGGATGCACCGGTAGTCCCGTCAACGGTCTGGAGCACTGCCGTCGATCCTGAGGACAGGCCGCTGGTTGCCGCTCCCGAGCCCGCCTGGATGACGATGTTCTGTCCCTGGCTCTGGGTCAGAACCAGTTCCTGCGCACCGTTGACGGTCTGTGTCGAAGCCGAAATGCCCGTTATCGCCGCCTGATTGTTGATGGCCGTCACCAGAGAGCTCAGACCGCTCTGACCGTCGCCGACGGTGGCAGAGATGTTCACGGCATTGGTCGGCGATCCACTGCTCCCGTTGCTGAGTGTAAAACTGATGCTGCCCGTGGTGGTCACGGTAAAGGCCGTACTGGTGTAGGCGCTGGCGGAAACTCCCGTCTGTGCCGAGACCTGGTTTACACTCTGAGCAAGGCTATAGGCCGACTCATTGGCCGAGGTCACGGTCACCGCAGCAGATCCAACGGATCCCGAGACGCCAAGCGTACCGCTGGTGAAATTGCCTGCTCCACCTGCACCCACCGCCCCCGAGCTGACGGTGAAGGCGCCGCCCGCTGCGTAACCATTCATTTCATAGGCGCCAGAACTGGTGTAAACGCTGCCCGAGGTGGCCGTGACGTAGTTACCCATGGCATTGTTCTGGGTGTTGCCTACCGAAACATTGATGATCTGATTGCTGTTGGCCCCCACCTGGAACGCTGCACCGGCAAAAGTGCCGTCCAGAATATTCTGCCCGTTGAACTGAGTCTGAGTGGCGATGGTCTGGACCTGGGCCAGCAACTGACTGACCACACCCTGTAGAGCCTGACGGTCCTGGGTAGTATTGGAAGCGTTGGCCGCCTGCACCGCCGTAGTCCGAATCTGCTGCAGCAGACTGGTCTGATTCTGAATGGCGCCCGTCGCGGTCTGCACCAGTGAAACGCCCTGGTTGCCGTTGGAGATCGCCTGATTCAACCCATTGATCTGCGTCTGAAAGCGCTGGGCAATGGCATACCCCGCCGGATTGTCCTGCGGGCCGTTGATGCTCTTGCCCGTGGACAGCTGCTGTAGATAGGTGTTGAGGCTGCCCTGAGTACCGTTGAGGGCATTGAGGGTGTTCAATGCCGACACATTGGTATTGATGATACCGGAAATAGACATGATCGTGCTCCTTTCTTAGGGATAAGCCGGCATCCTTGCCGAAACCGTAGGGAATCCCCCTACACCTCCCTTAACGACACCAAGGCAACGAAACTTTAGCGCGCATCAAGGCAGCCACGCTCTGAGCCAATCGTCCAGACGAGACTCCAGCAACCAATGCTCGCGCACGTGCCTACGCAGTGCGTCCCCAGCAAGAGCCAGAGCTTCTCTATCCGCCAAAAGCTCGCGGATGGTCTTGACCCAGTCCCGGTAGCGATTGGCCACTCGCCAGACAGGATAGTCACCTTGATACGGGAAAATATCGGAACAGACCACCGGATAACCAAGAATCCCATACTCCAGAAGCCGCAGATGGCTTTTCGCCTCATTGAAGGGATTGTCCTCCAGGGGTGCTATGGCCAGATCCAGATCCAAGCTTGCCAGTTTGGCGGGATACTGGGCCAAGGGCACACCCGAATGGAACTCCTGGACGTAGGGCTTCAAGGCGTCCGGACAGAGTCCGAAGAATACCCAATGCACCTCTTTCGATAATTCCCGGACCACGTCGGCCACCAGTTCCAGATCGCCCGTGTGTCCGATACCACCGGCCCAGCCTACTCGCGGCTTATGCTCACCACGCCGCTTGGGAGATAGGTCCCCCCATATGGCGTCTTCGATGCAGTTGGGCTGGACCCGGAGTTCGTCGCTGAAGCCACGATAGGCTTCGGCCAGAGGTTCCGTTGCCACGACCAGACGGTTGCAAAGACCCGCCGCCTTACGAAAGCGTTTGGCAATATCTTTGTGGATATGGGTCTTGTGCAAGCTCTTTACGGGCAAATTGGTGATGAGGTCGTCAATCTCAAAAACCCGAAAGACCTTGCTCAAGGCCTTGTGTCGCTCCAGAGCCTCGATCTGAGGCCACTCCATTTGCCGCTGCACCACAATGCTCTCGGGCGAAAATCGCTCCATTTCTGCGGGCTCAAAAATGCGCATGGTCTCCCAACCCTGGACCCGGCCGGCCCGCTGCAAGGCCCGCATCGGCGCGATGATGCGATACTCCCCGCAACCCTCCCGGTCCGCCGGGTGAACCAGGATACGGGGGCGCGGACGCCACGCCGGATCCCAAGTCAGCGCCGCCTGGTCCTCCAGAAGGAAATCCGTACTGGCCAGGCTCAATTGCCGATTGTATGCCGGATCGAAGGCGAGCTGCGGCAGCCACTTGCGGTAGAATGCCATTTTTTCATCGGCAAAACGTTTTTCTTTCTCGGGATTCGGCTTTTTTTCCACTTCTCCCCGCTGGCTTGCCGAACCCTCGTGCAGCAGGATAGCCCACGGGGTGAAAACGACCTTTTTGCCCTGCTCACGCACCTTGAGGCAGAGGTCCACATCGTTGTAGGACACCCGAAAGTCGTGCTCATCGAGTCCGCCCACGGCTTGGTACAGGGCTTTGGAAATCAGCAGACACGCCCCAGTCACCGCCGAGAGATTCTGAGTGAGCATGGCGCGACCAAAGTAGCCGCGATATTCAGCGGGGTGGCCAATGAAGGGATGCTCCGCAGGCCCCCGCATACCAAGAATCACCCCAGCGTGCTGAATCCGACCATCGGGAAAAAGCAGCTTCGCCCCAACGATGCCGACTTCCGGACGCAAGACCTGGCTCACCATCTCGTCCAGCCAGTCCTCATGCAAGACCGCCGTATCGTTATTGAGCAGCAAGATATAGTCGCCGCAGGCAACGGCCACGGCACGGTTGTTCATAGCCGAAAAATTAAAGGCTCCAGGATGTCGAAGAACGCGCAACCTGCCGCCAAAACTTTCCTCTTGGGCGATCAGGAGCTCCAGATACTTCACCGCTTCGGGTTCGTCGCTATCGTTATCGACAATCAAAATTTCATAACAGGGATAGCGCGTTTTCTCGATGATGGACTCCACACAACGCTGCAGCATTGGCAATTGGTTGCGAGTGGGAATGACAATGGAAACCACAGGTGTCGATGTCAAAGGATACCGCACGCGGGTAGCGGGCGGAAAAGGCCCCGGGAGAACTTCGCCGTCGATATGGAGACGCTCCAGATGCCGCTCAAGCGCCGCTTTGCTTGCGGCAAGAATCTCCTCAACGGACATGCGACAATGTCCACCGCCCTGAAGCCGATGGTAGAGCACTTGCGGAATGTGGCCGATTGCCGCATCTCCGACGCGCTCCCAGGCACGCAGGACCAGATCGTAGTCCTCCGCACCCTCCGCCGCCGGATCAAAACCTCCGAGCTTCAGGAAAAGCTCCCGCTTGATGACGAGGAGACCCCCCACATAAGGCAGGCTGCGCAAGTAATCGATATTGAAATCCGGTTTGCAGTGCGGACTCACATGCTGACCATCCGCCGTGAGTGAGTCCTCGTCGGTGTAGATAAGTTGCCATTCCGGGTGCGTAGCGATGGCCTCCTGGATGCGGAATACCGCGTCCTGACTGAGACGATCACCCCCATCCAGCAAGGCGAACCAATCCGTTTTTCTGCCCTCTACTACAGCGAGAACTGCCCCCATCCAGGATTCGCCAGGGGCGACAACCTGAATATCCGCAGCCACCCATTGCCTTTCCATACTTTGCAGGCTGCTTTGATTTTCCGAATCCATCCGTGGTAGCAACAGGAATGTGAGGGAAATATCCTGAACCCCAACTTTTTCCCTGGCCCAGTCCCATTCTCTTGGCAGTTCTCGCGCCGACGACAGCCAGACAGGCTCTGCTTGCTGTGTAGCCTTTTCCAGCTGTTTAGAAACTTGCAAATGCCTATTTTTGACCTCTAATCGCTGGTTAACCAGATTTCGATAGAAGCTGGCAAATATGTGCAAGTGGCTGGGCAGATCCCAGTTCTGCTGCATTTCCTGTAAAGCGTTTTCACCAATCCGTCGACGTAGCGATACTTGATCCATTAGAATTCGTATAGCGTCGTACCACGCCTGCGATGTATTCGGCACGCGAACACCAGTAAGCCAGTTCTCTATATTATGATATGGCTCGATATCCGAATAGATGCCAGGTATACCACAGGCCGAGAACTCAAGCCATTTGATATTACTCTTACATCGATTGGCCGGATTTTCTGCCAGTGGGACAAGGGCTAGATCGATCTCCAGATCTTTCAGGATTTTTACATATTCATAGTAGTCTTTATAGAACGGAAGTTTTCTGACCTGGCTTGCCGACCAATCTATTGGCAGATCCACACCGAATTGAACGAACTCCAGACTATCGCCCCTGTCACGTATCAGTGCAGACAGAGCGGACTCGATCAACTTGAAGTCCATACTGTGCGTAGGCGTCCCCGCCAGAAGAATCCGAACCTTGTCTGTCTGCCTCACATGCTCCCTTTTCGAGGCCACAAACAGCCCAGGATCTAGGTAGTTGGGAAATACCTGTATATTCTCGTTCACCGAATGCAGTGCCTGACGCAGGGTTTCCGTAGATACCACTAGCATGTCAGATTTTTTCATCTGCTCCATCAATAATGGACGCAGTTGTACGAAGTACGTCCGATGCGGATTTTCTGCCGGAAGATCCGTCAACAGATCATCCAGGTCGAATACGATCTTCTTTCCAAGCGCCTGAGCCTTTATGAGCTGCTCATACAAATGCGACGATACCGGATGACGCTGAATGATGTATACGTCGGCCTCTGGCAGCGTTTCAGCATTGCTGTAGTAGTGCTCTAATGAGAACAGATAAGGCAGAGCTCTCAGGGGCGAATCGATACGAATTCTGGTAGAGGCAAACTCTGAAGACTCCGAGAAGACGGCAATCCGAATCGGAGCTTTGCTCAAGCTCACGGAGGTTTCTTCACTCTCACCTTGAGCGTCACCGGTGTACGCGGTAATCCTATCAGAAATGCCGCCTGTGCATTTCTTTGGCGCTCGTTCTTGCTCTTTGGAGAGCGATAGAAAGGTCGGTGCAGGGTCCACTAACGCCGCGGCCCCGACGACGATTCTATTCCCCAGGCCGCGCTCTCCTTCCGCGCATTTTTCAATAAAGCAGAGCGAGTCGACAAAGCGAATGGCACGAATGGTATAAATCATGTCTTCCGTTATACAACATCCGGAAGGAAGCATACTGCACATGAAATCATTGAGATCATCTAATCGCCGCCAATACTCCAAGTGTATAATATCAACAAGTTTTTTAAAGAATTCTATCGGTCCATGAGGATGCAGCAATCCGCCATTGTGCGATGACCAGTAGCTGCAATGCAGATCCTCCACCGCATAAACTCCGTTGTCCTCCAGAAGTGGAAAATAGCGAAGAAAATTGCCGATGATATTACTTGCCTCGTGCGACCCATCATCTATTATGATATCGTATTTAGGAGATTTAGAGACCACCTTTATAAGCGTATCATCGGTGTTTGAATCACCAATTATCAGATGGATTTTGCTGTCTGCAAAGTGTAACTCTGCAGTTCTTTTATCGATATCACAACCAACGATTGTACGAAACTTTGGGAAGAACTTGGACCAGATCTCCAAAGAACCGCCGTTCTGGACACCAATTTCCAGGAGTCGTACTGGAGCTCTCCGAAAAGCCGCGAAGTTTCTATCGTATTCATCCAGATAAAGTGACCATTTATCGGACACCTTACCCGTATGACGGTCATATAATTGACGTAGACTAGGGGTCTCCTCGGCGTATTCGGATCTGCTCATGAGCTTTCTCATATATATTTAAACAGACTCAACCCCTGCACCTGTACAAAGGCCTTCTGTGCTGCCTGCAGCGCCGTGCTGCTCTGCTGGAACTGAGTGATGACCTGAGGATAACTGACATCCTGCAGATTGCCTTGAGTCGTCTGGAATTGCTGCAGAAGATTGGTATTGAGGCTGTTGACATTCTGCGCCTGCTGTAACTCGCTGCCCATCGTAGCCTGCGCGCTGAGCAGCGTGGTCTGAAATTGTCTCAGGTTTTCCAAGGCGTTGCTGATACCCTGGGCGCGCTGGCTGTTCGCGCCGGGGGAACCGCTACCGGCTTTAAAGGCATTGATGAGATTCTGGAAAGTCTGGAATATGCTCTGCGTACCGGCGGGCTGCAGGGTGAATGTCGCGCTCTGCCCGGGGGCGGGCGCACCCTCTGCCCCCACACGGAGCGCAGGACCACCGCCCGCGGTGGTCGGGACGGAAATGCTCATTCCCGGTGTATAGACGCCAGAGGCGACTATTCCGGAGCTCGCCATCCCACTGCCCACACCACTACTGACGGTATAGGTGAGGCCGGAACTGCCATGGTTGATGGTAACTACCAGTTGTCCGCCCTGAGCCACGAAAAAATCGTTGGCACTTTGCGCGTCCAATACCGTACCCGGCCCTAAGGTGGTCGTCCCAACACTACCACTCACACTTCCCGAGGGAGCGGTATAATTGCTGCCGGAGGGCAGCACCGTAAAGGTGCCATTGCCGGCGGGTACGTTCATGAAAATGGCATTTCCCGCCTGGGAACTCGCGACACTGAGCCCAGGACCGATCTGCAACGTCTTCTGCGCCGAGTCCCCCAAATATTGCACACTGCCATCGCCTTGCAATTGGAATGGCGGGCGATTGGTTTGGGAGCCGCCAAAGATGTAGCTCCCATTGGCGTCCTGGGTATTGGCCAGCTGTACCAATTGCTGCAGGTTGCCTTGCATGGCCGTAACGGCATTCTGTAGGTCGTTGCCATTGACGGTACCATTGTTCATCTGGACGGCCAGTTGTTGCACCTGATTGATAAGCGTGCTCACGCTTTGTAGCGTGCTGCTGCTCAGTTGCAGATTTTGCTGGGCGTAATTGTTGCTCTGCTGGTATTGGTTGAGATTGGCGATACGCGCCGACAGATTCAGGGTTTGGGCATAGGCCACGGGATTGCTGCTGGGATCGATCAGCGCGTTACCGGTAGAGAGTTGTTGAGACAAGTTATTGAGCGTGCTCTGTTGATTGAGCAGGCCAGAGAGGCTGCTCTGATAGAACTCGGGAGTGCTCACGCGCATGATTTCGCTCCTCACAAAGCCTGCAAGAGGGATTGGAACAGGCTATTGCCGACGGATATGGCCTTGGCCGCTGCTTGGTAGGCCTGCTGATACTGGATGAGATTGGCGGCCTCTTGATCCAGGTTCACTCCCGACAACGACTGCTGGGCCGCCTGAGCTTGGCTGAGCACGTTGCCTTGGGCCTGGGCGCTGCTCTGAGCCTGTTGGACCTGGGTAGTCACCTGAGTCAGCAACTGCGCTGTCTGATCGTTGAAGGTGCCCTGGCCGTTGCTGAGGATCTTGGCCGTCCCCAGTGCCGCCAGTGTCACAGCGTTGCCATTACTTCCGGGACCGCCGGGACTGAGGGTAAAGGCATCCCCGGACGCGGCCAGACTTCCCGAAAGGTTCACCTGCCAGTACCCCCCAGGGTTTCCGGGATAAGCGATATCGATGAAGCTACCGCTACCGCCCAGGGTCACAGAACCCGTCGCGACCACCCCAGAGCTTGCTCCCGAACCGCTGCTGACGATGTAACTCACCGAGTTGCCAGAACTCCCCCCGGAACTCAGGGTAATCTGCAAGGAGCTTGGAAAGCTTGCAAGGCCAGACACTACCGTCGCCCCCGAAGGCGCTGTCGAAACATAACTCCCGCTGGATAGAGTGAGATTTCCCAGATTGGTGTTTTGCAAGGTACCGCTCACCATCTGACCGGGGCTGGAGACGTAGGGGCTGGCTGCTGCAATCTGCGCCGGATTGCTCAGCACCGTCTGCAGGGAAACCGCGCCAAGATGGGTCGGCTCCACCAGAAAACGGTCACCATTGGCCGGAGAACCAGACACGCCAAGCTGTACCCCCGCGAAGGACAATACCTGCGCGCCCCCCGAGCTTTGCACGGAAAAAGTCCCGGATGGCGGAGCACCCGTACCGCTGTAGCTGCTCAGAACCTTTCCCGTAGTTTGATCCTGCACGGACCACTGTCCGCCACCCTGGTAACTCACGATATAGTTGTCCGCCGTCAGTGCCGCGACATTGCTGATCTGCCCCGAGACATTGGCACTACCGGTGTTGCCTTGGTAGGCAAAAATCTGCACTTCCCCAAGTTGGAATAGTGGCGCACCCGGATTGCCAGTGAGGTCCAGACCCTGGGCCTGCTGCGCATTGACGGAAGCTGCCAAACCATCGGCCAAGAGACCGAGACCATTTTGCGCCGGTAGGAGCGACTGATTGCGAAACTGCAAGAGTCCTCCCAGAACGCCCCCGGAGAGCCCCGCGCTGATATCGGCGCCGGAGCCACCGTTGGGGCCCAGATAGCCCACGTTCAGGGATTGACCATCGTAAGGGCTGGGCTGAGCCTGCAGGGAAAAGGCTTTGCCATCGGCCACCAGCACTTGACCGTTGCTGAGGTAGACATTGACCTGCCCACCCGTTTGGGGCAGAACCTGCACCCCCACCTGGGCATTGAGCTGGGTGATGAGTTGATCGCGTTGGTCCAGCAAGCTGTTTGGGCTGCCGTTGCCCTGCCCCTGCAAAGACGCTATCTGACGGTTGAGCTGGGCAACCCCGCTGCTCAAGGTATTGATTTCCTGGATCGACTGGGAAATCTGCCGATTGACCCCCGCATTGATGGAGTCGAGCTGCTGCGCCAGGGAATTGAAGGTCTGACTCAAAGACTGCGCATTACCGAGCAAAGCCTGGCGTGCCGGGATACTCTCCGGGCTTGCCGCTACCTGAGCCGCGCCGGAAAAGAACTGGTTGATGGAAGAGGCAATGGCGCCGCCGCTCAGGGTGCCCAACAAGTCCTGCAAGGAAGAAGACAGGGTGCTCTGGCCACTGGCCTGGGCAGTGGCACTCCAGACCTGGGACTGAAGAAAACTGCTGTAGGCGCGCTGAACGGAGCTGACCTGCGCACCGTTACCGTAGTATTGCCCGCCCAGAAAGGTCGTCGGCAGGCTGGACTGGACCACAGACTCCTGGCTATAACCGGGCGTATTGACGTTGGCGATGTTGTTACCTGTGACCTGCAAGGCATCCTGGGCCACCTGCAAGCCACTCAAGGCGCTGCTGAGAATTCCACTGACACCGGACATATCAGGCACTCCCCAACGATCGGCCCACGCCCCGGGATGGACTGGACGGTCCCTCCGCCCCGCTCGCCAGCGATTTCAATGCGCCGGCCACGACCGCCATCCGCAGCCGCAGTTGGTGATCCAATCCCTGAACCTTTTCTTGCAATTCCAAAACCGCGTGTTGCAAAGCGGGAGAGGGAGGAGTTCGCCGCCGGGAAACAAAGCCGCTGAGTTTGGCGAGCAAGGCCGCCTCGCACTCCGACCCGGACGCAAGCATCGCATCGTCGAGCCGCGTCAGGCGATCCCGAAGTATCGCCGCC
>ERZ1669250.640-NODE-640-length-14614-cov-3.243149_pt1 | contig 14614 bp, 20 predicted proteins | sample MGYA00579295_ERZ1669250 | MGnify/ENA primary metagenome ERZ1669250 (study PRJEB41166, sample SAMN08046056) | hot springs metagenome | biome: hot spring; feature: acid hot spring; material: thermophilic sediment; isolation source: thermophilic sediment from acid...
TGTCTCGCCAATATCTAGCTCTACCGTCATTTTTACCTTCTCCTTTTAAAAAAAAGTTTACATCATTACAACGCGCTTTTAAGGCGCGTTGCGTTGCACTTAGTTTAACGGCTCAATTCTCGCTATGGTGGATGAGAATCCCACCACGTTCTCTACTACCAATACTTTTTCTCCCGGTCGAACAACGATGGATTTGCTATCGACCTGAGGAACAGAAACCAATTCCCCGTTGGGGAATTTTATCGTTATGAGCTCTCCGGACGTTTTTGCCTGAGACCCAATCATGACTCCTGCAATGGCCCCGGCGATGCCCCCTAAGAGGGCATTGTGCGCTACGGCTCCGATGGGCGCGCCAATTCCACCCCCGACCAAAGCGCCAGCTCCTTCACCTTGCTGGCTTTCAGACAGCTTGATGGGACGGACTGCGTAAACAGTCCCTACTCCTGTACGCTGCGGGACGGCTGCCGCCCCGAATTCTGTGGGCGTTGTAACGGTAGCACACCCACTGAGCAGTACCGAAGCAGCAACGGCGGAAAAAAGGAACTTGTTCATTTTCAATCTCCTATAAAAAAATAAGTTGAGAAGGATAATTAAATACAGATTGATTGTAGCTTATTATTTAAAGTAAGTCAACTAAAAAGACAACCCCCACCAAAATCTGGTGGGGGTGATAGAAGCTACTTCCCGAGAAAATACCGGATTAAAAAAGCCGGTATAGAATCGCTGAAAGCTTCGGCTAAACTTTTATAGCCCGCCTTCCGACCATAGTGAATGAATAGGATCACCATGAACGCATGCTCCAAAAAATCATGGAGCGAGTCGAAAGGATCGGGCTTGGAAAATAAGAATAGCACTAGTATTAAAGCGATTGTTTGTGCGGTTAATTTATTGTCCATACGCTGCCCTCCTATAAGAATAAGTATGAAACATCTAATTAATAACTTATCGTTTTTTAAAAGACAATATCCGCGCCCTCTTTAAGGCGCGGATAATATTTTGAAAAATATAAATTATAGTAATTCTAAAAATTGCTCATAGGATAGTACTTTTACTCCCCATTTTTGAGCTTTATGGACTTTTGAGTCACTACAATCGGAACCCAAAACCAAAATATCCGTAGACTGGCTGACGCTATCAACGGCTATTGCTCCTACCGCTTCTGCTTGCCGTTTGGCCTCATTACGGGTTACAGGCATTTTTCCAGAAAAACAGATTTTTTTCCCTTGCAACGAGTTGCCTTCTGCGCTCGGCTCTATTTTTTCTGAGCGCATAGAAGCGAAGTTAAAAGGGACTTCCGAGAGAATTTGTTCTACCTCTTCTTGTTCTCGTATTAAGCCCATTTTTATTTGAAGCGATTTCAGAGTACCAATGCCTTTGATGCGCTCTAAATCTTCGCTTTCTACTGCAAACAGTTCTTCCAACGAATAGACCTGCATCAATTCGTGGGCGGTTTCGCGTCCAATACCGGGGATTCCGAGCGCCCACAGAAACTGATCGGGCTTTAATGGGCGCGTTATGATATCGATAATAGCGCTTGCAAAATTTACCGCTTCTTTGGGCCCCATCCCGCAGTTCATCGCATCTTCAGGGGTCATTGCTAAAATTTTTACAATGCTATCAAAGCCACCATTAATAGCGGCCTTGATTCTCTCTTCCCCGATTCCGTTGGAATTAGGAATTTGAGCAAAGAAATTTACGATTTTCTTGACGCGAGCAGCGGAGCAATCTGCCGCCTGAGCACAGAAGGTTCTTTTCCCCTCTTGTTTTACCGGACCTCCACAAGCCGGGCAAGAAGTAAGCTGTACGGGGTTATCGGATTCACTTAAAACCTCCTGAATATAAGGGATTACTTTTCCGCTGCGGACGATCCGTATTTTTGATCCGGGTCCCAGTCGGTGCTTTAGAACATGGGCTACGTTATGACAAGTAGCTTTGGAAATGTTGGCATCGCTTAAAAAAACCGGATCGAAAAAGGCGCGAGGAGTAATCAAGCCTGTACGTCCGGTCTCAAATAGCACCTTTTGTACGGTTACTATTGCGCCCTCATTATTTTCTTTTAATGCGGCTTGCCAACGATGATATTTTTTATTGCTCCCTAGAATTTCGTTAACCGCCGCATCAACCGATTCAATTACCACTCCATCGCATGGGAACGGAAATTCCTGAACAATTTCTTCCAACAGCTTCTCGCGTTCAGCAATTATTTCTTCAGCCCTAAGATACCGTGCTTCTAAGTTGGCATAAGGAATGAAAAAGATTGCTTTATCACGAGGCGCTTGGAGTTGCAGTTCATTGGGTTCAATTGCGCGCGCTAGACCCACTACAAAATTACGCGGCGTAGTATAGCGCGGGAAAAGAACGCGATAAAAATAATCTTTCAGGATCGCAAACTCTCCAGCGCCGACAGAGCGCTCATTGCTCCCATATATTTGGGTTCCCCAAGATAGCAGCTTGGTAACGTCTTCCCCGACGAACTTATCTCCTCGGGTCGAGATAGAAACTCCGTCATCAAAACCTGACATTCCATCAATTTTGGGGGTTACCCGAAACTGGAGCCGGGATAAATAAATCCCATTGCGGGTGTAACGTGCAAAAAACTCCAGCAATTCATTTTCTGTAAAAATGTTTTCGATGGAAAACATTTCATCGTGCGCTTTCTTAACGTTGGTATTGAACAGCCCCGGTTTTTCGGGAATCAGTTCATGACTGGGAGACTTTTCCCCGAGTCGTTTTTCCAACGCAGGAACCAGAATCCGGCTGAATTCAAAATCCGATATAATCGGTTCCCCGGCACGATATCGGTTTTCACACTCCAGATAGAACGCTTGAAGCTCGGTATCGCTCATCTGGTTGAGTCTTTCTTGTAAGTTCATTTTACTTCTCCTGATTCCGGAGCATTCTTCTTTTTATTCTTGGGATTTTTCTTAAGAATAAATCGAGCCGAAACCCCAATCATCAGAACGAAGCAATAAATGAAAATGTTAACCATGAATTTCTGGCTAAACATATCGATGATTATTTCTCGTACTGCAAAAATTGCCATCAGGTCGATAAAATCGGTGAGCGAAAGAATCGATTTTTGGTAGGCTTTAATGAAAATGTGAGCAATTTCTACCAAAATCGAAATAAACAGCACCTTTTCTATTACATCTTGCAATACATTAACGGCTGTTATTTGACTGCTGATGAGGGTCGAGATGCGCGGAATGTAATACAGCACGGTATCCGCCACAGTCACGCCAATGGCAATTATCAGCAAGACAATTACCAGCAATTCTATCAGGTTGAGAATATACCGCAGAAAACGGATGGTAAACGTTTCGTTCATAATAACTCCTAAATTAACAAGTTTGAAAATTCCTCTTTAAAATCTCTAATACTGCGCCTTTATTAAGCTTTCTAACGAGATTTTTCGATTAGCTGAAGCGCATGGCTTAAGCACTCGCGCCCCAGATCACTCCATTTGTCCCCTTTATTGGAATAGCGATACCAACAGAGGGGACTGGTATGGGGTAAAGGGACTAGTGGTATTTGCTTTGTACTGCTGCGACTACTATAGAATATGGCGAAATGAGATTGCTCCAAAAAATTCTCAATAACTGTTTCCAAGTTGTCTCGATTATTTGGCACAAAGTGATTCCATGCTACGGCCCCCACGGTAACAATCGCCGTAGGTCTGGAGTTTTCAATAAGTTGGGTTAAATGTGGAGCACAATTAACCAGTTCGCTTTTAGTGGGCTTGCGATTATTAGGAGGCCGACACCAAACGGTATTAGCGCACAGATAATCGCGCTTCCGCACTAAATTGAACATACGAAATAGTTCGTCCAGATTTTTTCCGGCAATACCTTGGAATCCAGAACCAATACTATCTTCTTTCGCTCCGGGAGCTTCCCCTATTACTAATATTTTTTCTTCAATACTGCAACTATAAAAGTCGGGTAGCACTATTTGGCTGCGAGAAGAGCAAAGATTGGGACATTTTGTGCAATTCATTATTAGCTCCTGCGAGGTTGGCAATTAGGGCACACAAAGGTTCCGCGAGATAGATAGACCAAGCGTATAATACGGCTTTGTTGGCAGCGGGGACAAGTTTCCCCTTCTTTACCGTAAACTTTTAAGAAGTTAAGATTCTGTCCTGCTTTATTATCTGGGTGCTGGAAATCACGAAAAGTAGTACCGCCCTGTTTAATCGCGTCTTGTAAGATTTTTATTATTGCGCCACTCAGCCGTTCTCTTTCAAGAGAAGTAATATCGCGGGCTCTTGTTTCCGGGTGAATCCCCATTTCAAATAGCACTTCGTTGACATAAATATTACCCAAACCGCAAACCACTGATTGGTCAAATAATATGCTGCGAATATCGCGATAAGGATGGCGTACCAGATAATCTTCAAGTGTCTTTTTGATACTATCATTTATGGGGTCCACGCCAATTTTTATTTTTTTGCGGAATTCATCTAGGGACGAATACACCTCTACTTTTCCAAAGCGCCGCGCATCAGCGAAGATAATTTTTTCCCCTTGTTCTGGTGTGAGGCTCCAGTGAACATGTTTTTCTTGGGCTGCATGAGAGGCGATTAAAATTTTACCGCTCATACCCAAATGAACCCTAATAACCCCGACCGGGGTAAGTAATAAAATATTTTTACCGATTCTTTGAACCGAATCGATAGGCTGATGCAAAAAAGGGATAAAATATCGCTCTTCAGCGATGCGCGGATTATCGCTATGGACTGAGCACGCTATTATCTTTTTATTTGTTAAAAGCGGCTCCAAATAATTTACTACATTACTAACCTCCGGCAACTCCGGCATGCACTAACCCCTATCAAGCACCGTGAATAACTTATTATAGCGAGTACAGGACGGGTGTTCAAATGATTAAATCAAGATTTTCAATACAGTAAGCTAATACTTGCTCTAAAAAAGCCGAGAATTCCGAGCTAGTCAATTCTCTCGTGCTGCGGGTAGTGGTAATTAGTATCGTGTCGATAGCATCGGTAAGATATTTGTTGACAAAAAAGGAGTGCAATTCTTGAATCGTATGGCCTGATTTTTCAGCCGCCGCTTTCAAGATCCGAAAATAAAGCCGATTTTGGCGATTACTGCGCATCCGTTCTTGCCGAACTAGAGAAACATAGCATTTTTCATCTTCAGGCAAAGAGAGGATAAGTTCACAGAATTGTACCCTATCTTCGAGAGTGCGGATGACAAAAAATTCGCGTAAACTATGTTCCGATATTTCCATGGAAACAAACCTCGCTCTGGTAAAACTCCGGGTAACGCCGACTAATAAAATACAATAACTCTCCTACTACATCAGCCGGTTCGCTGTTGATTCTGCCAGCGGCGACATAGTAAATAAGCCATCCTTCCGCTACAATATCGTTGTGGCGCAAAATATCTTGCTTAAAAGAATTAAGATGCTTGCCGTGGTATTGCCACCCCAACACCTCGATTCCTAACTTAATGGCAGGGATTGCTATATCTAAGCGGTACTTACGTCCTTTTACTGGTTGTAAAGAATCGTATATAACTTCCGCTTTAGGTAAGGTGGACTTTAATAATTTGAATAATTGTTCCTGAATAATCTTAGGATCGCGGGCTGGTGTAGATATATTGTTCTCGTTTTTGATCCTTTTTCTTATGGCCGGGGGGAGATCTTTCATTTTTAAAGAGGTCATTATCACAACCCTTGGCGACGGATAAGAAGTGAGTTATAAATTGAGGCACGATCCGATGAAAAAATTTGGGCCACTTCTAACATCTGAATAACCACGGATTCATGAAATTCTTTGGGGCGTTGGGGATTATAATTGTAAGAAATTTCACGATATTTCTTCTTGAGGCTCACTAAATTCAATCCATAGTCTTGCACTAGCAGCGCCGTTTCTGAGGGAATGAATTCTTGCTCTTTATGAATTTGATAAAGTTGGCGCGTGTCTGATGGAATAAATTGGTCCAATCCCGAATTATACCTTAAACCTTTGAGGCTAACTTCTTTGATTCCTAAGCGACGCAACTCTTTTAAAAAAGAGAGATCGCTGACTCCCCAAATATAAGGATGAATTAATACCGTAAAACTTATTCCTGCTTGAGCTAATCGTTCCGCCGTCCTAAGATGTTGGACGTGCTTTACTTTTTCTAAGGTGTCGTTCCCTGTGATAGTGAGCACAAGATGGAAACGGGGCCATGTGGCGATCTTTTTAATCTGAGCACGAGATAAAGGCCATTTAGTTACCGAAGTTCTGAGACGAGCCTTATCACGAGTCATTTCTTCCCATTGGTCATGATAACTTGCCAAGCGGGGCCAAAAAGGATCAGTTACCGCTGTACTGCCGATTATATCATCGTATAGCCATTCCTCCTTGATTAATCGTGCCAATTCGGAGGTGTCATATTTGGCCGCAGTATATTGAGACCAATTAATATAAGTGCAAGCGTTATTGATCGCCCATAGCGAGGTAGCATTATTCAGCTTTTCTCGGCGCTGGTCATCTTCGGTAATAAAACAATATTTGCAAGCAATAGGGCAAGCAGGTTCACGCTTTTTGAACACCGAGTTTTCCTTCCTGAATTGATACCAACATGCGATTAATGGATTTATTTAGCTGTGCTGGAGTTTGGGCGGTATTAAGGACTATTAATTGATTTTGTTCTTTAATTTTTTGTAGTAGTGCGGGCATTCGTTCTTTTTCTAGGGCCAACCGATGATTCCATATTTCTTCGGAACTATCATGGCGAATTCTATTAAGATAGCGAATTTTAGCCAATTCCGGCGAAATACGTAGATAAATAAAAAGATCTGGAATCGCTTGTTGTTTTTCAATCTTAGAGAGCTGTTCTAAATTGCGAGGAATTCCATCTACTATAAAGTGGGGGTTGGGCCAAACTTGTTCAATGTAGAGCTTTACGGCGATATCATCCGCAAGCGGTCGCCATTCCTTTATTTCTGAAGGTAAAATTTTTTGATTGCGTACTAGATCTCCTATAGAAAAACTTGGGCAGGCGAGATGTTGCGACATAATACGCGCTACATAGCCTTTACCAGAAGCGGGTAATCCAATAAGGCTGATTTTCATGCGGAGTCAGCTATCTGTTCCAGTAGTCTTGCCGGGGCAAACCCAATTTCCCCTAGAGGAATATCATAAGCCTGCGTGATGCAATACGAGCAACCTAAGCATTTGCTGCGATTGGTGGCCCAAACCCACCACGAATTGACCAAATAAGCCGGGTGCTTCAAAGTCGCGGATAAAACTTGTGCTATTCCGGTATTGCCTCCGCAGTCTATTACCCCCTTCTGGGTTCCTACGACTCCCCCGGATAAAAATCTTATAAAAGCGGTATCAGCGAGTGTTATATTGGGGTTATTAATCCAGATTTTTTTATTATGGGTCATGAAACAGGCGGTGCAACAGGAGGGGCATTTTAGGCGATTATCCGGAGTAACTTGACATAACTCCGCTTCGGATTCTTCGATTGAAACATCGTATCCAAAGAAATTAAGAGCCTCTATTAATTCAGGCGAAACCTCCAACGAGGTGCGGCGGGCCTCACAAGATTCCTTGTTGGAGCAGTCCGCGCAACCTACCAAAATTGGGGAGTTATAATAGGGATTCCAAGGGTAAGGGTAATTTTTTACCAATGCTACCCCGCAACTCACTCTTTTGCTGATAATGAGTGAGAATTTTTCAGCCGCATCGGCAATATCTTGGTTCATCCTTTTATTGAGTAATTTAACTCGTAAATTCCACTCCAATCTTTCTTGGGCATTTAATTGGCAAATCATTTCCTCGTTTCCACGGAAGCCTGATATAATTACGTTTTTAGCGCCCGCCGTAGCGATGTTGTGGAAAATTTCAAACAGTTTTTCTCGGGTTCCGTTTTCACTTGGTAATAGCGGGCGAATATTGACAATAAAAGGGACTTCGGCCTTTCGCAGTTCTGAGATGGTAGCTAAAGCATTGGAGCTGTCATACGGCTCGTATTTCGGCCCTAAATTGCTATAGGATACAATGACGATTAAGCCCGGCAATTTAATATTTTTTAATTCTGCCGCCATGGAGCTATTAATTTTGCCGCGTGTGATAATAGTGACCGGGCCTAGATGCTGATCCTTTTCAAGCTGCGCTAATTTGCTGACGGTGTTGTACCACTGTAATGTCGGATCACCGTACATATTATTGATTGCTACTGGGAACTGACGCACTCGGGCAGCTAAAAAATCCAGCATTTCACTATCCTGCTTTGTAAGGAACTTTAAATATTACTGTTTTTTCTTTTATTTGTCAAATTAATTGATTTTTATTTTTGCTAGTATTATCATTTTGTGCAGTATTTCATTATGGAGAATGCGTCATGTTTTTGGTTGGAACAGTAAAGTGGTTTAGCGACAAGAAGGGCTATGGATTCATAGAACCTGAGGGTAGCACTGGCAAGGATGTTTATGTACACTTTACCGGAATTGCTGGTACCGGACGAAAAACCCTACGCGAGGGACAAAAGGTGCAATATGAAGCAACCAATACGCCTCGTGGCGTGGCCGCTACTAATGTGCGAGTAATTTAAGCCCTTTTTCCGGATAGCAAGTTTGCTTTCCGGAGCTATATGATAAACTTTTTATTAGAGGAGTTTTTATGAAAGAACAAGATCGTTTGATGTTAGAATCTTATTTGCAGACCTTCAATCCCACCAAGATGCAAATAGTTTCTACGGTAGATGATAATGCTCTAAATCGAGAAATTTTAGAGCAAGTGTATCCGCTTTTTCTCTCTTACCCCCACACCGAAATGACCATTAAGCTAAAGGATAAGGAATACACTCTCTTGCCTTGTCCGATGGAAATGTTTGCTATAGCTCTAAAGCTAAACTCTGCTCATTGGGCTTTTGTATCCAAAAAAGCCATTACTTTCTTGGATAGCTCGCTTGTCACAGGAATTTCCGATCGTGATCGCGTGATTATTCGTAAAAGTCTTGAAGGAGTGGTTGAGATTACGCCAGCTAAAACCCACCCTTCTTCCAAATAATTAACTGTTAAATTTCCTGAATTTTTTGATCTTGACCTCTGCTGCTTTAGCAGGGGTTTTTGTTTTTCAAACTGTTCGTTAACTAGTTTGAAACTGTGCTCAAGGCTGAGTCTAGTAATTTGTAGTTTTTGATTACTATCAAAAGAGGAGGTTTTTTATTTTATTAGTGGAACGAGTAGTATTTTTGTAAATTCCTGGCTCGCTAGAGAAAGATTTTTATAGCGGATATATAAGAAAATTGATAACTCGGCGTTGCTGAGGTATAATGCGAGAATATAAAAATAAAACCCCAAAACCGGGTGAGTTTACCCTCTTGTGGGTGATTGACTGAGCTTATAGTAATTAGACCTAAACTAGGTTTAAGTTACTATAACAATTTGTTTTAATCTTATCAAATGAGGAGAATTAAATGGCCGAAAATAATAATCGAACAGCCCGAGCGCGTGATTTCATTAAAGCATACGTTGATTTAATTCAAAAAAGATCCAACCCTGATAAGGACTGGATAGTTCCTACGGGCCTTAACCACCTCGATGACATGCTCGACGATGGCTTCACTGGCGGACAGTTGGTAGTAATTGCTGCGCGACCTGCGATGGGAAAAACCGCGTTTTCGTTGCAAATAGCGGAGAATATTTCTAAAGGTAAAAAAATTATTTTCTTCTCTATGGAGATGGGGGCTATTGAGCTAATTGATCGATTGGTAACCCGTAATACGGGGATTAGTGCCACTTTCCTAAAAAAGGGAAAAACCAGAGAAGAAGATTTCGCAAAGATCGGTAATTACCTTTTGGAATTGAGAGAAAATAAAAATTTTTATATCAACGAAGACTCAACTCATACTATTAAAACTATCGATACGGAGGTGTCAGGCATTATCGAACAACTCCGGAAAGAATACCCCGATGAACCGCTTAAAGTAGGGGCGATTATTATTGATTATTTACAGCTTATCAAGGGGCTTAAATCAACGCAGAATAGAAATGAGCAGATTGGGGAAATAACAAGATTCTTTAAAGAATTGGCGCGTAGGTATAACATCCCGGTGATACTGCTATCGCAGCTTAATCGCTCCCTAGAGAGTCGCCCCAATAAGCGTCCTCTTCTTTCCGATCTAAAAGAATCGGGTAGTATTGAGCAAGACGCTGATATTGTTATTGCGTTATATCGTCCCGAAGTTTATTACCCCGAAAAGGAAGAGTTGAAAGGCATTGCGGAGGCAATCGTGTTAAAAAACCGCTCCGGCCAAACCGGAACTTCTTATATGCGCTTTATGGGGCAATACTACTCCTTCGAGTCTATTACGGTTGAAGAATTTGTGATGAAAGCAAAAACCGAGTTCAATAACTCTTTTGGAGGCAAGAAGTCGCGCTCAGAAAAAAGACGGGCTCAAACTGATAAATTGCGGCGTGTAGCTGAAGATCAATACTGAAGTTTAAAAATTCCTTTTTTTTGTAGACGTCGCTAACTTTAGTTAATATAATTTACTGGTACTATAGTTTGAAAAAGGAGAGTAGCAGCCATGGAAAACCGGAAAGCCCGTCGCTCTAAGAAACATTTGGAGCGGGGGAAAAATAACAAACCCCGAAATCTTGGGAGAGGCAACAATAGTCATGTTCTTAGCACTAACAACACCATCACCCAGTCAAACGTTGAAAGTTCTTTATTAGAAGAAAAGGGAGATCTCTCCTCGCAGCGAAGGCCCGGCAGTTTAGGGCGTAAAATAATTTTTTGGCTAGAGAATTCTAGCGTATTGCGCAAAGCGGAGATATTAGTCGATTCTTTAACGCCCGCAGACAATGAGACTAAGAAGATAGCTTTGTTGCGGCGTCTGGTAAACCTTAAAAAGAGTATTATTTTACGTCTGGAAAAAGGAGCCTCCTAGCATGATGAAGCACGAACTCAAAATGAATCCATTCTTTCACTGGGATTTAATCTTTTTATTTTTTGCGGCAGTGGGCTTGATTCTAGGATTAAGCCTCAAGCCGTTAGCGGGGGCGATGGAAATTGTGGTTCCAGTATCCTTTTGTATGGGGATAGTGTTTTGGCTCTTTCGCCTCCTGCACGAGGACGAGTTAATAGAACAAGAGATTCACTCTCAACTATTAAGTCTTTCTAGCACCGATGAAAGCTTAGCTCAGGCGTGGGACGTAATGAATAATAAAGCTCACCCGAGCTGGCGAGAATTAAAAAATATTTTGCGTTATCATAGGCTGTTAGCCCATAAGAAAAATAATTGAGATTATTTAAGTTTAACCGATTTTTGTCATCAAGCGACTAATATTTAATTTTTACAGCATCAAAAATTAAAACCCCCAGACCAGCTTCTGGGGGTTTTCTTCGTTGGTTGGTTATCGTACAAGCTTAAGCTTATACCCATTTGAAGTAGGGGCAGTACTACTTCTTTCCGTCTATTCCACCTAAATAGGTTCAAGGAGTTCTACGGCGGCTAAATTGATTAGCCTGCTCCCTGTTTATCAATCCCACATCAGCTACTGCCCGAGCTGGTGGATAATCAAGCTTTAGAAGCTTTGAAATCCACGAACACCCGCGATCTGTCCGTCTTTACGGACAGCGGTGGGTCCAGTGTCGGGGGATACCACGTCCCCACGCTTAGCGGCCTGAGCCACCAAGGTAGAAACGAGGTAAACCGTTCCCTCTTCAGGGTCCGGAATCCCGTTCACCTCCCCAAACACGGTGCGCTTGACAGGCGCTCCATGAAGGGACCCCACCACCTCGACCGAGGTGTTCACCCTAGCCACCTGCCCGGAGGGAGGGAAAGTAGCGATAACGCTACCTTCCTCATCCATCAGGACGATGGCATGGGGTGTGAGATTGACGATCTTCTCGTCAATCACCATAAAAAAGAGAAAAACTCCTCAGTTTAAGAAGTTCTTGGTTTTTAATGAATAAGATCAAAAACCATTATAGGTGGTTTTTCCTCACTCATTTTCTGTTTTAAAAATTTGTATATTTCTTCTTTGCCAGAATTGTCAACATCTACCAAACTAACAATCTCGTGCTTCCCATTTTGGGACAGCAGAAGAAATTTGTACACATTATCCTGTTGGGAAATCGCTTTTTGAAGCGCCGCTTCAACTTTTTCTAAAAAATCTGGTCCCATTCCAGCAATGTTCGAATACATCGGATCAAAAGGTATGACTTCCGCGTCGGGCGGAGCATGCTTTTCAGCCTGCTTCTGGGCTTCCTCAACATCTTTTGCATCCACCCTTAAGAGGTACATCTCACTGGGGGTTATTATTTTGAAAAAGAACGGTTGCATGACTCTCCTGTTAAACAAAGTTATAATGATGCACTCATTATATTAGTTCACCAGAGAGTTGTCAATATCTCTTATTTGATGGTTAATGATCCGTTGTTTTTAAAAAATAGAAATATTTTCCTAAATTATAATGGAATCTTAGTTCCCGCATGTTACGATTTTTATAAGATCAATTATATGTTCGATTTTGATTTTGTCAAGAGTTAAAGAAATAGCGTTATTGCGGATATTTTACGAATATGATATTATTATTTAAATAATCCTGACATGGAATTTTTCAATGCCTGCCAAGTTTGCTAATTCTGAGCAACGATTATTAAATTGGTACAGAACAAATGTCTTGGTAGCGCATGCGAAAGATTTTATCAACTCTTCGAGCAATGTTGCTCATAATTTATTTCACAATATGCTGTATGCTGAAGATCTCGTTAAAACTGCGTTATTATATGCGGCTGATAAAAAGCTTTCAAGTCCTGATTTGTTGGCCCTTGCGATGACCGGGCTGTTCTCAGTTTATGGCGATAGCGGTAATAGTTTCAAAGAACTATCTTCCGGTAATCGCGTTAAACAATCTTTGGCGGGCTGGAATGTTTTCGCGCAACAACAAGGCATTTCTAATGAAACGCATCATCTTGTCGGAGAGATGATAACCAACATGGCTTCTACTACGGAAGATGGGATGAGTTTTATTTACTCTGCCCCGATTCATGTTTTAGAAAAATTTTTACGCGATGCCGTCACTACTCAATTAGCGTATCCGATGGCGCGGGCAAGAATGCGTTATTTGGCGCAAGAAATGGGAGTTAACTATGATCAATCATTCCGTGCGCAATTGCTGGAACGGGGTGATAAAAATCTCAAATATACCTTACGAGCGCAAATAGTTTGGAGACAAGCATTACCGCTCGTAAAAAATTGGGTTACCGTCGATCAGTAGAAGGAGTGAGTAACAAAATGGATCAGCAATCAATTGGTTTTAATGGTATTTCTTGGTCAAAGAAAGTTTTTGCCATAGCTATTCCGCTGGTTTTGGGCGGATGCGGAATCTCCTCTAATAATTATTTAAAACCTGAACAACCGTTAGTTCCGAGTAACATTCCAAGCGGGAATCAGGCGTCCGTGATTTACGGGAACAACGCTCACCGTATGGTTAACCCCGGTGGACCCATGATCCCTTATCCTAATCCTGATATAAAGCGGCAGTTTTTTGTATTGCCGCATAATAACGCCGCCCCAGAAAACGGGGATAGCTGGAAAGTTTATTTACGCGCAATCAAGCACCGTAACATGAAGCGGGCCTTGAGTTGCATCAAGATATCTTCCCAGAATTCTAATCCGTCTCCTGCGGGCTCTTCTCAGTGGGCTTACATTGATGGAAAGTATCAGCGTGTTCTGACCCATAAAACATCTTCTGACCGTGGGGGCTATAACAATAAAGATTTTTGTTGGTCCACTTTACGCTATCATATTCGGCAACAAGAAAAGGAACTGCGCTATCTTTCCGCTCCGAGCGCAGCGCTCAGCTATTTGAAGTTGCAGAACGCTTTGGCAGGGCAATGTGAGGAAAAAGGGGCGTCTTACTGTCTAAACTCTTCGCTGGCGCATAAAGCCCAAGCGCTCGGCTCATCCTTGCCTTGAGGTAATTTTCTAAAGTTTCGGTTAGATGGAAGCGGAAGGGAATAGCTTTTTCAAAAACGCCTGTGAAGCCTGAGTTAATTGGTTAATTTTAGAGGTTTGTAATTCTTCTAAAGTATGGAGTTCGGCAGTGTGAAAGTCCTCTTTTGAAAGTATTATTATTTGTTCCAAATCGGGGACTACTATCTTGCAGTGTAGCGCAAATTCTAGCGTATTATACTGTTCGATGTAAGAAAATGCCGAATAATGGAAGCTTTTGATATCTTTCTTGATAGCGGAATGAAAGTAGGATTTGTAGAGCGGAATTTCCAATTCAACGGGGAGTCCTTTTTGTGCTTCTTCTGTATCTTCCGGTAAAATAATAAGCACTTCTTCCGAAAATTCACGCACGGCGGTATCTTCTGGCAGTTCATCAGGACCGCAGCGGCCCGCAGGGAATTGTAGTGCTCCCGGCTCAAATTCAGCGTCGTCGGAACGACGCAGCATTATCAATGCGGTTCGTTGATGTTGGTCTACTATTTCGGCTACGCAGGTAGCAGAAAGAAGAGCCCCCGAAAATTCTCTTTGGGCTAATTGCCTTACCGTTCCTATACAGTCAGAATGCGGGTTCATTGCTAACTTCCCAGACCCGGCAAAGACGTGGATATAGCCCCCACTGTCTATTTCCC
>ERZ1669250.641-NODE-641-length-14612-cov-6.484990_pt1 | contig 14612 bp, 18 predicted proteins | sample MGYA00579295_ERZ1669250 | MGnify/ENA primary metagenome ERZ1669250 (study PRJEB41166, sample SAMN08046056) | hot springs metagenome | biome: hot spring; feature: acid hot spring; material: thermophilic sediment; isolation source: thermophilic sediment from acid...
GCCCGTTTTTCACAATCTTCCTTGTAAATGTCATGTAATGATAATAACACTACAAACTATATAAACTTTTTTGATACCAAATCTGGTAAAATACGAGTTCAACAGAAAAATGTAGTGATACTAAAGGGCGAAGTTAGGTTATGAATATTTTATTCCTCCTTTCATCTATTATCAATTGGGCATTTGTGTATTCACCCCTGTATTTCTCGATTAAAGAAGAATGTGCCACTGGATACACCAGTCTGCCCTGCACTGTGGTAAGGGATACTGTATGTGAATCAGGATAGAATTTGAATGTCCTGTTATCATATCTTATTGTGAGCGATCTCCTCTTTATTTTCTTCTCGAGTTCTGTTGCTTTAAATGCTTCAGATGCAGTATCCCTTGCCGTCTGAACAAATGCTGATGGAAGCGTAAGTATCCTCTCCCTCACCATTTTATATGTTCCTTTATTGAGCTTATTTTTATTAAATGTTTTATTCTCAAAACCATAGTCCAGAACTATCTGTGTTGCTTCTTTGATCCTCTTTGACATTTCAATGAGCGTTCTGTCATATAGAAGTTTCAGTTTAATGGTTCTGAACATTATTTATTAGTATATCAAAATTATTATTAAATTTCTCCATTGATGGAAGTCCGCGAATCTCCTCCCTAAAGGTCGGAGTTTTACTGCTTCTCTCAAACTCCTAACTTTTCTATAAATAAATAAAAAATTGATTTATGCATATTTTTTGAGAAAATTTTTCATTTCAATTCTACAGTGATTATGGAACTCTTGAATATGATCTTCTTTGAGCCATCTTTCTTTGTTATCTCAATCTCATACTTGGACACAGCTGAAATCTTGCCCATCTCCATCTGGTTATTAACAAGGAAAATAAAAGCGTCCCTGCCCACTGCGGCATCTGTGATGAGTGTATTAACAATCTTTTGCTCAGAACCCTTCTCTTTTGCCTCGTTACCCTTTTCCATAATTTTTATATTGATTTTCCATATTTTAAGATTTCCATCCTTTGGATTTTAGTTTTGCAATCCCTTTTATTTGAATATTATTGAAAATTATTGGGAAATCAGGAATTTTTTAAAACTTGTAAATACTTAAAATGTTTTAATAATGTTCAAAAAAAGATACCAAGCATAAAGGATCTTTCCTATCCAAAGATCCAGATGTGTATGATCTTGCAGGGCACCCACCCTGGCAGGATTTATTAAATTTGCATTTTTCGCAATCAACCGGTAATTTTCTTTCCCTAAAAACATTAAATCCATTTTTCCATATTGATTCTAGATCATCCTTAACAGCATTACCTTCAAGAAATTCATCAAGCATCAATAGTTCACAACCATAAACATCACCATTGGAATCTATGACAAATCTATCATGGCCAGCAGGGCAGGAATGGTAATTTTCTGGAATATTTTCCAATGATTCATTGAATATTTCTTCTTCGAGAAAGAACCTGAATCCATTGAACGTAAGTTTTATTTCTCCTCTGTGGTTTTTTATCATCTCGATTGCATTTTTTAAATCCTCTCTATCAGGAACAACATTAAATATTCTAGCCCTACCGAAAGGTTCCACAACGCTTATGTTAAGAACATTAATTCCCAATGATATTGCAAGCTTTACCATGGCATTTACATCATGGTAGAATTTAGTAATGGTAAACCCCATTGATACCTTTATTCCTGATTTTTTCAAATTCAGGATAGCATCCAATGCATTCTTAAATGATCCTTCTCCCCTGATAAAATCATTTTTATTCTTATCAGCTGAATCGATACTTATCTGCACCTGGTCCAGGGCAGAATCTTTCAATTTTTGAGCATTCTTTTCATTGATAAAAAAGCCGTTGCTGCTCATTGATGTGTAAAGATCAAAATTTTTAGCCATTTGAATTATTTCAAAAATATCCTCCCTGAGCATAGGTTCACCTCCAAGGAGATATACCATTTCAAAGCCCATTCTCCTGATCTGAGAGAAAATGTTCTTGTATTCCTCAGTTGGAAGCTCATTTTTCAATGGTTCTCCTGCGCTTAAGTAGCATGTTTTGCACCTTAAATTGCATGCGTGCGTCAAATAAATGCTCACGGATTTCTTTATCTTAAAATTTCCTAAAGCGCTTGCATGGTAGGATGGTATTGCAGGGCAATCTGAGAAAAAAAGTTCAAATGAAACTTCATCCATAAAAATTTCAAAGGCCCAAGTTTATCTGCTCCTCTAAATATTTCCACAATTCCCTTTCAGTTTCAAATACCCACAATGATTCAGGTATTTCTATGAACAATAGCAAAGGTGTTAATATAAGAGACTCTATGGCTGCTACGCCGAGATCCTGAAGCCATTTTGCAACGCCCATTCTTACAACTACATGATCAGGATCGCCAGTTATGATTACAGTTATTGCCTGATCTGCTGCAAATATTGTTCTGATTATCCCTGACTTCTGCGCCTGTATAACTATACCTTTTGGATGGCTAGCGCGCTGAACCTTGAATTTCTGTTTATCAAAAAATTCCTGAACCTTGTCTGCCAGCCTGTTCAGGTCTATATTTTTTCCATCATACTCCCTGATTGCACTTTTCATAATTTTAGATACCTTTTATTTGATATAAAGTTTTACCTAGTATGAAATGATTACCAATCCAGCTAGAATTAAAGAAATGCCCAGGATCTTCAAAAAATTCTTCCTTTCCTTGAATAGAAGAATTCCAAGAAAGGATGTGATCATGGGTGATGCTGATGAGAACAATCCTGTTGTTACCACACCTAGATAATCCATTGAATAGAGCATGAAAACAATGCCGATGCCTATGCCAAAGAACCCGCCTATGCCCAGAAGCGCCCATACCTTTGGCGATCTCGGAAAATTCCTCTTGGGTATGGAAATGGGCAGGAGGAAAATTATTGAAAATATTATTCTGAAAATTACTAGAGAATAGACGCTCGTCTTTGGAAGTATGATATCCATAAGGATTATGGCCATTGAATAGAACAGGGCAGATAGCAATGCGAGGAAAATACCTATCTTCTGTACCCTTTTCCTTGTTCTTTCCTGTATGATCCATATTCCGATGACTATAACTATACCGCCAATGATTTCAAAAGCTGTAATTCCTACATTGAAGAATGCGAACATTATGATAGCTATCATTATTGCGTATGTTGAGCTTAAAGGGGCAGTAATTGATACATCCGTATATTTCAAAGAATAGAAATAAACCGTATCACCTAGAAATACGCCAAAAAAAGATATAAGAGCAAACATTAAAAGATCGAATGCGCTTATTCTCCATATAATGAAAAATTCAGGAACAAATATTACCATCATGATGAAAAATGTCATGATTACCCTTACCTGGTTAGCGGTTACGGGATTCACGTTCAAATTTATCACGTATTTGTAAAATAGAGGAGATAGACCGAAGGAGAGCATTGCAAGCAAAGGGAAAATATATACAAGCATCTTTTGAATTTAAATCAATATTAGGAATTAACTTTTTCCATTGATTTGGTTGATCATATTTTCTGTGGTCACAGGGGATCCTATCGCCAGGACATTACCATTTGGTACATCAACAGCGGATATTCCAGCGTTGGATATGGAAATTCCAAAGCTCTCATTTTCACCTAACCTGAGAAAATGTGCGATCAGCACTCTTATAGGAAAGGCATGTGATACAAGAACAACATTTCCTGAATAATCATTCAATATTGAGAGCATTCTTTTTTCAATGCTCTCCCATGGCTCAATCTCTTTGGACTCATAAGTGAATTTGGGTGTATTCTGAAAAGGACCGTTGTTGAACTTCCCGAATCCAATTTCCATTAACCTATCATCCGTTTTATATGGAACATTAAGAATAGAAGAAATGATCTGTGCTGTTTCCCTTGCTCTCATTATCGGGCTTGACAATATTGCATCTATGTTCAATTTTTTTAGTTCATTGCCCGCACGCAAGACCTGATTTTTTCCCTTATCTGTAAGAGGATACTTGCCCAGATCACTGGAAACAATGTTCAGCGTATTTGATAGACTTTCACCATGGCGAACTAGTATGGCAAATTTAATCATTGATCCCTTTAATGTGAACATTATAAAATGCTTTTCTAAGAAATTTTAAAATATAAATTGTCGCATGTAAAATCATGAGATTTATTTGCCATAGATGCGGTAAAGAAAGGGAAGGTAAAGAACTATACTGCAAGAATTGTGGTGGTTATTTTGTGCCTGATATTGAGGAAAAATTTAATCCGGATATGAAAATGAATTTTCCATATATAAAAAACTGGATCACGCTGGGTGAAGGCAATACTCCTTTGCTTTACGATGATGCAATATTCAAGCTTGAATATCTTTCGCCTACGCTATCATACAAGGATCGTGGATCTTTGACCTTGATATCATCGCTTGTTGAGCATCTTAAAAATAAGAATATAAAAAGAATAAATGAAGATTCATCAGGAAATGCGGGAGCATCGATCGCAGCCTATGGAGCGAGGGCAGGCCTTGATGTTCACATATACGTGCCAGAGAATGCAAATGAGTTTAAAATCAAGCTTATAGAATCTTTTGGTGGGAAGATTCACAAGATAAGGGGAAACAGGAACGATGTCACAAGAGCAGCAATGAATGCTGAAGGTTTCTTTGCCAGCCATGTGCTAAACCCGGAATTCAGGGATGGTATGCGCATGATCTCGTACGAGATTTTCAGGGATCTCAAAGATCCATTACCAAGGATATTCGTTCCAGTTTCCGCAGGCACGCTTCTCCTTGGTTTGATCTCAGGTTTCAAGCATCTTTACGATTCCAATGAGATTGAAAAAATGCCAGAGATTGTTGCAGCTCAGACAGATCAGGTTTCACCACTATGCCATGCAATGAAAAATGAGAAGTATATACCTCCTGAGAAAATCACGTCTGTAGCAGATGCCCTAATAAGCACGTCTCCTCTGCTTCTTGATGAAATGGTTAATAAGATGAAGGATCAGGAATGCATTATTGTCAAAGAACAAGAGATCATTGAGGCAAGGAACATTCTTCTCAGAAAGGGAATTTCTGTGGAATACAGTTCAGCCGTTGCCTATGCTGCTTTCAGAAAGGGAAATTTCAGCGGTGAAAATCTTATTGTTCTTACTGGCCATGGAATAAAAAATATCTAGATCTTTATTGGCTCGCCATGCCCTGGAAGAACAAGGACGGGCGAAAGTGCTTTAATCTTTGCAAGTGATTCCTTTGCCTTCTCCAGATCAAGCGTGTATTTTTCATTAATTTTAAGCTCGCCTTTTACGTTGCCGGCCGCATCACCTATGAACACTGCTCTTTCATTTTCAACAAAAAAGGATGTGCTTCCTGGTGTGTGACCTGGGGTTTCAATGACCTTTATGCCCTCCAATTTTAATTCGTTGATGTTCCTTATGCCCTTTACAGGTTCTGGCCTAACCATAGAGAACATTATTCTTGCCCCTAAGGATTTAGGCTTACCCATTGAGGATGTCCCATCTATCACAGGTATCTCAACACTACTTGCATAGATCTCTGGATTATATTTATCCTTAATGGTTTTTAGACCCCCAATATGGTCAAGATGGTAATGAGTAATCAACACAATATCTGGCTTTATATTATTTTCTTTGTAATAATTTATCACAAGTTTTGCACTTCCTTTCATTCCAGCATCTATCTGTAAGACTTTTCCAGAAATTCTTAAAACATAAACATTGCACATTGTTTTATCAATGAGATCAATATTATTTGTGATCTTCATATGTGCTATTATAATATAGATATATTTAAAATTATTTTAGCCACCTGGACCTATTGCCATGACTATTATTTCATCATTATCTTTCAGCTCTATATCGTTCAATGTTCGAAAATTAACAGAAATTATGGGTGATTTATCTGCCATTCCAGGATACATTTTCAGTAAAAAATCTTTAAACTGGTATAAATTTTTACCATCAAATTCTATGATCTCCGATTGTTTGCCTACAATCTTCGAAAATATTCCGTAATAATAGACCTTGAGTCTCATCAACAATTAGAAATGAACTCTATGATAAAAATCATTTCATTTCAGAGAGCCACCGGAGGGGTTTGAACCCCCGACCTGCTGATTACGAATCAGCCGCTCTACCGAGCTGAGCTACGGTGGCTTTACCTTGAAAGTATTGCAGTGAGCATTTCTTCATAAGTGATGTTTATGCTTGCTCTTTCCAAATCCTCAGGAGGTTCATAAATTTTCCCATGCTTTTCCTTCAGTCTACCGTATTCGTTAATGCCTATAATGTTTAATATTTCCTTTAAGGATAAATTCTCTCCGGCATATTTCTTTAATGAATCTACAAAATCATCCATGTACTGTGGGTCTAGAAGCGCATATTCAACCTCAAGATTCAATTCTCTAAAGCGCTTTATAACCGATCCCATAAACACGTGATCTCTCCTTAAATAGTTTACAGTTGAAACATCAGGTCCCCAGGAAACTTTACCATCATGAATAAAAAGCAAATTCCATCCCTGCCAGGGCGATGTTAAGGATATGAATGTTCTGGGCGGTAAAAAGAAATATGCATATCTTAGAACAATTAATCTGGGTTTTTCTTTAAAATTAATTTTAACCATTGCATTGCCGAAGGGTCTTGAATAACCTTCATAACATAATTCATTGAGTCTAGCATATATTGTTTTCCTTCCTGGGGTGCCCTTTGAAATGTCAATGAATCCTGAAAATATGCCTATTATTATGAATATTAAAGCAAATACCAATCCATAAAGGGAATGTATTGAGAAAATGGCAATGATGATGCCAAAAATGAAAAATACGATTGTGAAAAGTATTTCTGTGTAATACATATATCCCTGGTTCCATGTACTTAGTACTTTGCCGCAGTTCATGATTGATCATGTTTTTATGATAAAAAAACTTTCCAATTTATTTTATATATGTAAAACATTACATGGTATATGCACTATACAATACTGTCTTATATGGATGAGGAATTCCTGAATAAATTGGCAAAGGAAGGATCTGAGACGGACATTAAATATTACAATAAAAAATCTGGGGAGAATGTATTCACATTCCTTTTACCCTTTAAGTTTCCAGAAAGGATAGCACCACTATTGCTTGCTTCATCTGTATCCGATGTTGCAATGGTCCAGGTAAACAAGATTGATAAGGATCTTGGTGAAGTATTTCTTGCAATAGATGCATTTGGCATTGATAATGGCATAATCCTTGCGGATACTGATAAATTTAGTACAATAAAAGGAATAATAAAAAATACAACACTCTCAAACTTTGAAATTGTTGAGAATAAGCCTGAGAATGGAATGGATTTTCTTGAAAGATTAAAGCCCAGGCAGGGTAATGGTGAGGGTTACATTGTTGTTGATCAGGTATTTCCTGTAAAAGGCGTTGGCACCGTTGCACTCGGTTTTGTGAAAGGTGGTAGGATAAACAAGCATGATGAGATGAGGATTTACCCGGGCCCGAAAATGACAGAGATCAGGTCAATACAGGTACAGGACGTGGATGTTGATTTTGCTGACATAGGAACAAGGGTGGGTGTAGCATTGAAAAATGTAGAGCCAGATAATGTACCTAAAGGTGCAATACTTGCATCGCACGAGAGGTTCATGACCTCATCTTCAATAAAAATTAGGGTGAGGAGAAACATGGCCATCCGGGATTCACTCTACACAAACGAGAAGGTCCAGATTTATTCAAACTTTGGCAAATATCCAGCCACAGTATCGGATGTATCGGGTGAAATAGTTCTCATTGATCTTGAACAGGAAATGGCAATTACGCAGGACATGTATGTAATAAGCCATCAGGACAAGGTTCCAAGGGTATTCGGTGGAGGAAAAGTAATTTCATGAAAAGTGACAAATGGCAAGACTTAGAAAGAAGCCTTGAAAAGCTCCAGCCATTTTACAGTTTAATGAACAGGATCATGAGCCTTGGCAATGAATCCATTGTAAGGGAAAGGGCAATGGATTTCATAGGTAATCCTGAACATTATCTAGATGCGGGCACGGGTCCGGGGACAATGGCATCGCTGGTCCATAAAAGATGTTCACCCAGGATCACCATTCTCATGGATCCAAGCATGGATCTTTTGCTCATGAACAGGGAAGAGGGCAATAAACTCCAGGCCAAGTTTGAAAACATTCCCATAAGGGATGGGTATTTTGATCTTGTCACCTGTGGCTTTTCTTTCAGGGATGCAATTTCACATGAGAATGCTGCAAGGGAGCTCTCCAGAATCTTAAAAATCAAAGGCAGGCTTGTGATCGTTGATATTGGAAAGCCTGATTCACCAGTACTTCAATTTTTTTATTACATCTACATATTTATTTTTCCCATTCTATCATCATTGTTTATAACAAGGGGTAAATTAATCCATGAATACTTTACACTTTTTTTCACTTACGTTGAATACCCATCGCATTCAAGGATAGTTGAAATGTTCAAATCTCTAGGCCTGGAACTGATAGCCCAGGGCAGAAAATTTGGAGGTGCCATATTCTTTGATGTTTATGAAAAGAATGACCAAAGTATATATACCCTTTATCAATAATGTTTAAGTAAGGTGACCATAATGGGTGATGATAAAATTACGATTGAAAACATCGTCGCATCAACCGCGATTGCAGATAAGCTTGACCTGAGCAGGATTGCGCTTGCTCTTGATGGTTCAGAATATGAACCTGACCAGTTTCCAGGCCTAATATACAGGCTTATTGAGCCAAAAACGGCTGTTCTTATTTTCAGGAGCGGTAAGGTAAACTGCACGGGTGCAAAGGATCTTGATGCCGTCAATTTAACGATTAAGACAATAGTATCAAAATTAAGAAAGGCAGGAATAGATGTTTACGACAATCCTGAAATAATTGTTCAGAACATTGTAGCCGTCTATGACCTTGGTGTTGATCTGAACCTTACCGACATAGCCATGAGCCTCGGTCTTGAAAATGTTGAGTACGAGCCAGAACAGTTTCCAGGCCTCGTATACAGGGTTGAGGAACCTAAGGTTGTTCTGCTTTTGTTCGGTTCGGGAAAGGTTGTTTGCACCGGAGCAAAAAAGGATGATGAGATTCTTGAGGCGGTAAACAAGCTCAAGGAAGAGTTGCAGAAGATAGGGTACCTCTAAGCATGGATATTTTAACAGAAATAATCATCATTCTAATTATTTGGATTCTTATTGTTTATTATATTGCAAAAAAGAGGTACAGGATCATAAAGCCCTACGGTCCTGCACTGATGATTTCAACAGAAAGAGGGAGGGCTGGCATTCAAAGAATTTCAAGACACAGATTCTGGGATTATTATGGCGTAAGTGCAATATATGTAACTTTAATTTCAATGATCCTTACGTTTGCGCTGCTTATATGGGAGGCAATGCTTGTTGTAGGCTTGCCAAAATCGGCTGCACCAAATCCATTAGCTGTTATAGGCCTGCCAGGCATAAACCCTTACATACCCATTGGCTATGGCATTGTTGGTCTAATCATTGCAGTTGTTATCCATGAGCTTTCACATGGCATACAGAGTGCAAGGAACAATATAAAAATAAAATCGCTCGGTATTTTATTATTCATAATCCCTGTGGGCGCATTCGTTGAACCAGATGAGGAGGAGATAGAAAAGGCTGAAAAGAGAACAAGGATGAAAATATTTGCAGCGGGTCCGACAACAAACATCATTGCTGCAATCGTTTCACTTGTCATATTCCTTATGTTAATGTCAAGCGTGTCCGTTGCAGAACAGGGTGTTCTTGTTGTAAAATCATATAACCCTGATATACAGAATGGTGACCTCATCACCGCAATAAATAATCAAACAATAAAGAATGTTCAGGGCATTGATAATATAAACATAAACCCTGGAGAGAATGTTCAGGTAAAGGTGTTAAGGGATGGTAATACAATTTCTGTGAATAGCATTTCTGGCTTATGGGTAACGGAAGTGCTGAAGAATAGTCCTGCATATTACGCGGGCATTTCCCCTGGCTATGTAATTCTTAGCATTGATAACAAAACGGTGAAGAATATAACATTCTTTGACAGTTATATGGCGAATACTACTGCAAATGAAAAGATTAACATGACATTTTTATCCAAAGGTAAAATATATTCAAAGAGCATTGTCCTTGCTGACAAATACGTTTTTTACCAGAGCTATGCGCCCGGCTACAACAGTCCTGATTTTAAGGGAAAGGGCTTCCTGGGTGTAACAGTTTATTACATGAATTTGTCAGTTTCACAGCCAGATGAGATCATGTCAATAGTTGCAAACCCATTTTCATTTGGCCCAACCCAGGGAATGCTCTATTTAATATCATTACCGTTTATAGGTCTTTCACCTTTCCCCGCATATTTCCAGAGCGTTTATTCTACGCCATTTTCACCAATAATTTTCTGGCCACTTGTTAATGTGCTTTACTGGATATTCTGGCTCGACCTGATGCTTGGCCTTACAAATGTTCTTCCACTCATACCCCTTGATGGCGGTTATGTTTTCAAGGATTACATTACAAAATTCCTTTCCAGAATAAGGATAAAGGATGCGGAGAAAACTGCTTATGCTATATCAATTGCACTTTCCCTCACTGTTGTTTTTTTAATACTGTGGCAGTTCATATATCTTGATTTCCTATAAAACCTGGAACGTTGTCTGAATTTCATCGCCTGTGCTGGGAAATAATGTTTTGAAGGATTTGTCAACCTTTACTATATCATATAATGTGACAAGTGGCTTGTTTATGCCATATTTCCTTTTTACGGATGTATCTGCTGTGACAAAGTTATAGCAGAGGTTACACTTTGTTGGATAAGAGATGAGAAAATAGCACATCCCCTGCCTGTTATAAATGCATTTTGTAGATATTGGAGCATCCATAATTTAGCAATGCACCAATGGATAAAAAACCTTTCCATATGTTTTTTAATAATGTTTTACATTATGTCAATAATGATCAGGGAAGGATCAATTGATGATTTCAGAATAATTAAGAAGATTGAAAGATCATCATTCAACAAATTTGCATATTCGGACGATGAAATAGAATACATGCTGAAAACATCAAGAACGCTTATATTCGAGGAGGAAGAACCTGAAGCATATCTGAGCTTTTATGTTGAAGAAGATGAATGCCATGTGGAATCCATAGCAGTGGTGCCTAGGTACAAGCGCTCTGGCCTTGGAACAATATTAATGAGAAAAATGGAGGACATTTGCAAAATGGAAGGTAAAAAAAGAATCGTACTCGAGGTAAGGGAAAGAAACAGGAGAGCTATAAATTTTTATAAAAAGCTCGGATTTAAGGAATCTCGCCATTTAGAAAATTATTACGTACTCAGTTACAGGGGTTCCAGAAATGCAATTTTTATGGTAAAGGATCTCTGTTCAGGCCCTGAACCAGCTCAATGAATAATATTCTATTTTATTTTGCATTATTGCAATGAGCAGTGTTTTTCTCACACCATTTGCTACCCTGGCAAGTCCGGCAATTTCTATCCACTGCATTCCATCCCTCAATATTTTCACCATGTATTTTGAATGTCTGTCATCGTTGTTCTCATAAGCGATGAATTCTGTCCCAAACTTCAGGCCAGAATTGAGCTTAAAATTTCTATTGGCTAGATCATTGAAAAGCCTTTCCTTTTCTAGATCATTGAACACTATTTCTTTTTCATTTTTTGCATTGCCAAACGGTTCGTAGCTCTTATAAATGAAATATGTAAGGTCGAAATCATCATCAACTATGGCTAAAAATCCATTTTTTTCCCTGAATTCTGCCCTATCCTGCGGTGATTGTACATGGAAATTAAAATTTTCACCATTCTTCATCAAGATTGTATTTTCTCTCAAGGATATTTTATAGCCCCTCAATTTAAGGTCCCTGTAGGCATAGAACATTCGCAGATCTATTGAAAATTTTTTAACAACATCATAGAATGAAAGTTCATTATTATATTCAAAAATTGATGCATTTTTTTCCGCGATTAAAAATAATGCTTCTATTGGATCCATTATGCCAATCTTTCCATGTACGGAATAGCCCTGGGATTCAAGCCTTTTTCTATCATTTTTATTGTTTATAACGATGTTACCATTTTTCAGATGGAATTTCATACACCCTTGACCGCACTCTTTATGATCCTGTGGCACATAAAGGAAAAACCTTCCTTGACATTCTCACCAGTTTTTGCACTTACAACGCCATAAACAATGCCATTGTATTTCTTGGATATGCATTTGACCTCTTCAATCCAGAACTGTGCCATGTATTTCAGGTCCGATTTGTTGGCAATGAATATGAGCTTTGTTTTTGGGTTAATTTCCTGTATTCTCTGCCCGAGCTTTTCCATTGAGTCAAGCGTATCGATGTTTGTAACATCACCAATTAAAATCATTGCCTTTGTGCCTAGAATCTTCCGGGGTGAAAGGTTCCTAGGATCTATTTCAAGGAGCAGTGCCTCAACGCACTTCTCCCCGCACTCGACCCTTTTCTTTACAAACTGGTTTGAAAAATCACCTGAAGCGCTATTAGTGAAGCTATCATATACAAACCTGTTTATCAAAGATGTTTTACCAACACCATGTTCACCTATAACACCGATCTTCCAGAGTGCTTCTCCATCTTCCATCGATATTGTATAGTATCAATTATTTAAACATTTTTAATATCTTTTTATTTTATAATAATGGCATCCTTTATGATTGATTGTGCTAATTTCTCACCAATGCCCGGTATCATTGCAAGCTTAGCTGGATCAGCATTGGCAATGTCTGAAACATTCCTGTAGCCCATGTTGAAGAGCCTCCTTGCCCTTACCCTCCCCACGTTTTTAAGCCTAACGAGATCTAGAAGCTCAGGCCTTACACCATATCTAATTCTTCTCCACAAATTTTCAAGATCCCTTGAATGGCTGTACTTCTCAAGCATTGCAAGCTTGGTATAAGAGTACAAGAGCCAGTCGGCAATCTCAACACGCATGTGCACATCCCCAGGACCGATTGAATAGTTTTCAATGATTGTGTTCATGTCTTTTTCATTCATCCAGTCATTTAGCATTAGTGCGGTTTTAAATGCATTTTTATCAAACCTTTCAAATCCAGGATGATCCGGAATGTTATATTCCTCATCCTTTCCAATAAGGGGTACCATTTCTCCTGCACTTGATATCACATAAAGGGCATATATATCCATATACGGGTACTGGAAAGAATTCCTGAAAGCAATGCCCGTAACAGGATCAAGATAAAGGTCAGATACGAGCTTTCCGAACGTTGTAGCCTTCAATTTTCTTATATTCGATATAAGTTCCTCCCTTTCTAAGAAGTTCATTGTGTCTGATAGAAAATATTCAAGATCCTTTGAACCCCTGAAATAAAGAAATGTATTTTTAAAGAACTGGATAACATCCTCCTCACTTTCAACTATGCCCGATGCTATTAGGCCCAGAACGTGCATTCTCAGCGCCTGGGGATTCCCTAACCTTGATTCTATATCATCTATCTCTTTAAATTCTTCAATTTCTCTCGTGCCTGACCTTGATACTATTATCCCCTCACCGTATGAATCGTACTTTGGCCTTCCCGCCCTTCCAAGCATCTGCTTTATCTCAAAAGATGGAATTTCAACCATACCATCTTCGGTGAATCTTGAAATGTCCCTCACAATAACAGTCCTTGCGGGTAGATTTACACCTGCTGCGAGTGTTGGTGTTGCAACTAGACATTTGATATTACCCTCCCTGAACATTTTTTCAACAGATTTCCTCTGTGCGTTCGAAAGACCCGCATGGTGAAAGCAAACGCCATTTCTGATCACTTCTCTTAACCTTTCATCATAAACATTTGCTTCTTCATCAATCTGTACAGGATAATCTATTTTTTCTGCATATTCCATAACAATGGAACCCAGCTTCTGTGCAAGGTTTTCAGCCTTTGACCTCGTATTTACGAATATCAGTACCTGCCCATGGTTTTCAAGCGATCTCCTAACAAGGTTACCTATCAATAGCTTGTCCTCCTTAATCCTGATTTTCAAATCATCCTCAAACTTAAGCACACCATTTGAATATATGCCAATCTTCAGTGGTACAGGCCTGAATTCACTATAGACAATATCCGCGTTAAGCCACTGGGCAATCTCAACATAATTTCTAATTGTTGCTGAAAGAGCAACAAGCTGAACCTGGTTATTCACATATTTCAATCTAGCAAGAATCATCTCAAGGGTAGGCCCTCTTCCAGGATCCTGAAGAATGTGAACCTCATCAGCAATGAGAACACCAATGTTATAAATGTAATTTGGATCATGCCTTAGAACAGAATCAACCTTTTCAAAAACGGCAACAACAACATCCGCTGCCTTCAATTCCTCTGAGCTTGTATCATAATCGCCCATGGAGAGTATTATGTTGTATTCATTACCTAGTATATCCCTAAGTTCATCATACTTTTCAAGTGCAAGTGCCCTCAATGGAACCATGTACAGTGCCTTCATACCCAGTTTTAAGGCCCTTATAATCGCAGCATATGCAATAATCGTCTTTCCACTTGCCGTGGGCATGGAAACAACTACACTC
>ERZ1669250.642-NODE-642-length-14584-cov-6.824971_pt1 | contig 14584 bp, 16 predicted proteins | sample MGYA00579295_ERZ1669250 | MGnify/ENA primary metagenome ERZ1669250 (study PRJEB41166, sample SAMN08046056) | hot springs metagenome | biome: hot spring; feature: acid hot spring; material: thermophilic sediment; isolation source: thermophilic sediment from acid...
CCGGCTTCTCAAGAGGCCACTGGACGGCCTCCTTCAGCGTCTCCTTAACGTCGGAGAGCCCGCCAACGTCATCCCATCTGACCTCCGGCACCTCTACGTAAACCTCCCTGAGGGTCGTCGGGACTATGTCTGGCAGCGCCTTCATGAAGTCGTCCATCGTGACCTCCATCTTCTCCAAAATTTCGGCAGGGATCTCCCCCTCTATATCCTGTATTTCGGGCAGGTATCTCCTAAGAGCTCTCATTGCCGCTTCCCTCACAAGAGCTGCAAGGTCAGCACCCGTATATCCGTTGGTCATATCCACGAGCTTGCGTATGTCCACATCCTTGGCCAGCGGCATTCCCCTTGTGTGTATCTGTAGGATCTCCTCTCTTCCCTCCTTGTTGGGTATACCTATCTCTATCTCCCGGTCAAACCTTCCTGGGCGCCTTAGAGCTGGGTCGATAGCCTGAGGTATGTTGCTCGCACCTATGACCACTACATCACCTCTCGCCTGAAGCCCGTCCATAAGGGCAAGCAACTGGGCAACCACCCTCCTTTCGACCTCTCCCGTGACCTCTTCCCTTTTTGGCGCTATGGCATCTATCTCGTCTATAAATATTATAGATGGAGCATGCTTCTTGGCGCCATCAAATATCTCCCTTAGCCTTTGCTCCGATTCGCCGTAAAACTTGCTCATGATTTCAGGCCCGTTGATCGACACAAAGTACGCATCTGTCTCGCTTGCGACCGCCTTGGCCAAGAGGGTCTTGCCCACGCCTGGAGGGCCTATCAAGAGAACTCCCTTGGGAGGATCTATGCCAAGCCTTCTGAAGAGCTCAGGGTGCTTAAGCGGTAACTCTATCATCTCCCTGACTTTGAGTATGACGTCCTTGAGCCCTCCTATGTCATCGTAAGTTATGGGCCTCCCTTCATCACCTTCCACGGGCTTATCTGATATTACAACTTGGGTGTCATCGGTCACCAAAACTATTCCAGGTGGCCTCACCGAGACCACGGTGAAAACCATGGACTGACCAAGCACAGGAATAAGCACCTTATCACCTTGCACGACCACGAAATCAATGAGCCTCTTCTTCACGTAACTCGAGAAGCCCTCGTCCACGCTGACCTGGAAGGAGGAGGACGCCAACTTAACCATCTGGGCAGGCTTATAGGACGCCTTCCGCACCACAACGCGATCTCCCAACGAAGCACCTATGTTTTGCCGAGTAAGCCCGTCCATCCTTATTATGTCCTGATCCTGGTCTTCGATGTAGGCGGGCCAAGCTATGGCTGCGCTTCTCCTCTTAGCGAACAGCTCCACGACGTCACCTACTTCAACGCCGAGTGCTTGAAGCGCTGCCTGGTTTATCCTGACCTTGCCCCTTCCATAATCGCGCGGCTTGGCGTCCGCCGCCCTTAATATAACTTCACGCTTTTCCTCCCCCTCTTGCGACAAAATCCTTCACCACGATATTATCAAAAACACGGTTTTAACCCTATCGCACTGGACGCGTAAGGACCTTGAGGACACCGCATAGCGCCATGAAAACTAAAAGGTTAAATCATGGCTACATGCTATCATATGGCCTACGATCAATCGGAAGAAGAAAGGGTTTCATATGACCGCTCCGTGGCATCGCTTATAGACCACACGAGGATCGTTCAAGAGGCGCTAAGGGCAGTCCTCCAAACAGCGGACGGCGTAAAGAAAAAAGACCAAAAGGCATCGAGCGCCGCATACAAGAAGCTCCTAGAGCTCAAGGAGGTCGATGAGCTCAACGTCAGAAAGAGGGTAGAACAAACCCTTGCTGAGGCCCAGCTCATGTCGAACTTCGCGGCAAACCTTCTTGCCACTGACGACCTCATAACCGAGATCTCTTCCTTTGCAGAGGCCGTAAGCTTTAGGCTAAATGCTATGACCAGCGAGGACTTCTGCCTAATGCTGAAAAGCGATGAACAGGAGAGCCAAGACTTCATAATCGGAATAACCGAGATAATCAACATGGCCTTTGATGCCTTCGAGAAGGCAAAGAGCGCATTGCAGTCTCTTAGGACCGACACAGCCAAGGCCGTCCAGCTGACTTATGAGGTAGATCAAATAGAGACGGATGTAGACCACAAGCAAAGACAACTAGACCTCATGCTGCTCAGTTATAACTTCGCTTTGCCGTGTATCCTGCTCATGCATGAAACGGTACAAAGGGCCGAAGAAATGGTCGACTCGGTTCAAAGGCTTGCCAGTTCGGTTAGGATTCTTGCTCTGATGCGCGGAGGAATGTCTTAAGGCCTCCTGAGTAGAGCGCCGCGGTTATGCCAGTCACCACCACGTCCCACCAATATAGGATGAGCCTGATAAGCAATGTGGCAGCTATGGCTATGCCCGCTGGCACGCCGAGCGCGACGTAAGATAAGCTCATGGCGGCCTCCACAAAGCCGAGCATGCCTGGAACGCCAAGTGGTATGCTTGTCACGAGCTCACCTACAAGCATAACCAGCGTTATCTCCCAGAAGTTTATGCCGTAGTAGTTCATGGATATGAATACCCAATAGGAGACAAGCGCCGCAACCAGCAGCCTCGCAACTATTATCATCAAGGACAGCAGCGCACCCATAGGAGAGTTGGACATGCTGACTATGGCGTCGCTGAACTGGATAGTGGTCTCCTGGGCTTTCTGCTTCGCCCTCTTATCAACACCTACCTTTTTTATGAACTTGTAGTAAAAGTTGAAGAAGTGATTGGCTGCCCAGCCAACCAATCCCCTGTGCCTTGATGCCGCAAGTATGAAGGCGCCTGCAGCAGCTGCTAGCATCACTATGATTATGAACGGATATATCAGGTGAAAGCGCGACCTATCGTAGAAGTATATCACGAATATGCTCGCGGTCGTCACTATGACATAGGCGAAAGCGTATAGGACCCTCTGCATTATAACCGAGGCCGTGGACGCCGAGGTATTTTTCCCCTCTTTTCCCATTAGTATGGCACGGGAAACGTCCATTAAGATTCCAGCAGGGGTCACATATAGCAAAAAGAGACTTGACCATGTTATGACCAAGCTCTTTCTTAGCTTCACCTTTATGCCCCCGCTTATCAGCAGAACGTGCCACGAAAGGGCGTAAAGGAAAAGCCCAAACACCTCGAGGCCCGCACCGCCGAGCAGTAGCTTGGGATCAGTCCTCTCTATAATCGATATCACGTCAGTCTCCTTGAAAAGGTAACCGATGAGCACCGCCATGGCAACCACGACAATGGCCGTGAAGGCGATGCGGAGGGTTTTGTAATTCATAAACTTATGGAACAGCAATATAAATGTTTATTTTACGCCGCTCTCAGGCCCTGAGAACTTTGCCCGCACAAGGCTTTACTTCACGTACCAGTTATCTTTATGGCTAAAGGGGTGTTTAACGGCCGCTCGGTGCTCGTGCTCAACAAAGCCGAGGGAGGGTCTATATACGCCTTGGGCTATTACGGGCGCACCCTGTCCGTCTATAAACCCAAGGGACGCGAGGTGGAGTCAGAGCTTGAGCTTTCTCCTGTTGAGGCGCTTTACCTCGCCCAGCATGGAGTGCTCGACGTTTACTACAAAAGCAAAAGAATGGCGACCGAGGAGCTACGCGAGGCTCTGGAACGCGACTTTCTTCACTTCAAGGAACTCTTCATGGTTTACGATGACCTCAAGGAAAAGGGATACATAGTTAAGCCGGGCATGAAGTTCGGAGCGGACTTCGCCGTGTACGAGCACGGGCCGGGCGTCGACCACGCCATATTTCTCGTTCACGTGGTCTTGGCCTATGACGCCTTTGAGCCAGAGGAGATAGTCAGAGCGGGTAGGCTCTCACACGGTGTCAGGAAACGCTTTGTCATGGCCTACCCAAACGCTTCAAGCAAAAAAGTGGAGTACGTGGTGTTCCGCTGGGTCAAGCCTTGAGGTCTGACCTCAGCGGCTTCTTCACGACCTTATTTGAGGTCTGTCTCCAGTTAACCCCAGCGTTAGACCCCGCGAGAAGTATGGCATCACGCTTCTCCACCAGCCTGTCTCTGTACTTCATCAGGTCGCGGAGCATAACCGGGATCTCCCCTTCAACGGTGTGGCTCGGCCTAAAGCCAAGCGACGGTAGCACGTACCTCTCAACGTTGTAGTAGTGGCGCTGGGCCTCAACTCTGGGATCGGGGACGGGCTTTATCTGAACGTTTAATCCCATCTCATCTCCTGCCTTTTTGACCATGTTGGCAAGCTCCATAACGCTCCTGCTCTCCGCGTACTGGTTTACCACCCTCATGGTGCCCTGCTCTGGAGGATGCTCAAGCAATACCGAGAGAGCGGTTATGCTGTCCTCAAGAGAAATAAATCCCCTTGTCTGCCCTCCCTCCCCGTAAGGCGTAAGCGGCAATCCCGCGACCGCTTCAACGCAGTACCTGTTGAGAACCGTTCCCCAAACCTCATCGAAGTCAAAACGGGTCCTGAGCTCGTCGTCTTTCATGTCCTCGGTTCTCGTTCCATAAACGGGGCCTTGATGGACGTCTGTAGCGGTCAGCCCCCAAATCTTGACGGCAAAGGAAATGTTATTGCTATCATGGACTTTGCTCCAGTGATACCAGCTTCCAGCCTGCCTAGGAAAGGGCAACCTGTCTTTTCTACCATGGTACTCAACTTCAAAGTATCCCTCCCCTATGTCGATGTTAGGCGTTCCGTACTCGCCGAGCGTTCCCATCTTCAAAAGGTGCGCGCTTGGCGCGCTTTCCTTCATGGCGTAAAGCAAGTTCATCGTACCTATGACGTTATTCTCCATGGTAAAGACCGCGTGGTTGAGGTCTATCTGAGAATAAGGCGCGCTCCTCTGTTCTGCAAAGTCTATTATGGCATCAGGCTTCTCCTCTTCAATAAATGAAGATATGAAGTTGTAGTCCCTCAGGTCCCCTTCCCTAAAGTCAAAGTCGGCCCCAAAAACCCTCTTTACGGCCTTGACGCGCTCTTCCATAGTCGGGATCGGTATGGCAGACCACGAACCCACCTCCTCAACTGCCTTTCTAGTGTAGAAGTTATCGGCCCCACAAACCTCGTGCCCTCTGGCTATCATCCTCAAGGCAAGAGGCCAACCAAGGTAGCCATCGACGCCTAAAACCATTACTTTCATACTTTACGGTCTTAAAAAGAGCTTAAGGATGTCGACGAAAGACAAACGCAAAAAATCACTTGGTTTTTGCCTTTCCCTTCTCCTCCTGCTGTTTCTTCGCTCTTTCCTGCTTGTATACCTCGTCCAGTAGGGGTGATCTTTGTTGTCCTCCCATGGGATTAGTGTCCCCATCGCAAATAAGGGTTTCCAGAGGACAAGAGGGCAGCCACGCAGTTCAACGTTATAAGAGACAACGGCACGGCTTCATCTGTCCTTATGCTCTTCAACACTTGACCTGGATCCATGTTCACGTAGAAATCGAACGCCCCTTTCGCTGAAGAACCTTGGGCCTCAAGGATCTCCGACAAGTCGCTTGACGGTGACCCGAAAATTAGAAATGTTTCCCTGAGTCCGTTCTTTGAGAGCTGTTCCAGAGCAGAGGGGAGCGCTTTCCTGTATTCCTCGCCATACCTGGACGTTCCGATCTTAAGCCCCTTCAGCTGGGCAAGCGTGGCTTTCAGCCCTTGGTGAGTTAGCTCTACATAAAACCCGGAATACCCAACTGGGCCACACAGCTCGGCCTTCAAGGGCTTAACCGACGTAATCCTAACAAAAGTAAGACCCTTAATTCCAGGGGGAGCGATCTGGGCGCCTTCGCCCTGTGCAAGCTCAGCGAGCTTATCCTCATCAACAAACACCTTGGTGCCCTCAACAAAAGCAACCCTGACGTCGCCTGGAGCTATCCTTTTAGTTTGAGGGTGAGTGGGTATGTTAAGCGGAGGGATCAGTCCAGCATACCTGAGCGAGTTCGTCAATGGAAACACTCTTTTTCTGAGGTAAGGAGGGATAACGCAAAACTTCAACAGAGTTTCAAGGTCCTTGCCGGCGCGGGCATCCCTAGAAACGTCCTCCCTATATATTATGACTCTACGAACGTTGGCCATTGCAGAATATCTCGCTAAGAAGCCAGCTCTTATCGTGAAATCAACGGGATTCTCATGGGTTGAAAGGGAGGTATCTGGAATCACTATGCTGAGCTCGGACGGCCAATTGCGCATGATATGAGTAGTTACATGCTTAAAAGGGGGAACGTTATTTTCTTGATTAGACATGGGACACCGTAGTAGGCATGCCCCTCATAGAGGGTCTTTGGCTTACAGGCCGAGGAAAAGAGCGAGGAGCATAGTGCCTTGGGTAAGGACTTGGGTATTCTCATCATCAGGAGGATTAGCTGGCCTTCCAGCTTATAAGGTAGGCATGGGCCACTTGGTCTACACGGAAAGCTACAAGGCTTCACCGAACTTCGGAAGAGACGTAAGCCTGCCCTATACTCTTCTGGAAGTGCCTCCACTTACGGTACTTGCGGTGAGGGTTTACTCAAGTGGCAAGTGCCTTGGCGAGAGCTGGGCGAAGCTAGACGAACCAACCACGAAAAAGCTAGCAAGAAGGACAAAACCGGGCAAGGGTTCCTCGATAGAGGACATCAAAAAGCTGAGCTTTGACGAGGTTAGGGTTTTGGTAAGCACAAACCCAGATCAAACCGGAATTGGAAAGAAGACGCCTGAAGTGGTGGAGATTCCGGTTGATGCGGAACCCTCTAAGGCGCTCGACCTCGCTGCGGCATGGCTTGGAAAAACCCTCAAACTCGATGCCAATGCTTTTCCGGCTTTCAAGCCAGGAGCGGCCGTGGACGCCGTGGCCATAAGCAAGGGCAAGGGCATGGCAGGTCCAATAGCCCGGTTCGGCATGAAGTTACTGCCGCATAAGTCGAGGAAGACCAAGAGGGGACCAGGAGCAACGGGGCCACAGCGCCCAGGCGTTGTCCCAGCCACCGTGGGAAGGCCGGGCCAGATGGGATTCCATCACAGGGTCGACCATAACAAGAAGATCGTGCTCATCGCTGATGCCTCGAAGTTTAAGTTCGAGGGCGGCATGAAGCACTATGGCGTGCCCCATTCGAGTCTCATTGGCGTTTCGGGGTCCGTGCCAGGGCCTGCTAAGCGGCTGGTTTTGCTCAGGCTGTCCATTAAGGGCAAGCCAATAGAACCACCGAGCATAGCTTATAATTCGATTTCGTAGGTGTGCTAGACATGATGCAATCTTTGGAAAAACGCACTCTGCCGGTATTCGACCTAACGGGCTCGCAATCAGGTACCGTTGAGATAACGTTACCTAAGCCCATCTCCATAAGGGATGACCTGATAATCAGGGCGTGGATAGCCTCGCAGTCAAGGGCAGCGCAGCCGCAAGGAAGAAGCCCTGAAGCCGGGCGTGGCGTAAGCGCGATATCGTGGGGAACCGGAAGGGGAATCTCAAGGGTTCCCAGGATGGAAACTGGCCGTGCTGCTTTCATCTCCAGTGCCAAGGGTGGGCACTTAGCTCATCCGCCAACCGTAGAGGAGAAGTACAAGAAATCCATGAACGAAAAAGAGATGGCGCTGGCTAGGCTTCATGCCCTTTTAAGCGCTTTCTTTGAGGAAAAGGTAAGAGCTAGGGGGCATGTTATCCCCGAAAAAGTGAAGGCCCTGCCCATAGTGCTTGACAATAAAATAGAGGATTCCGCCAAAACGGTAGAAGTTTACACGGCTCTCTCCAACTTAGGCCTTAATGCCGATATAGAGAGAGCAAAGAAGGGCACTAAGATAAAGAGCGGAAGAGCAAAGATGAGAGGAAGGGGAAGAAGGGTCCCCAAGTCCCTTCTCATAGTTGTCTCAAGGAAAGACGCCCCCATACTGAAGGCAGCCAAAAACATGCCAGGAGTTGAAGTTAAATATTACAAGGAACTTGGAATCCCGGCTTTAGCTCCAGGAGGGCAGGCCGGAAGGCTGACCATCTGGTCTGAGAACGCGCTACAGGAGGTTGAAAAAGAATGGCTTACGAAAGCGTTATAGTATCACCGGTCTCTAGCGAGGAAGCTATAGCTGAAAGAGAAAATAACAACGTCTTAGCCTTCTACGTCTCCAGAAACGCCACGAAGGATAAGGTCAAAAGAGAGGTGGAGCTAAGATTCAAGGTCAAAGTGGCCAAGGTGAACATCGAAAACACCTTCAAAGGCAAGAAGGCCTACGTGAAGCTTGCGCCAGAGTTCAAGGCCACCGAGTTGGCCACGAACCTTGGCCTGCTATAGGTGATTTAAATGGGAAAGCACATTTTGGTTCAAAGGGAAGGCAGAGGGAACATAAACTTCAGGTCACCTTACTGGCTTAGGAAAGCGAGGGTCGCTTTTCCCGCTCCTGGGACAAAGGGAGAGTACGTAATAGCCGATTTCATACACGAGCCAGGCAGGGGAGCTCCCCTTGCTCTGCTTGTTTCAAAAGAGAATCAGGCAAACAGGTTCTACGCAGTTGCTGCTGAGGGCCTGGGCGTGGGAAATACCATTAGGATCGAGCCAGAGGGCCAGTACAAGCCCGGAGACATACTTCCACTTTCAAAGATACCCGATGGTGAAAGGGTGTGCTCGGTGGAGCTAAGGCCCGGCGACGGAGGGAAGCTGGTCAGGGCTTCAGGCGAGTACGCCATAGTATCAGGCCATAGCCCGACCTCCGTGAACTTAATCCTTCCTTCAAAGAAGGTCAAGGTACTTCCCTCGGAGTGCAGGGCCATGGTCGGAGTGGTAGCAGGAGGGGGAAGAGCAATGGCGCCAATGCTCAAGGCCGGGGTCGCGTATCACCTCAACAAGAGGAAGGCCAGAAAGTGGCCACAGGTGAGGGGAGTCGCCATGAACGCGGTATCTCACCCGCACGGCGGAGGAGGACACCAGTCCGTCAGCAGGCCTTCGACCGTTGCGAGAAACACGCCTCCTGGAAGAAAAGTGGGGCACATAGCTGCAAGAAGGACGGGCATTAGAAAACGCTAAAATGGGTGAGGCGATCTATAACTATGTCTACCGTGTTTCGCTATCGCGGATACACGCTTGAGCAACTTCAAGCCATGAACGTGAGCGACCTCGCAGCCCTGCTCAAGAGCAGGGAAAGAAGGTTCTTGCTCAGAAACTACCGCACCTACTATCCCCATATAATGAAGCAAATTGAAAAGAAAAAAGGGATTGACAAGCCCATAAAGACTCACCTAAGGGAGCTCGTTATACTGCCCCAGATGGTAGACCTCACGTTTGCCGTGTACAACGGTAAGGAGTTCGTGCCGGTAAAGATAACACCGGAGATGATAGGTCACAGGCTGGGCGAGTTCTCCATAACGTGCAAGAGAGTAATACACGGAGAGCCAGGGCTGAAGGCAACGCGTTCGAGCTTCGCGGTACCTCTCAAGTGATTTTTGAATTTTTAAAGCCTTATTCCCCTTTCGGCAAGAGCATGGGGCATGGTCTCTATGGAAAAGCTCTTTGTCCAACCAAAAGGAGCCTTATGTGCTTCAAGGCCCCTTTCAGATAAGGCCTTGGCCACAAGCGATAAAAGTTTTACGGCTTGATCAGCTTCAAGGGGCTTCTCCGTTAAGTGCACAAACGGATAAACCACGAACTCCTTTTCCTTTACCTGCGCGGCGTCCTTCACAAGAAGATCTACGAGGGGGGTGACTTTATCATCATCGTCACCCTGTTCGAAAGACAAGAAAAGGACAAGGCATCTTCCATATGAGATCTTCTGACCCTTAGCGGCCAGCTCCGCGGTTTCTATTTCCTTCTGAACGGGCACGTAAGAGAACTTTTTCGCATGTATAAGCAGGGCCCTCAACCGATCTTCTCGCCTATCTCGCTTCTGTAATAAGATAAGATCTCGCTCACTTCCTGGAGGTCAATGCGCCTGTAGTCGAAGTTATACTCGCGCAGCTTGGCCAATGCGGCGTTCGTTATGGAGGGGGCCACAAGTATGCCCCGGACTTCTTCTCCATCACTTACGTGCCTCCTTACCGAGGCTATGTAGCGGCTTAACTCCACAACGTTCCTGCCGTTTGCCTGCTTCTTTGTAAGTAATACAACGGTTTTCAGCCCCTTGGAGTCAATCCCAATCAAGTCCACGAAGCCGGACTTCAGCTCGTCATTCGACGGAAGGGGCTTAAATCCTGTCTCTATGAGCTCAGGCTTAAGAAGAACGGCGGTCAGGAGCTCACCATCGCCCGGCTCGAGGAGCATCGTCCCATCAACCAAGTTTGTGCTTATGACCGCGTAAACATGATCAAAATCAAACTCAAGCGAGTGAAGCCTTTCAAGTATGCCGCTACCGGGTTCCTTTTCGGATTCGTTGATCTCCTCCTTCTCGGCCACGATCGAGAGCTTTTCCCCGCATAGCGGTTTAACCGAATCGCATGCCTCCCATGAAACCACGGCCTCGGTGGAGAAGCTATCCCTTTGCACCATAAGCGACCAATCGCTTTTCACGAACAATATCCTTTCGCCATTGGCCAAATAGGGTTGGCCATCGCGACGGATAGAAAAGCTCCCCACGACCACAAGGGAGCGCCTGTAAAGCAGAGATTTCTTTATTTCTTCGCATGCCTTGCTAGGGTCCGGCTCATATAGAAGCTCGACCGGCTTCCTGCTAGGCATTTTGTTAAAGCATGCTCGCCCGCATAAAAGCTAACCGCTGAAGGTTCTCTACCATCCTCAGGTTTTTAAACGATCAACCACTAGACTTATGGCAAGCAGACTGCTGAAGAAGATATCAAACAACGTTTGGGAGGTACCCACGGACGCCGTACAGGGAATGCGGGTACCGGCCAGGTTTTACTCTTCCGATAAGCTCATCGCTGACCTGGACGAGAAGGCCATAGAACAGGCCATAAACGTGGCGACGCTGCCCGGCATAAAGAAGTACTCCATAGCCATGCCTGATGCGCATTGGGGATACGGATTTCCGATAGGCGGAGTTGCAGCCTTTGACCCAGATGAGAATGGAATAATCACGGTCGGCGGCATAGGTTTCGACGTGAACTGCGGTGTTAGGCTCATAGCCACAAATCTCGATGAAAGAGATGTAAGACCGAAGATAAAACAAGTCATGGATTCCCTATTTGAGGGAGTCCCGGCCGGACTCGGCTCTGAGGGACTGCACCTATCGCAATCAGAGCTCAACGAGGTCATGGTAGAGGGAGCTCGCTGGGTTGTGAGGAAGGGATATGGCTGGGAAAGGGACCTAAAGCACATCGAGGAAGGGGGAATGATAGAGGGCGCTGATCCAAGCAACGTGAGCAAGAGGGCCAAGGAAAGAGAGGCAAACCAGATAGGGAGCCTTGGATCGGGTAATCACTACTTGGAAGTGCAGGTCGTGGATGAGGTATACGACGATGAAGCGGCCAAAGCGTATGGCATCAAGAAAGGTCAAGTGGTAATAATGGTGCACACGGGTTCGAGGGCCATGGGTCACCAGATAGGAATGGACTACATTGAGGAAATGGCTCCCGCCATGAAGAAGTACGGCATCCAGGTCAAGGACAAGGAGCTCGTTAGCGTGCCCTTTAACTCTCCAGAAGGAAGAAAGTACTTCTCGGCGATGAACGTCGCCATGAACATAGCCTGGGCAAACCGCGAGATGCTTACCTATTACGCCCGTCAAGCCTTCGCCAAGGCCTTCTCCTCTTCTCCTGAATCGTTGGGCATGGAACTTGTGTATGACGTAGGTCACAACACAGGAAAGCTGGAACTTCACGAGGTAGACGGAAAGACCAAAAAGCTGGTGGTCCACAGGAAGGGGTCAACGCGCGCACTTGGTCCTGGTAGGCCGGAACTACCGCCTGAATATAGAGAGGTCGGTCAGCCCGTACTCATAGGTGGGAGCATGGGCACCTTCTCGTACGTACTCAAGGGGACCACAAAGGGAATGGAGGAGACGTTTGGCTCCGCAGTGCACGGAGCTGGGAGAAAAATGAGTAGAACGCAGGCCAAGAAGGAATACAGGGGAGAGGAGCTGGCAAAGGAGCTTGAAAGAAGGGGCATACTGGTAAGGGGTCATTCCTGGTCTGGCCTCGCGGAGGAGGCTCCAGATGCTTACAAGGACGTAACCGACGTGGTGTCTGCAATACACGATGCCGGCATAGCCCTGATGGTGGCCAAGCTTAGGCCCCTTGGCACCGTGAAGGGATGACCATGAAGTACGAGGTTTACCCCCACACCGCAGATGCGGGGGTAAGGGGCATAGGAGATACCGTCAGCGAGGCCTTTGAAGGAGCCGCCATGGCTACCTTCTCGATCATGGCGGAAATAGATAAGGTAAAGCCGGAAACCGAGGTCAGCGTCGAGCTCTCGGCGGACTCGCTTGAGGATTTGCTTGTTAAATGGCTAAATGAGCTTATATCGCTCTCATCGCTGAAAGGGCTCGTGTTCTCGAAGTTTAGTGTTAAAGTTGACGAGAAGAAAGTCAGCCTTAAGGGCAGCGCGTGGGGTCAGAGCATAAAAGACGTTCCTCTGCAGGAGGAGGTGAAGGCGGCGACGTACGCAGATATTAAGGTAGAGAGAAACAACGGCCAATGGGTTGCTCAGTGCATAGTTGACGTATAGGATTCTACGCTGCCTTCAGCGATTTCAGGCTATTTTCGTAGGGAGGCCTTGCAATTCCTTTTTCGGTGATTATCGCCGTTATGTTCTCTGGAGGCGTTACGTCAAAGACGGGATTGTAAACGTTGCTCCCAGCCGTACTGATCGGCACACCCCTGATCTGGGTTACCTCATCCGGCGATCTCTCCTCCACCTTTATTTCCTTGGCGCCTAGCTGTACGGTTGAGAGAGGAGCCACAACGTAAAAAGGTATGCCGAAGTATTTCGAGACCACTGAGAGAGAGAAAGTACCTATCTTGTTTGCAGTGGAACCATCCTCTACTATCCTGTCCGCTCCCACGAAGACAGAGCGAACTCCCTTTCTCTGGATCGTTATGGCACTTGCCCCATCAACAATGAGCGTAAACGGTATTCCCTCCTTTTGAAGCTCGTAGACCGTTAGCCTACTCCCCTGAAGCCACGGCCTAGTCTCAAGGGCCACGACGTGGATCTTCTTGCCTTCCCTCCAAGCTGTCTTTATGACACCAAGGGCAGTCCCAAGGTACCCAACGGCAAGAGCGCCAGTGTTGCATATGGTCATGACGGTGTCTCCGTCGTTTATCAAAGATGCCCCTATCTTTCCCATGCTTATAGCGGCCTGCTTGTTTTCCTCATCTATGCGCTTTGCCTCAAGCTCCGCGGCGAGCGCAGGATCCCTACCGGCCTCGGCGGCAGCCCTGCTAGCGGATAACACCCTGTTTACGGCGTAAAACAGGTTATAAGCCGTGGGCCTAGATGACAACAAGACGTCGATTCCAGCCTTTGCGCCCTCCACTCCTAGTCCGTTGCTCACCGACTTGGATATCTCCATGCAGGTACCATAGGCTGCCGTAACACCTATGGCAGGCGCTCCCCTTACTACCATGTCCCTTATGGCCTGTGCTGTTTCCCTTGCGTCATGGCACTTTATCCACGTTTCTTGGAAAGGAAGGACCCGCTGGTCTAAAAGCGAGAGCTCTCCACCCTCGTAAACTATCGGAATGACTTCGCTCAACTTCCCCAAAAATCACCGGCAGTTGATTAAGTGCTTTTCCCTCATTTATAGTACAGCTTGGCATTTGCAAGGACCATCCTAGCGTCTTCCAACAGCGCCCTATCAACGTCAAGTTTTCTCTTCAGTCCGCGCACAACCGAGCGAGGATACTCAAACCGCAGCAGCGCATCGAAAAGTTCCTGCATCCATGCGAAGAGCTTAGTGGCCTCATCATATCTTCCTTCGATCACCTGGTTCACGAGCGATCTCTTGAGCTCTCCTATCAGATCAGCCAGTCCAAGCGCAAACGATTCCTCATCGTAGAACTCTGAGGGGTCTGGAAGCTGGCCCTGGCGAAGCAGGGCATAAAAACACCTCGCCTCAGCGTACTCGGAAAAAGCCGACTGCTCATCACTGGAATTCAGCTCTGGCCAATCCCTCACTTCTTGCACTAGCTTTGAGTGAAGGCTCGTTGCCTCACCTAGCAGCTGGTCAACCAGCTCAGAACTCCTGTGGAGGTTGGAGACCAGAAGACCGCACCTCTTTATGAGCTCGTAAGATAGATCGCTCAGCTCGCGCCTCTTGTTCTCCTTTTTCTCTAGCTCGCGCTCCATGGACGCGAGCCATTCCTCCTTGAGAATACCCATCTCTATTACCTTGATGTCACGAGGGAGCTATCTGTTCTTTAACCGAGAACTGCTTCAGCTCGGTGGCCCCCTCCGTGATGGTGAGCACGTCGATTCCGTCTCCACTTGTGATATCCCTCGCTATTGCGGCCCTTATGGCCTTAACAGCAAGCGTTTCAGCCTCTTCCTTGCTCATGTCCTTCTTGTACTCTTGGTCCAATACACCAGTGGAAACCGGCGATCCATTCCCAACTCCAGCGTAATAATCCTCCAGGATGGAGCCAATCGCGTCCATAACGTAAAGGTGAGGGCCCGTCTCGTCTATCCCAGCTATGAGTATTTCCGTGTAGTACGGAAACATGCGCGCGGCATAAAGTATGTTTGCAAGAAGCTTTGCCGCCC
>ERZ1669250.645-NODE-645-length-14536-cov-3.377322_pt1 | contig 14536 bp, 14 predicted proteins | sample MGYA00579295_ERZ1669250 | MGnify/ENA primary metagenome ERZ1669250 (study PRJEB41166, sample SAMN08046056) | hot springs metagenome | biome: hot spring; feature: acid hot spring; material: thermophilic sediment; isolation source: thermophilic sediment from acid...
ATTAAACCGCTGTCTCGCTGTTTTTGATACTATCAATAACCAATACTTTGAGAGTAGGAATTATTAATTATCACTAAACCGACCATGTAATGAGTAAATACCTAGGAGATGTTGTATGGCCGACAATACTGCTAATAGCTATAGTGGTGCCTGTTCTTATGACATACATGCCGTACATATCGACAGGTTCTCATTACGATATATCATCATCAATAACCGAAACACTAAATAACGCAATTAGCAATCCAGTGAGTCTCATCTCAACGTACCTACTTGGTGATTTGGCTCCATATCTTTACCTAGTAATTATTGCTATGATAGTGATTAGGCGCGGAAAGATTCGCGGTTTGGGCAGAGAGCTTGGTTTCTCATGGAAACCATTGCTTGGCGCCATGACTATACCGTTAATAATAGCCTTAGCCATCACGTGGTTCTTAATAAGCGGTTTATTGCCACTTATTGTGCTGCCTCAAATCTCCCTAACAAACATACTACTTCTCGTCTATACCCTATTTCCAATAGCCATAAGTGAGGAGATAGTGTTTAGGGGGTTCATGCTAAATAGATTATTGCCTAAGCAAGGCAATGCAACACTTCTTAATTCAGTACCCGCAATAGTGATCAGTGCTGTATACTTTATGATAGCGCATGTTCCAGTTTACCTGGCTGTTTATGGTCTTAATGATCTCCTATCTGTTGTTACTATCCTTGCGTACATCCTTCTCTACGGTATAATATCTGGGTTTATATTCGTACTGACGAGGAATGTTATTCCGGACATAGTAGTTCATTGGATTAATGATTATATCTCTATAATGTTTATACTATGCATAGGTGTAAGATAAAAGGGATTAAATATATTTCAGGTAGGTTTTGCCGTATGAATGAGGATGTGCGATAGTGGTTACGTTTTACCGGAGGTAATTCATTGCCTTTAGAATGGACGTAAAACTGTTGCATATGTTCCTTGATATTATTACTGAGGCTTCTTCATAATCACCTAGGTCTATTAATTCCTCGGGTTTTGATGATAATTCCAAGTTGCTTATTGTTACGAAGTATATTGATAATGCATTTAGCTCTGCATTAAATTTCCTCAGTTCCTCATCTTCGTGAACGCCGTGGTACGTGTTATTTAATATTACGATTATGGGCTTCCTATCGAGCTCTATTAACTTATTGACATAATGCCTCAATCTAAATAGGGCACCCTCAACACCGTCATATGACGCTGATGCTATCAATACTACGTCAGTATTTACATGCCTAATGAAACCTAGGGTTGATGATGGGTCATCACCTCCATCTCTTGATGAGCCTGTTAAGAGCCCCATTACGCCCTCGACTATTAAGAAGTCAATGCCTAGGCTAGTTGCTTCTTTAATGGTGTCGGGCCAAGATGTCCAACCCAGCGATTTAGAATTCCACTTAAGTTTAATACTCATCCAGGGCTTGAATGGCCTCTTAAGTATATAGAGACTGGGGTGTAGGTCCCTTATATCGCCGCCAAGCTTTGCAACACCTACGTAATAACCAGACTCATTTAGGCAATGGGCAATGGCGCTTGTTATCAAGGTCTTTCCCTCACCAGTCATTGTTGAGACTACGGTGATTATCCTGGGATTACCCTTCGAATTAGAATCCTTACGCAGCAACCATGCTCTCTCCTGACCCTTCCTGTAGTAATCCTTAATTGACTCGTCATGGACGTCTAGTTCACGAAACATATTCCTAGCTATTGGTGATTCTGGCCCTAATATCCCATGAACCATCGTACCGAATACACGATATTTTCGTGAAGACACCAGAGTTGGTGCTTCAATCATGGCATCTCTATAGTTATACCTGGAAATTATCGAGATCCCATCGACCTGGACATTATTATGATCCTGGATTACCATTTTACCGTATGTATGGGCTTGCCAACCAATTAACTCCTTATTTAATAGGCCTTTCGTGGCCCAGGACTCATTAATTACCTTAACCCTAACAGGCCCTGTGACTATCAGCGGCTCAAAGGAGATATCTAGTATTCCAATACCATTTACATACCCAGGTACTCCCCTGACATTTAGGTTAATGCTTCTAGATAGCAATTGAGCGCCAGAGCACACACCAATGACATAACCACCCCTCTCAACGAAATCCCAAACCTCCTTACCTAACCAGCCATAGCGTTCTAGGACCCTTGACTCCACGAGTGTGCCCGGCGGCATTATCAACGCGTCCAGGTCCTTAATAATGTTAGGTTTATCAACGATTACATTAAACGGTAATTCCTCATAGTAAGGCATGGATCCCCTTAACTTCAGGACCCCAATGTTAACCATACACCCACCTCATGATAACACGACAGCATCAATACCAGTGCCTTTTAGAGCCAATACTGTGTTTGGATTATCGTCAAAGTGAACAAGAACTTTAAACTTCTTTAGCACGTTCTTCATCATCCATGACTTATACACAGGGTCTGACTCGGTATTATCATTGGGCCTCATGAATATTTCCTCAAAACCATAAATACCATACATATTTAACTGCCTAATTGTGCACTCCCTCATGGATTCCCTCCTACCTGTGACAATTATTATGCCGAAGCCCCTATCCTTTATGAAGTTTAGAAAGTCTATTATTCTTGGTTTTGGTTTATCAAGGTATAACTTATTACAATCAAGGAAGCAATCCCAATCAACCTCATTGTTAGGTTTAATGCATAGTTTAAGCCGCTCTTCAGAATTCACTAGAACCCCGTCGATATCGAACGATATGTATTTCATAGTACCCACCTAGTCGTTAAATACTAAATCTAGGCATTCAATACCATTACAACTTATGTAATTAACACCAACCATCTTAGGCAGGTAATACATTTGCTTAACGGATTCTGTAGCAACCTTACTCACGTTAAGGCTTTTAAGGAAAGGCGAAACTACAGGGCATGTCGACGTAACTAGATATATATTTGAATCCCTAAGTTTCATCACAACATTAGGGTCAAGCTGCTTAAGCGTGAAAAGCGTTACTGCTATATACACAGGCTTTGATGCCCTTTTCCAACCTTTACTACTTACGTAATTTATCACGGAGGTAACCTCATCAAATCCATAATGAGGACACCCAAGAAATACGGCATCAAAATCCTGCCCCTTACCTTCATGTCCCTTCATTACTTCCGATAGATCTATATCAATTATTTCATGTTTGTCCATCATCTTGGCATACTCTCTATAGTTGGGCGTCAAGCTATCGATTATCATAAAGGCATGTGGTGAGTACGTAGCGTAACTTGCAAGTAATTGCTTGAGTACGGCATTACCCTGAATCTTCGCCATCAGGTATGGCTTCTCATTACCAACGGCTTCAGCAATCTTCCTACCTATCAAACCGGCTATTAATGGGTCAGTAATGGCCTTGTCCTGGTTCAACCTAACTATGCGCGTCGGTATACGTCCATCCAGCGTGTAAAGTCCATACCGTGGTACCTTACCCACAAGTGCTGATAAGACTACGAAGGGGCCAGGTAATTTCTCGGTCCAGGCATCATACACAGCGTTTATGTAGGCCACGGCATTAGATTCAGCCCATGCGTGGTAAGTCCTTGGCCTAATGCGCAAGTACTCATACGGTGCGCATGTGAGCCATAAACTAGCCCCCATTTTCCTCAATGCCTCTATTATTCTCCATTGCTTATCGATAAAGTAATTGTTAATCCCCCATTTATCAAGCACGTCAATACCCACCGGGTTTACGGTTGTGAGTACACGGAACCTAGCCCCTGCTGACGCTAAATCTTCCAGGTACTCAAGACCTGGGTCACCAATGGTTAAATACGATACACCAGCAACATGCACGGTGTCAATATCGATTAATCTATCCGCTCTTAATACATCACCAACCTTAACGATTACCTCCATGGCCCTTGCAATTGCACTTCCATAATCACCACGCAGCATCCTCTCCTCTAACTTATCAAGGTACATTGCCCTAATCCTCACGCTTAAAGATAATAAATCTTAATTTAGTGCCAAACTCTACCTTAACTGTATGTCGTTCATAGGAATTGAAAAAATAAGGGACATAGCAGCCCTGTTCACTGATTATGATGGAACAATAGCGCCAATAGACGTAGCTAGGGAGTTGAGTAGGCCTCCTAAGGCCGTTTATGAGAAATTGAGTGAATTAGGCAGATACATACCCATAGCCGTCATTAGTACTAAGGACTGCGATTTCCTAGTAACTAGGACAGACTTTGCCGATGCATGGGCATGCACCTATGGTCTTGAGATAAGAGTTGGCAACTCACGTTATGTACATGAGGAATTACCTAAATGGCAAGAGGAATTTCAGTCCTTAATTGACCTAATAAACAGTATTAGTGAGATGAGGAATGTGTACATAGAGATAAAGCATGTTGATAGGTTAATCGGCGGACTAAGTATTGATTGGAGGGCTAAGGGATCTATTAATAGGAGCATAATTGATGTCATTGTAAGCACGGCCGAAAAGCTCGGCCTTAAGGTAATAAGGTACAGGGGTCATCCCTTCATAGACATATATCCAGGTATACCCATTGATAAGGGCTATGCTGTTACTAGGCTCAGGGAGCTTATGGGTATAAGGGGTCCTGTGGTGTATCTAGGTGATTCTGAGAATGATATTTCTGCCATGAGGGTGGTTGAGTATCCTATTGGTATTAGGCATAGGTATAATGAGGGTCTTGAGCTGCCGGTTCTGTTTTGGGTTAATGAGGATGAATTACCTAGCTTCCTTGATTTTTTAAAGTCCAAGGTTCATAAGCTTCCGAAGCCGAATTAATCTACTTAACCGTTGTATCTTGATTTCATAGTTACTGTTTATCTTTAAATTAATTCTAAGAGCATTCATAATCCTAGACTCAACTGTCGTCTCTAATTCCATAAATCTCTTGGGCATCGTAGATGAGTAGGTTAAAAACCTTTCTCTATAGTAATCAATAAACCCATAGAGATGGTTTAGGCATATAGAGTGCAAGACCCTCAAGGCCTATACGCTCGCCAGGTTTCATTAAATGCCTATACTCGCTTTTCCTTGGTTTTGCATAGAACCATTGGTTCCTTGGTTCAAAAACCCTAGGAATTTTATCTTCAAAACCGCACCTTTTACACCTTAAGAGACCTGACCTCCCTACCGACTCCATGGGCCCGCCACATATGGGGCACTTGGGATTCCTAATTTCCACATACCTATCGTGTAAAACCCTAATACCCTCAACATAAATGCTTAATTCATCGTCAGGCTTAACGCCACCCCATACCTGGACCAAACATCCGATGCATTTAGAGAGATCCTTAGAAATGCCCAAGTGCCTATACACTATTGCCTTAACGCCATTATCAAGCGTTAAATACGCATGCCCATGCTCGTCGAATACCAGGCTCACTATAACACCCGTTATATCCGCGTATCTATATGGTACGATACTACTAGCGTGTGACCTATGTTCACCAGTGCCTTGGTTAGTTACGTATAGAATCCAACCTACAGCACCATACTTATTAGCTAAGTAATTACCCATGGCCAACACGTGGTATGGAGAATCCCCCCTAACACCAAATAACACAGGATCAGGGCCATGAGGCTCTATAAGTACGTGCTCACCATCAATATTCAGAAACGTAAATGGGCCAGTTACCTCGTCCCACAATTTAACGTCGTATGGGTCAATAATGGGTCTTTCAGTATCCTCAGCCCTATATGACGTGAACTCAAAGGTAGCATCCCTTGGGGTAAAACCAAGTGATGCTAAGGCGCCGATGATGCCCCTACCCCCTATCAACTTTGCCCCTACCCTTTCAGCGACTCTTCTTGCTAGATCCATGGTAACAACATCCCTAATTGCTTTTTCGTAAAACCAGGTTAGCCTGGGATTGATCTTAGAAACATCATTAAGAACAACATAGGCTATACCAGGACTCGTCTTACCGGTAGGCTTAACCATATTATCAATCAAATCCTTCATTGTCTCCACATAATCCTCTGCCTCTCCTTCATCATCTATACTTAGAATTACTGACAACGAGGCATTACCTCTGGTCTTAAATGGAATGTATGGATTCAACCTAGTTAATCTAGGTAGGCCTATGACCTTATCAATACGCCCCTCATTAACTAGGTATTTTATGAATGAGTACATCACGTAGGTAGTACAGCCCCCTCCCTCCCAATCCGTATCATCAATACCAAGCAATAAATACGGCATTTGTTAATTTCAACGCTTTTATGAGGTAAATCAATATTTCGGATCTTAAATAGCTCTATTCTTTTCTAAGTAATTCATGGTAATTCATAATAAACATCGTTGTTTTTAGCGCCACGATAAGGCCTGGATAATTACGAGAGGAGGAAAGGATATGATGTAAGAAGGCGATGGTTATGGTGAGACCGAACTCTTAACCGAAATACCTATTATGGATAATGAAAACCTTTTAAGCAGGTGGCGCTTTAATTTATCTAATTATGTCTGAAGGCGAAGAACCAGAGAGAGAAGAGGAGAATCCTGAGGAAGAGGAATCTGAGGAAGAAACCGAGGAGACTGCTGAGGAAAGGGAAGAAGTCGAAGGTACAGAGGAGGGCGGTGCAGGTGGTGTTGTTGAGACTGAGGAATACTATAGGATAATGTTCCCTAAGGGTAAGGAGTTTAGGTACGTCTTTACGGCATTAGCGAACCTGCTTCAGGAGTCCAATCTCGTGATTGATTCTGAGGGTATTAAGATGAAATCCATAGATCCAAGTAAGGTATCGCTGGTAATATTAAATATTCCTGGCTCAAGTCTCGAGGAATTCACCGTAACTAAGGAGTTGAGGATTGGTATAAGCTTTGACCTTGTTAAGAAGATTCTGAAGAGGGTTAAGGCTAGGGAGAAGGTTGAACTTGGTGTTGATATGGGCAAGAATAGGTTCTTCATAGTGATATATACGAAGAAGGGTAGGGAGGGAGGTTTCTATAGGAAGTTTGGTTTGCCGATAATAAACATAGCTGAGGAGGAGGTCCCAGAGCCTAAGCTAGAGTACCCGGTCAGGATTAGAATGGACATGGGGACATTCCTAGACGTAGTAAGCGCGGCGAGCGAAATATCAGATTCCATAAAGCTAGTGGCTAAGGAGGATAGCTTCTCGGTAATCGCCGAGGGTGAGGGTGGCAAGGCCCTTGAGACGACGTACGCAAGTAGTGACGAGGTATTTTATGAATATTCAGTTCAGGGTTCTCACGATGCCACATACGCAGCCGAACTGCTTCTTGATTTTATAAGGCCCATGAAGCAAATAAGCGAAACCGTTACAATAGAGTTCGATAATAATAAGCCACTGAAATTAACCATGGAATTCGCAATAGGCTCTGTGCAATTCTACCTAGCGCCAAGGGTTTCATAGACTCAAAATAATTAATTACACGCTGTATTTGATCGATAAGTAATCATGAGGGGGTACTATTATTGGTATAAAGGTAGATACGTTAGAATCAAGGAATAAACCCTTTACTGAACCTTCCCTTAATTTATGATCTAGAGTAAAATTAACGGCCTTTTCGCTCCAGTTGCCCATGAATATTAATCCATGACCGTCTAAAGACTCAATATTGGTAATGATATAATCGCTCATAACGCTTCTAAATTCAAAGTCATTACTTAGCACCATCCTACTTCCATCAATATTTATATTCAAATCACTAATTGCGTATGCACGACCTAGGCTCATTATTAATAATACATAATGATCTCCAATATAGATGAGGACCCAGTTAAGGTACGGCAATATCCTTATATCCATGGTAATATGTAGAGGCCACGTTATTGGATTGAACAATGATATGAATGTTAGATATTTTAAATCATCAGGCGCTGATGAGTTAATCAATTCATTAAATACGGTTAAGCTCATGGTTGGCATATTATACCTACTGAAAGCCACGGACAATTTGGATAATTCCTCGTTACCTAATTCATGAGTTTTTAGGTAATAGCTATATAACGTGTTTACGGCCTTGTCATACTCGTACAGTCTATTCGCAAGACATAACAATTCATCACTACAATTCTTCCTTAATTTCCCTCTAATAGTCATAAGTTCGTTTTTCAAATTTGCTATTATACGTACGCTTCTTTCTATCCTCAATTTCCTGTAGGTATCTATGTATTTTAGCATTAACTCATCATTGCTGAGGCAAGTACCTGTATCAATATTAAGTAGCTCATAGGCATTCCATAACCATGGCACACATTCGCACTTAAGGTCTATGTTTAATCTAGTGCTGAGTATTGAGACATAATCTTCCCTGGAGGTATATATTTCGGCATAGGTCATTGTGGAGTTTTACACCTATTTTAGTATTGATAATGGTTGTACGTATTTATTGGCATCAATTATGGAGCCTGGATATATCACTGAGTTAGCGCCTATCCTAGTCCTGGGACCTACTATTGCCCCTAACTTGGCTATTTGCTTACCTTTAACAATGACTGGCGATATATGCGACACCTCAACACCACTTGGTAGCACATTCAGTGTTACGACACCTGGCTCTATTGTGCTTTCATCGCCAATTACAGAGCTACCTATAAATGAGCCCCTACCCACCGTGGCTTTGCACCCAATCAATGATTCAGTTATCTCCGCATCAGCGCCAACCACGGATTCCTCTTCAAGTGATGTACTATTCCTAATTATTGCATTATTACCCACATAAGCATTGACGCCTATGTATGCGGGTCCTTTAATTATTGCGCCATGATCAACCCTAGCACCAGAATCAATTATTACGGGACCCTCAATAACAGCCCTAGGCGAGATATTGGCATCCCTACTAATCCTTGTCTCATTCACATCACTTAGTAGGTACTTCACCGCAGTCAATAGGTCCCAGGGATAACTGACATCAACAAACCAACCACTCCATAGGGCAACATTGATATTACCCTTAAATTGTTTCAGCGTCTCATTAATATCTCCACCGGATTTATATAGAGATTTTGCAAAATCACTCTCTGCTATTAATATGCCAGTCCATGCGTAACCTGACTTATGTGTGGATACTTTATCTATTGAAACTCCCTCATTAACCTCAACCTCAAAATACCCCTGTAAATCAGACAATGGGGTCATTAATACCGTTACTGCCTTACCAGAGTTCACATGACTACTTAAAGCCAATTCATAGGCATTCTGAGGCAGTATTACATCGCTAAATGATATTACCATTGTTCCCTTGCCCACCGCCACCTCTCCTATCATTTTTAAAGCACTGTTTAAGTCATCACCTCTCTGCCCAATATTTTCTAAAGAAACTCCTTCAAAATAACGTCCCAACTCGTTACTTATCTTGGGTGGGTTCCTAGAAATTATGTATATACTCTTCAATCCTAATTGTGTCAGGTTCTTTACTGGGTAATAAATGAGGGGCTTTCCCAATAACCTAATGAGTGATTTTTCAAGATGTGGAGTTAAGGGTTCCATATTAGTGCCTTTACCACCACCGAGAACCACGCCGATTATCTCCCTTGAGTACGCCATACCTACTCCACCGTTACGGTTTTCGCGAGGTTCCTGGGCTTATCTGGGTCATAACCCCTAGCCACCGCAGTATAATAAGCAAGTAATTGCATAGGCACTATATACACTATGGGTGCGATCCTATAATCAAGGTTGGGCATTTCCAATGTCGTGCTTAATAACTCCTTAAACTTACCCACGTACTTCTCAGGAACAAGTCCTATTGTATAGGCATCCCTAGCCTTCATCTCCATAACATTACCCAGCAATGCATCTACGTTATCATCATCTAATATAGAGAACACCACAGGGTAGCCCTCCTCAACGAGAGCTATTGGCCCGTGCTTGCTCTCACCAGCCGGATAGGCCTCGGCATGTATATACGCTATTTCCTTCAATTTCAAAGCACCCTCCATACTCAATGGAACACCAATACCCCTACCCAGGTAATACGCATTCTGTCTCTTACTCATGTACTCACTAAGCATCTTAACCTTACCCTCAACCCTCGTCATAACACTTTGAATTATACCGGGTACTTTACTTAGTGAATCCATGACATCTCTATACTCATTATTCGTTATTTTACCTGCGGCAATACCAACCTTTAAGGCGAGAATTGTTAATACAACGAGCTGTGTCGTAAACGTCTTCGTAGCCGCAACACCAATTTCGGGGCCGGCCCTAGTGTATAGTACGTAATTCGATTCTCTTGGTATTGCACTATCAATTACATTAGATACAGCAACGACTTTAGCACCCCTCTCCTTAAATGCTCTTACAGCTACTAAGGTATCTATCGTCTCACCAGATTGGCTTATCGCAACTACCAAATCATTATCATTAACGGAATTAAGATACTTTTTATACTCGGAGGATATCAATGCGTGTGTATCGAGGCCGAGCATTGACGTTAATAGGTAATCGCCTATTAGACCTGCGTGGAACGAGGTACCAGCACCAATAATGAATATTCTCCTTGAGCTTAACACCGCATTAACCACATCATTAAAGGCTCTCTCATCAATGCCAGCCAGTGTTGAGCTTATGGCAATTGGTTGCTCATGTATTTCCTTAAGCATGAAGTGCGGATAACCCTCCTTACTAGCCATTTCAGGCGTCCAGCTAATTAACCTAATTCTCTCCTCAATATTCACAGGTACTCCATCCTTTTCAATATACACATTACCTGGTTCCACATATCCATACTCCCCATCCCTAAGTACTATTACTGTGTTAGTGAATTCGAGAAACGCAGGGATATCACTAGCCACAAAATTAGCGCCGTTACCAATGCCAATAACGAGGGGAGACGTGTTTCTAGCAAAATAAAGCCTGTTTGGTTCCTGGGCGATTGAAACAACAAATGCGTAGGCGCCTCTTAATCTTGATAAGGCTGCCTTAAAAGCGTCGAAGGGTTTATACCCCATCTTGAGGTATTCCTCTATTAAGTGTGCAACGACCTCTGTATCAGTCTCGCTCTTAAATGTATGGCCCTTCCTTATTAATTCCTCCTTAAGTTCTAGAAAGTTGGAAATAATGCCGTTATGAACAACAGCAACACCACCTGTACAATCTGTATGTGGATGAGCATTTTCATCACTTGGCTTTCCATGAGTCGCCCACCTTGTGTGTCCCATGGCGGTCGTCCCGTCAACCTCATCGAAGTTAAGCCTGACACTAACCTCGGCAATCTTTCCTTTGCCCTTTCTAACCTCGATAGATCTACCTTTAACAACGGCAATACCTACAGAATCATAGCCCCTATACTCAAGTCTCTCAAGGCATCTCCTAACGACCTTACCAATAGGCTCTCTAAGACTTCCAGGTACTGATGTAATGCCTATGATACCACACATAATGTTGGCACTTAAGCCTAAATAGAATAATTGGATTAATAAATATTTCAGAGCATCAAGCAAAAAGACCGAGGGCGATCTCGAGGGACGTCAATAACCTACACAGTATTGAGGAGGTATCCATAGTGTATTTTCCCACTTTAAGGACATCGTCAGCTAGTAAGTACGTGTTTTCCTCAAACGAGCCTCTCGGAAAACCACCAATCATTATTAAGGGCTTCCTAAACTTAGATAGATAATTAACGAGGTAATTCATAGATACTTCCTTACCCTTAATATCATCGAGGAGTATCTTTCGGTCTGGAGCTTCTATATTAAATACCTGCCTTATATCATGACCAATTATCCTTAGTAATGATTTACTCGCACCCGGCGGTACTTTACCTTCTTTAAATAATTGGCTCATTAGGCCAATGAAATTGTTGTAATTACGAGGAGGCCTGATCTCCGGATTCACGTCTATGATTATATCATTTATCGTATGGATATACGTTTTAATTAATTTATTACGTGCAAGTAGGCTACCCTGTATGAGTAATAATGCCTGGTGAACAATATCAGGTCTGCCTCTTTTCTCAGATTTCGGTAGATTAATCATTACCTTATGATGCCTAGCTCTATCAAGTATTAGGTATTTAGGGTCCTCATGCATTCTTCTTGCATCCTTTATTATCATGGGATTACTTAGTAATTCCTTAGGTATTGTTTCTAAGGATGATTCCATTAATAGGATTATTACCCTCTCCACAATTTACTCAGATTCTGGGTTAGTTTAAAAATTGATCGACACTTATCGCCTGTAAGTTAAATATTGATGTGCACTCATCATACATGCACTTTATGATTCCCTTGAATTTTCTCGATATAGCTAGTATCCTATAATTATCTGGTGTGGTGTGTGCTATTAACGTCTTTGCACCTCTCTTCTTTAAGTCGTTAATTGCATATGCAACGAGCCTTGTTCCAATGCCCCTACCTTGATAATTATCCTTAACCACGATAGCCATTTCATAGCACCCATCACTTAGATAAACAGCCTCTAAAACACCGACTAACTCCTTACCGATGAAGGCCCCATAGACTATATTTCGTGGATCGGAAAATACGGATTTTACGTACCTATCGAAATCCTTAAAAAAGCCCCTAAACCTGTAATAAATGCTTTCGTTACTTAATGAGTTATATAAATCAATAACCACTCTTTCATCTCCTGTTTTCAATTCCCTAAATTCAAGCTTAACCAATGGTTTTGCAATGCTCATATCAATCATGTTTAATCATCATCTATCCTTTTAAATTTCTTTCTCTTCAAGTGTAGAATATGTGTCGTAGAAGTACAATATACAAAGAAATAAGGATCATCTTAAATGAAAAGTTCTATATTCAAATAAATACAAGCCGTAAAACTATATCGCTATTAATAAGGTAAAACATTAGTCTAAATAATATAAAAATCTTTGATTATTATTTACTGCCACCACCGCCAGCTCCTCCAGCTGTCTTGCCCTTAGTTACACCTACCGTTAGACCCAGCCTACCCGTAGTCCTAGTTCTCTGGCCCCTAACCTTAAGCCCTAGATTATGTCTAATACCCTTCCAACTCCTTAACTTCTTCATTAAATCAACATCCTTCTTAGCCGCAAGTACTAAATCGGCACCAAGTAGATGCATGTTTCGTCCAGTTTCTGGATCCTTCGGCCTATTCACAAACCACCAAGGTGCGAATTGATACAGGTTCCTGACAGCCCAATCGAGTTTTCTAACAGTCTCATCATCTAATTGCCCCAGCCTAATTGATGGGTTTATACCTAGGTACCTGCATATTGCATATGCCGTGGAGATACCAATACCCCTAATCTTAGTTAATGCATATGCTACGGGCTTAAACCCGTCCAGGTCGGTGTCTCCAATCCTTACTATCTGCTTAATTTCCTGCGACATTCAGGGCTTATGCTTAATGTGGGTATTTAAATTTTAATTAGGGTATGACCTCACCCTCTTTATATATCGATTCCATTATCTCCCTGTAGGGGCCAATCTTAGTATTCTTAGCAATATAGACGGAGTCCTTTACGTAAACACCATCGCCAATAACAGTACCATCCTCAATCCTAGCCCATTTACCAACATATACATTACTTCCAATTATACTACCAGACACGTATGTGCCATCACACAATGATGATCCCTCAAAGATCAGCGAATTGACTAACTTAACGGTATTCCCAATCTTTGTATTTCTATGTATTATCACATTGGGGCCTATTTCGGTATTGCTACCAATAGTGACGCCAGACCCTAGGTAAACTGGCGGTTGTATTGTTATTGACGATGGTAAATCAACATTTATACAATTGTTGCTCATCTCACCACGACACTGATCCGTTAATACCTTGAAATTAGCCCTTAAGTAATCATCAGGTGTCCCAATATCGAACCACAGACCATTATGTATATAGCCATAAACCTCACCAACCCTTAGTAACTTCGGTATAACGTCTATCGCCAATTTAACCTGGTTCTCTGGATTTTTCGGTATTAGCTTAATAACGTCCTTTGTGAATACGTAGAAACCGGCATTAATTAGATTAGAGCCTACGTATTGCTTAGGCTTTTCTATGAAATTTATTATTCTACCATTTTCGTCGAGTTGGGCAACACCATACCTAGATACGTCCTCCACTCTCGTTAATGTGATTGTTGCCGTGCCCCCAGTCCTCTCATGAAAATCAATGAGCGCCTTAGAATCTATATTACTGAAGATGTCACCGTAAACCACCAAAAATGTGTCTGTTAAATCATACATATTATTAATCAATGAAATAGGTCCTGCATCACCTAATGGCTTACTTTCCGTTACAAATACTAACTTATCCTTAAAATTAGCCCATACATTCTCCATATGAGCCTTGATTAAATCGCCCATGTACCTTATTGATATGAAGATCCTATTGAGGGGTAGCTTCGTTATGGATTCCATGATCCAATCAATGATCTCCCTATAAAGAATTGGTAATAATGGCTTTGGACGCAAATAACTAAGCGGTCTAAGCCTAGTTGCCAGCCCGCCTGCTAGGATTATTGCGTCATAGCTTTTCATTAAATTATTTCACTTTCTGGGTATTATTAATTTAATGCATCGTGGCTTTAAA
>ERZ1669250.646-NODE-646-length-14487-cov-6.757137_pt1 | contig 14487 bp, 13 predicted proteins | sample MGYA00579295_ERZ1669250 | MGnify/ENA primary metagenome ERZ1669250 (study PRJEB41166, sample SAMN08046056) | hot springs metagenome | biome: hot spring; feature: acid hot spring; material: thermophilic sediment; isolation source: thermophilic sediment from acid...
TGCCTGGGTGAACCTTCATAACAGCCCTCTTCACTATGCCGACATCATATTCCTTTTCCCAGTTTTTGATGGACATGCCTTGACACGATCAATGGCCCCATCTACGCCTTTTAAACGCTACATTAAAAGTGCGGGCGGAAAAATGCAAGCACTTTTCATCAAACAAGCTACGCGAAGACCTCCTAACGATCGGCCACCTGCACAAAATTAAAAGTATTCAAAGGAGCCTATGGCAACTGTTCTATAACGTCGGGAAGATCGCCAAACTTGTCAGGATCGAGGTAGGCATCAGGCTTAATCTGGTAACTGGCAGAGGCATGACCTATGAGTATGGCCTTCATCCCAGCCCGCTTGGCACCAACCACATCTGTCTCATAAGTATCTCCAACGTAAACAACCTTGTCCCGTTCATATAAAAGCCCAAGCCTTGCAAGCGCCACGTCAAAGATCAACGGATCCGGTTTCTTAAATCCTACCTCGGAGGAAAGCACTATGACGTCAAAAAGCCTATGCAGCCCATAAGTCCTTAACTCAGGCCAAGTGAACGCGGCCTGGGCGTTCGATATCAACGCAAGCGGTCTTCCTAGCCTTCCCAAAACCTCTTCAACACCATTTCTAAGCCCGAACTTCTTGATGCTCAACGCCCTGAAAACGAGACACGCTTCCTCCACAAACCTACGCCTCGCGGACGAACCCAGTATGACTTCCATGACATCCCTCACGTCAGCCTCGGGGTACCGCAAGCCCATGCTGACCTCCCTCTTCAGCCTCTTATCGAACTCCGCCCTATAGGAGGTAGCGAGCTTCTGCGGATCCACGTGAACCTCATTGAGTTCCAGCCACCGCGAGAAAGTCTCAAAAAGCTTCTCGTCTTGCTCGTCCGTTTCTATCAGGAAAAGGGTTCCATAAGCGTCGAAAGCAACCGCCTTAGGCTTCATAGTTACATCAATCTCACAAATTTAAAGCAACCGTTAGCGCCCCGTAAGCCCTCACACAGACATTCTTATTTCGGTCCCTTTACATTATTTATATGATAGAACTTACTTCCGACGCGCTTTCATACGCGCAAGAGCATGGAGCCGAATACGTGGAGGTAAGAGGAGAAACGACGGAGTTTCTCGACTTACTGGTAGAGGATCGCGGCGTCGTTCACTCCATTGGAGGTATATATAACGGAGTTGGAATAAGGACTTTTTACGGCTCCGGGAGAGGATATTCCTCGACGTCCTTCATAACTAAAACCTCGATCGAAAGGGCCGTCGAGGAATCCGTTAGAATGGCCAGGGCGTCGAACTTCAACGCCACCAAAGTAAAGCCAATTGAGGGAAGGGTTGAAAACGTGAAGGCCCCAATGAAGCAGGATCCAAGGGAACTCGACAGTCAAGATAAGGTAAAGGAGGTATTGGCACTAGCTAGAGCAGCATCAAAGGTAACGTCTGCAAAGCTGACAAGGTTGCACTACCTGGAACTTTACGAGGACAGAACCCTGGCCACGAACTACGGCCTAAGGCTCAGAAGCATAAAGCCCTCGGTATACGTGTCCATAGAGGCCTATGGTGATGACTGGCAACTCATCTATGAGGATGGATACGTTGGAGGATGGGAGGTTTTCAAGCAGATCAGGAAGGACGTTGACGAGTTCTACGAACAGCTCGTCTTCTCTTCAACCGATGCGGAAGCCGAAAGCGTCGTGCTCTCTCCAAGGGCCGCCTCGAATTTCTTAATTGACGACGTCCTACCCCAATATGTATTTCCTAGTGAAAGCTCGTACGATCGCTTCCCGTTGCCTAACTTAGAGGTTTTAGATGACCCCACTCGGGAATCAGGCTACGGATACATGCCATTTGACGACGAGGGAGTGAAGGCCGAGCCGATACAGCTCGTGGCAAGCGGCAAGGTCGAGCGCAAGCTTACCACAAGGGAACTTGACGACTACGGAGGAAGGGCGAGAGCGCAGGACTTCATACATGAGCCGGGACCCGCAAACAGCAACACCAGGGTCGTGTCAATTGAAAAAACCTCAATGCCAAAGGACTTCTACTACGTGCCTTTTACATATTCTCTGGGCTCCTTCAACTCGGGCGAGGTCATTTGGCTCTATTCACCCCTTACCGTGGTCTACAAGGGCGGCGCGCCGGTTGGCAGAAAAGCGCTCAGACTGGGTATTGACCTATCTAAGGTAAAGGTAACGGGCATAGAAGGGGAACCGAAAGGCTTCGGATGCCTCAGGAAATTTGGAGGTGGGCTCATACCTATAGCCGAGGAATCCGATGCCCTTCTCGTGGAGGGGGGAACCGTTGACTGAAGATCAGCTCGAATCTGCGGCCGAGATGGCCGTGTTTGATGCCGAGAAGCTCGGGGCGAGGGAGGCCGAGGCCTATGCCTCCTCCATAAGAGGCCTTAGGGCAGAGGTGGTGGACGGCTACCTTCATTACTCTTCCATATTCAACGAGGTGGGCGTGGGAATAAGGATAGTTGAAGATGGTGCCACGGGCTTCAGCTTCACAAATTCGCTAACGAAGAAGGACATCAGAGATGCTGTTGAAAGGGCCTTTCACCTCTGCAAGAGCTCAAGACCCGATTTTCCGCCAGCTACCCTCCCTAAGTCGCTGGGAAAGAACCAGATAGGCGACTCCTACGATCCACGCATAGCTAAGATAAACGTGGAGAGCGTCGTGAACTTGGCAAAAGAGATAGTTGACGGCATAATGGAGGTCGACAAAAAGCATGAGCTTCACGCGAGAGGTAGCGTCAGATCCGTCGAGCTCATAAGGGCGGTTGACACCGCAGGCGCAGGAATTGTGACCGAATCGGTAACGATGCTGCAAGGGCTCGCAAGGGCAACGCTGCGCTCGGACCCACTTTCAAGTTGGAGCGAGTGGGACGGCGTCAGGGTTGGGAGCCTTGATGGGGCCAGCGAGGGATCGACGGCGGCCGAAAACTGCCTATCCCTAAAGAACGCCTCCAAGCTTGCAGATAAGCCGGGGCCCATGCTTTTAGATAAACAAGCGCTCGCATCGATAATGTCTGTTGCATGGAGGGTTTTCGATGCCTCTTGGGGTGGGCACTTAGAGCTAGGTCATCAGATAGGCCAGCCATTCCTCAGCATTTACGACGACGAAGTTGCCCCAAATGGGATATCGTCAAGGGGATTTGATGATGAGGGACTTAAGACTGGCCTCATACGCTTGGTGGAATCAGGCACCGTTACGACGCTCCTCACTAACTACAGGTGGGCACAAAAACTGAAGCTCAATCCAACTGCCAGCGCCTACAGGTATGGGGATAGGCCATTTACGGCATCTCCGCAGATTGGTCCTACCAACATATCCATCAAGGGAGATAACGAGGATTTAGGAGAAATGCTCAAGGGAACGCGGGGAGGCATCCACGTGATCGATGCCCGCAACGTCAAGCTTATTGGAAAAATGCTTACTTTCTCCGCCTTTCCAGCCTTTGAGATAAGCAACACCGGCGAGGACTCTTCTCCCGTTAGGCCAGTCGACATATCCATACCGATAGAGCAGTTCTTTAAACGCATAATTGCTGTTGAAAGCGGCAAAAAGGAATATCCCGGGGTGTCGGCGTCGGCGGTGGCGCTCTCGTCAAGCCGAGGGGCACGAGTCGGCGTCCCCTAAACCTCGAAAAAAAGCCGTCCCTGTTTTCCTCTTCCTTCTCAAATTCCTCAAGGAGTTGCCTTTGCCTTTCGGTCAGCTTCTTTGGGATCTGAACGTTTATCCTAACGACTTCGTCTCCGCTCGCGCCTCTTCCCCTTACTCCAGCGCCCTTTATCCTTATGGTAGAACCGGGCTGAGTGCCAGGAGATATATGAACTACCTGCTTGCCCTCTAGCGTTGGGACCTCGATATCGCCTCCAAGCGCGGCCTTTGACATGGGTATTGTTATGTCCACAACTACGTCGTTACCGTCCCGGGTAAATGTGGGATGTGGAGCGACCGTTAGGTGGACGTAGACGTCTCCCGACCTTCCCGATCTTCCCGCGTTTCCCTGTCCCGCAAGTCTAAGCACCTCACCATCCTCAACTCCCGCAGGTACGTCAACAATTATCGATCTTTCCTTCCTCACGTAACCCGTGCCTCCGCACGTGGGACAGGGCTTCTCAATCACGTAACCCTTTCCTCCACAAGTGTTGCAGGGAACTACCTGCACAAATCTCGCAAATCCTATTCCCGATACCTTCCTCACGTAACCCGTGCCTCCGCACGTGGGACAGGTTTTTCTTGCGGTCCCCGGCGCCGCTCCTGTCCCACCGCACGTGGGGCAGACCTCAATTCTCTTTATCCTTATGGTTTTTTGGACTCCCTTAACGGCTTCCTCAAAGCTCAGCTTAAGGCTGACGTGAATATCACTGCCCCTCTGAGCTGATGAGGGACCATAACCGAAAAGCGTCTGGAAAAAATCCTCCATGTTAAGATCTCTAAATATGTCGCCAAAGTCTACCCCACTGAAAATGTCCTCTTCGGAGTGCTTTCTGCCGAAGCCCTCCGCTCCTTCGGCATCGTATTCCCGGCGCTTTTCATCATCGGAAAGAACGGCATAGGCCTCTGAGATGAGCTTGAACTTTTCCTCTGCCTCCGGGGACTTATTCCTGTCCGGATGATACTGAAGCGCAAGTTTGCGGAAGGCGGCCTTTATCTCCTCTTTAGTGGCGTTTCTGGGAACGCCAAGGACCTCGTAGTAGTCTACGTCGGCCACCTTCCATCGCTTCCCTACGATTGCTTATCTCCCTCGACTTTAAAGTTCGCGTCCTTGGCTTCTCCCGTGCCCTGCGCTTGCGTCCCGGTGGCATTTGATGATGAAGCGGCACTATAAGCCACTGTCCCCACCTCAGAAAGCACTTTCTGAAGTCCCTCAGTTCTGCTCTTTATCAGGTTTACGTCATCTCCCTTCAAGGCCTCCCTCAGGTCCTTTACGGCTGAATTGACGCGTTCCTTCAGGTCCGATGGAACCTTATCTCCGAGATCCGCTAACGACTTCTCACTCGCGTATATCAGCGAGTCAGCGTTGTTCTTTGCCTCAGCGAGCTCCTTCTTCTTCCTGTCCTCTTCCGCGAAACGCTCTGCCTCCTTAATCATCCTCTCCTTTTCCTCCTCGCTGAGCTTGGTCGATCCAGTTATCGTTATCTTCTGCTGCTTTCCGGTCGCCTTATCAACAGCTGTCACGTTGAGGATGCCGTTGGCATCTATGTCGAAGGTCACCTCTATTTGAGGTACTCCTCTCGGGGCAGGAGGTATTCCGGATAACGTGAACATACCAAGCGAAAGGTTATCGGCCGCCATTGGTCTCTCGCCCTGAAGCACGTGGATTGTGACCTCGGTTTGGAAGTCCGCGGCGGTCGTAAATATCTGGGACTTTCTTGTAGGGATCGTCGTGTTCCTATCAATTATCTTTGTGAACACGCCTCCGACGGTCTCGACCCCCAAGGATAGTGGGGTGACGTCAAGAAGAACGATATCACTTATCTCTCCAGCCAAAACTGCTCCCTGGATGGCGGCGCCTATGGCAACGCATTCCATTGGATCGATTCCTCTCTCAGGGGCTTTGCCGAGGAGCTCCTGCACGAACCTCTGTACTATGGGCATTTTTGTCGGGCCCCCTACCAGGATGATCTTATCTATGTCCTCCTTCTTCCATTTCGCATCTTGAAGGGCCTGGGCGAGGGGGGCCTTTGTCCTCTCTAGAATGGGGGCCACGAGCTCCTCCAGCTTGGCTCTGGTCAACGTCGCGGTCAGATGCTTGGGCCCAGTTGCATCTGTGGCTATGAAGGGCACGTTTATGTCGGTGGTCAACATGGATGAGAGCTCTATCTTGGCCTTTTCCGCGGCTTCTCTAACCCGCTGCATCGCCATCTGGTCTCCAGTCAGGTCTATCCCCGTCTGGTCCTTGAACTGCTTCACGAGATAGTTGACTATTGCGTTATCCATGTCGGTACCTCCGAGCTGGGTATCTCCATTCGTCGCCTTCACCTCAAAAACTCCGCCTCCGAACTCCATCAGCGTGACGTCGTAAGTCCCTCCACCAAGCTCGAAAACCAAGATCTTCATCTCCTTGTCGGACTTATCTACCCCATATGCCAGCGCTGAAGCGGTGGGCTCGTTTATTATCCTAACCACTTCAAGTCCAGCTATGGTGCCAGCGTCCTTAGTCGCCTGCCTTTGATTATCGTTGAAGTGTGCCGGGACCGTTATGACGGCCTTCTTTATGGGTTCACCGAGATAGGTTTCTGCGTCACGCTTTATCTTTTGAAGCAGAAAAGCTGAAAGCTGCTCTGGGGTATACTCCTTCCCGTATATCTTGTACTTGTAATTTGTTCCTATCTTCCTCTTCCAAGCTGCTACGGTTCCCTCGGGATTAGTAGCGGCCTGCCTTCTCGCGGGCTCCCCTACAAGCAGCTGGCCATCCTTAGTAAAAGCAACGTAGGATGGAAAGGCCTTACCTCCCCATACCGTTATACCCTCTGCGCTCGGGATCACTACAGGCCTGCCACCCTGCATAACCGCAGCTGCGGAATTGCTCGTACCCAGATCTATGCCCAATATCTTTTCTGGCATTTTCTGATATCATGTATAACGGTCATACGCCCTATATGTTTTTTGATCCGCCGATTTTTACTGGGCTTTTCAAGCTAAGTTAACGGTTTATCTCACTGTACTTGCCTAGATTTAGAGATCTTGACTATCGACGGCCTTAGCACCTTCCCCTTCAGCGTGTATCCCTTGCGCAACTCCACTGCAACGGTGCCAGCGGGCAAGTCGGTTTCCTCTTCACCTACTGCCTCATGAATCATTGGATCAAACTTTGACCCAACTGCGGGAATCTCCTCTATTCCGGCCTCCTTAAAAGCTGAGCGAAACTCATCAAGTATCATCCTAAGTCCCTCCTTAAGGTTTTGATCGCTTGTCTGCTGCCATACCCTTTGCAAATCATCAACCGCAGAGATCACTGGAAGAAAGGCCTTCGCCTCAAGCGAAAGAACCCTAGCTTCTATTTCAGCGTCTTCTCTTCTCCTTACGTTTTCCAGATCTGCTAAAGCGTACATAAGCTGCTTTTGAACCTGCTCCAGTCTTCTGTTAGCTATCTCTTTGTCCAAAAAGAGCAAACCTGGATCGATTTCCACGAAGGCCCCACCTATGACATAAAAACGGTGCCATAATAAAAGTATCGGAATTAGACCTTGGCGCCATTACATAACCTACCCAAGAGGGCGAATCGGGTCAGGTCTCGCTTTCAGTTTAAAAGCCGCTCACGCAGTTTCTGATAAGTTGCCTTCTCTTAAGAACCCGCTCCCGAAAGATAACGTCATAGTTCATCTGATCATGAGATCCCGGTTCTAAGAACGCTTTTTAACGACCAAGGATTTCGTTGTATGATCAACGAAGATCTGGCTTTAAACCTAATACGTCGTGCTGAGCAACTCGGCGCTTCTTACGTCGAAACCCGTTTCGAGGAATCCGAGGAAGAGGGGGCAATCGTTAAAAACAGGGAGGTCGACGCGGTGGGATATTCGCGCGCGAGTGGAGTGGGAATTCGGGTGGTTTACAGAGGAGCGCTTGGTTTTTCATCAACAAACGACCTGTCTGAAGCAAGCCTAATGAAGATGTTGGACACCGCTATCAGCATGGCCAAAGCCGCGAGCATCAGGATAAAGAATCCCGTGCGCGTCGCTCAGATTGAAAGCGTCTCAGCAAAATGGGCATCGGAGCGCAAGCAAAATCCTTTCTCAGTACCCATGGAGGAAAAGATAAACGAACTGCTCGCCCTAGATGATTACGCAACTTATGCTGACGTCACATTCCCCGCTAGGGTGTTTTCAATCGGGTTCAATGAAAAGAGAAAACTCATCGTTAACAGTTACGGGGATAAAGTGGAGAGTGATGTATTAAGGGCGGAGGGCTTTATCTTTCTAACTGCTTATAACCCGCAAAAAGGAAGCATACAAAAATATGATCAACTGGGCGAGGCCAGCGGATGGGAAGCGGTGGCCAAATGGGACTTAAGGAATAGGACGAAGGAACTGACAAAGGTCCTTTCAGATAACTTGATGAAGGGGACCCTTCCCGAGACTGGGGAGAAAGACGTGGTTTTGGGCTCTGAGGTATCCGGCATAGTCGTCCACGAGTCCGCCGGTCATCCAGCAGAAGCAGATAGGATACTTGGAAGGGAGGCCGCGCAAGCTGGGGAGTCGTACCTCAAGCCAACTTCATTGGGCCTTAAAATCGGATCAGATAAGGTCAACGTAATCGATGACCCAACATTGCCCCATTCTTACGGGTACTACCTCTACGATGATGAGGGTGTAAAAGCTAGGCCCAGGTACCTCATAAAAGATGGTGTAATAAATGAGTTTCTTCACAATAGGGAAACCGCGTCCCTTCTGGGAGCCCAGCCAAACGGCGCAGCCAGGGCCTCAGCTTTTGACAGGGAACCCATGGTAAGGATGGCAAACACCTATTTCGCGCCAGGAGATCAATCATTGGATGAACTGGTAGAAGGCATAAGCGATGGCGTATACATAAAGTCTTTCATGGAATGGAACATAGATGACGTGAGATGGAACGAAAGGTACGTCGGGTTGGAGGCCTATTCCATAAAGAACGGCAAGATCGAGGAGCCACTCAAGGCTCCCGTGCTGGAAATAACAACCGGAAAGCTCTATTCAAGCGTTGACGCCGTTAGCAGGAACCTTGCTTTCAACGCCGCCACGTGTGGCAAAGGTGAACCATCGCAAGGAGTTCCTGTGTGGACAGGAGGTGCCGAGGTAAGACTTAGAAGGGTGAGGATTTCTAAGAGGTGATCCGAATGCAAAGCGCCGATCTGGACGTCGCTCAAGTGGTCGTAAGGAGCGCAAAACCGGGCGAGGAGGTAGCATGCCTCATAGCTTCAACTTCCAGAAAGATGGTGAGGTTCTCTAACGGCGAGTTCACGGTTTCCCAAGCATGGAATGAGATCGAGACCGCGATACTTTACAAGAACCGTGGAAGCATCGCGGTTGGCTCCACCCTAAGCACCGCCACGGACGCAGCCCTCAGCCTGCTCGACAGGCTGAGGATTTCGGCGGCATCCATGAAGCCCAAGCAGGATTTTTCAAAGCTAGCGCCCAAGAGCTCGTATAAACCTCTCGCAGAAGCGCCCAAGGAACCCGTATCAGATGACATGCTGGCTGACATGGTGCTCAGAGCGGACTCCGCCGCCTCAGCAAATGGCGCTGAGAGGTCCGCAGTTGTGCTGAACTCAGAGGACAATTCATGGCACTTGGTCACGACAACTGGGGCAGAACTAACAGCTACTTCCACGTCAAATCACCTGGTAATAAGGGCTTTCTCAGGCCAGGGCTCTGGGCAAGGCATAACGGCTTCAAGCCGCCTGTCTAACCTCAACCCAGAGGCAGCTGGTGGGAGGGCCGGAGAGCTGGCAAGAGATGCGAGGTCTCCCGAACCAGGCGAGGAGGGATACTTTGATGTTGTCCTTGATCCTTCCATATTTGCTAACCTCGTAGATTCAATCGGATATGCCTCTTCGGCCTATTCGGTCGAGTCTGGCTTTTCGTTCCTGGCTGGGAGGCTTGGCAACGACGTAGCTCCGCCGTTCCTCTCAATATACGATGATGGGCTCCTTAAGGATGGACTACTGGTAAGGCCGTTTGATGACGAAGGGTACCCCACGCAGAGAACTTCAATAATAGAGGCAGGACACCTCAGACATTACCTGACCAACTCTCACTTTTCTAACAAGATGGGCATTCCAAATACCGCTAACGCTGGATGGATTGAACCAAGGCCATGGAACTTAGAGGTATCCGCTGGAAAAGACGAAGAAAGCGATCTCTTTTCCGGCCACGTCATATACATAACCAATAACTGGTACACCAGATTTCAAAACTACGTCACCGGAGATTTCTCCACGATACTCAGAGATGCCGTATTCGAAGTGAAGGAAGGGAAGAGGATAAGGGCACTTAAGGGATTACGGCTCAGCGATAACCTGCCCAGGATGCTGTCATCCATAACTGCGCTGGGAAACAGACAATACCTCATCAGATGGTGGGAGGTCGAAACACCTGTTTTACTGCCGTACGTAAGGATTAGCGGCGTGCACCTGACCTCGGCTGGCTGAGCCCTATAATAAACCCCTAGCAAGTTCACCCTCATAACTGGAGCAGAGTTGCGCAGCCAGAACCGACAAACCCCTATCAGCGACTGGAATATTTGAGCACCGAAAAATCCAAACCGGTCAGGTAAGTATGATATCGCTCAAGCTTCATGCTCATCTGATTTTTACTTTATCTTTGTATACCAAAAAATATATAAACTATAATGATAATATTATTTGAAATGAGGATATACGTGAAAGGCAAGTGGCTTGAAGAAGACGAGATAACCAGCTTGTACAAGACCGTAAGCCCACCGCAAAAAAGAATTCTCGAGACGCTTTACAAAATAGGGCAGCCATCAACAATAAGCACTATTTCAATGAAAACTGGGATAAAGCGCCAATACGTTTCAGTACTCATGAAGAAACTAATTGAAGGAAATTACGTAAAGAAGTACGGACGCCGCAACGCGCTGTACGCCATAACCGATCAGGGATATCAAGCCATAGAGAAAGGCGAAAAGGTAACCGCGTGAAAACCGCGACGGCTCTACTTAAGTCGCGGTGCCAGAGTTGAGCGACTTATCCTCTCAAATACCTCTCTCTGCGCATCAGTCATTTGCCCTGTCATATTGATAAAAGATAAAGCGTTTTGAACTGCATACCCATGAAAGTGATTATTAAACAGGACGTAAGAGGTCATCTCCTCAAGCTTCTTAAGCCTATCAGCCCAAGGCCTCAACTCGTCGTCTGAATACTTATAATCAAACCACACTTTTTCTCCGTGCCCGTGAAACCTAACGTAAACGCTGTCAGAAGTTATGAAGTTGTAAGGGGGAAGCAGCGGCTCATCAACGGCGACGTACGGTATTCCGCGGTCGCTTAGTTTCAATATAACCTCGTCATTAACGATGGAGACATTCCTGAATTCTACCGCTACATGTATTCTTCCTTCGATTGCAGAAAGGAAGTCGAAGAGGTAAGGCGAGTCTTCCACCCCGAAATAAGGAGGAAGCTGTAGAAGCGACGGGCCGAGCTTGCCGCTGCTTTGCAGCGGCTTTAAGAAAAGCATAAAAGCATCGAGGTCGGCATCGATATCGCCGAGCTTGCCCAGCATCTTCTCGTGGGTTATAGAGCGATTAAACTTCGGAAGAAACTTGAAACCGTCTGGCGAAGAGGCAGCAAGTCCCTTGGCCATGGAGGGTGGGGGAACCCTGTAAAACGTGGAATCTATCTCAGCTATGTCGAACACCTTAGAGTACTGCGAGAACTTGCGGTCCGAAGTATCATATAGGACTCCCACCCACTCGTCGTAGCTCCAACCCGAACAACCCACCTTGATCACATGCTAACCCCTCGTCAAGTTCTTCCCTTGGCTCTCCCAACGCTCTATCCAATCGGGAACCTCTATCAACGAGCTTATGTGGCCTCCTATGCCGTCGTCGCAAGAACCATGCCCACCATCAAAGATTAAGTAATGCCCGCTGTCCCTAAACATGGAAAAATCCATGGTATGGTCACCCACGGTCACGACCGCTTCCATGGGTAACGAGAGGTAGCGACGTATGTCATCTATTACGGCGTCCTTCCTCGTGGGATTAACTGCGATCTTCGCGCAACACACAATTCCACTCTCGTCAAACTCGAGCGAGTTGCAAAACCTCAACGCTATGCCCATGGAACTTACCAATTCGTCGATAAGATTGCACACGCCAGCCGACACCGCTGCAACTTCCCATCCTATCTCCTTCAGCTTTCTAATTGCGACCACAGCCTCCGGCCTGGGCCTTAGCTTCGTCCTAATGCGATCTATGTCATGTCTAGTTAACTTAAGCCGCCTTAGATCCTCGATGGTCAGCTCGACCAAGCGCTCGTAATCTATGTTGCCAGCTTCAAAAGCCGCAAAGCGCTGGTCAGAAAGGGCGGCCTGGCCACGGATAGAATAAAGCAAACGCCAGCTGCTCTTCTCGTCATGTAGCGTTCCATCAACGTCAAAAATCACAACACCCTTCATGCTAATCACTAAGGCTCCAGCTATCGCGGGAGATGTAGCAAACAACAGACGTTGCAATATAAGTATTTTGGGAACGCTCCCGCAACCCAACACCAAACCCACGGCGCGAAGAAAACCACGACCTCGATTTCGCCATAAGCAGAGCACCTTGTAAACTACCCCGGTCTTGCGGACGGGGCTTTGGGGTTTCCAGTGGGTATTCCGGCGCACCTTCATCTCCCCTTCGGGGTGTTTACTTACTTACGTACGTACCCCAGACCCGTGCCTCTCCTTAAGGCACCGGCTTCGTTTGCGGTCGCGTTGAGGTCGCGGTTGCAGGAAACATCCCCAAATTTTTTACTCATGCGTGCGTTTAGACTTGACCTCGTCCTTACGGGCGGGGTCTCTGGTGAGAAAAGATGAAAGCCGAGACTGGGAAATGCGAAAGTCTTAGGGGCCGCTAGGGCCGATGCGCGCTTTGGAATCTCAACGACGTGCAAGGGTGAGCTAGATCTAGGGGCTGAATACCTTAGCTAACCACCGCATGTCTTCCGGTACTACCCTGTTGGCCTTGACCGCTTCCTTAAGCGGGACAGCGACTATCTTCTCTCCCTGAAGGCTGACCATTTTGCCAAAGTCGCCGTTCTTTATGAGATCAGCCGCAGCGATTCCAAACCTTGTTGCTAATATCCTGTCGTACGCCGTAGGGCTACCTCCCCTCTGGACATGCCCAAGCACCACAGACCGGGTCTCCACGCCCGTGCGCTTCTCGATTTCCTTCTCAAGCCACTCTCCTATTCCTCCCAGCCTCTCATGACCGAACGCGTCTTTTTGGGAACTCCGAGTGAAGAAGTCCTCAATTCCCTTGGGGACTGCTCCCTCGGCAACCACGACAATGGCGAACTTGCGGCCCTGTTCGTATCTCTTCTTAACCATTGAACACACCTCATCTATGTCAAAGGGTTCCTCTGGCAGCAATATGACGTCAGCGCCACCCGCCAAGCCAGAGTACAACGCTATCCATCCCGCATGCCGGCCCATAACCTCAACAACTATGGTGCGCTGATGCGATTCAGCAGTGGTGTGTATTCTGTCGATGGCCTCTGTAGCTATGGCAACAGCAGTGTCAAAGCCAAAAGTGCGATCGGTCCCGGACAAGTCATTGTCTATAGTCTTAGGTATGCCGACGACCTTGTAGCCCAGATCGCTGAGCTTCGCGGCAACGCCCTGGGTATCGTCTCCGCCAATGGCGACTATTGCATCAAGGCCAAGCTCCTTTATGTTGCGCAGCAGCTTGTTTTTGTCATCCTCGTTCGCGAAGGGATTTGTCCTAGAGGTACCCAGAATCGTTCCGCCTTTCGGCAGGATCCCGGAAACCGCATCTCTGTCTAATTTCATCACGTCTTTTTCGAGCAGGCCTGCCCATCCCCGCCTTATGCCGACGACTTCATACCCATAACTAAGGGCACGCCTCGTAACACCGCGTATGGCAGCGTTAAGGCCCGGCGCATCACCACCGCCCGTAAGTACGCCAATCTTCATTTGCAAAAACCCCTGCCGTCAATTTTAAGTTTTCCGTCTTAGTTTTGCGACCTTAAACGAGTCGACAAGCACTCATTTTTGCAGGCGAGTTTTTACGCGCTAGCTCACGAAGAGCCCATGGAAAGGCGCAGGGAAGCTTACAAGCGTTCTCTCTTTCAGCTTAGACTTGGACTAGCCCGCGTCGAATACGACATAGAGCATAAGAGACTGGCGGTCAATGATCCCGCCCAACTTTACAAGGACATACTGCAAATCAAGATCTCGATTAAGGAACTCGAAGGCAAGCTGGATACGTCGAAAACCGATGAAGACCTTGAAAAATGGAGAGAGACCGCAAAGGTGGTTTTCGCTTCTTTCTCGCAGAAGAAAACTCTGCCCGTTTTTTTAAGCGAGGCATTTAAGTCAGTTGCCGATCAATTCCGAGTTCTGGCAACAAATACCCAGAAGACCTGTCTCATAAAATTTAAACAGTAAACGTTAGGTTTTTATCCTAGTGCTTGATTAAGGGCAGGTGAGGCTCTTGCCTAAGAAAGCGAAGAAAGAAGAGAAAAAGGAAGAGCAGCCGAAGAAATAAAGCTTAGCTTCTTCGCGTTGACACATATTAATTTTTTATCATTCACTTAGGTTATGTTTTTATCCCACCAACCGCATTATCACATGACCGAAAGAAAGGGAATTGCTCAATATTTGAGTTCGTTCTTCGATCAGTGCTTCACTCTGGGTGATGACGGAATCCCACAGTTCAAGATGCTAATAGGCGGGGAATGGGTCGAGTCATCAGGAGGACTTCAGGTTGTGGACTCCCCTTATGATGGCTCAATCGTTGCTCGCGTCCAGAGTGG
>ERZ1669250.647-NODE-647-length-14469-cov-4.477175_pt1 | contig 14469 bp, 17 predicted proteins | sample MGYA00579295_ERZ1669250 | MGnify/ENA primary metagenome ERZ1669250 (study PRJEB41166, sample SAMN08046056) | hot springs metagenome | biome: hot spring; feature: acid hot spring; material: thermophilic sediment; isolation source: thermophilic sediment from acid...
TGTATTTTTAGCACAAAATGGATTTTCGATTTGATGACCAGACGAAACTTAAGATAGTCAGCTCTTGATATACATACACAAAATTAGTAGAAACGGTAAAATTAAATAAAGATAGACTGCATAGTATAGTGTGAATAACTAATGGTGATCAAAAATGGTAAATGAAAAAGTAATAAATAATACAAATCAATTCATCCCAGAAGACTTTATAATATCGGCCCTTCTTTCTTTGAACTCACATTTAGACTGGCATATCTTATTTGATCTTTCAGAACACGAGAAAACTTTTATTGAGTTGGTGAAAGACCTTGGCATAGAAGATAAAAAATTAGAGTATCATATTGAGAAACTTTTGAAAAATGGAATTATAACACATTATTATAGAAACGAATTTTTAAATCCAAATTACTCGTTCTACGCATTGAGCAATTTAGGAAGGAAGATTATAGAAAACATAAATAGAATAGTCAACTTTTCGGACAAACAAACCGAACTGAAAAAGAAAACTAGGGTTTGATTGTGGTATCTACTCATCTGTAAATAGCGCAGGTCTATATTAATTGGTTCTTGTTTTGCGAGCGCCATTCTTCTCAGTCAAAAACGGTTTTTTAAGTATTGCTTAATTGCCAATTCAAAACTCAATGCGCAATATTTGCTGCTGACTTGGTGCGGGAATAAATTTTTAAATGCTCCCGCCGGGATTTGAACCCGGGTCCCAGGCTCGAAGGGCCTGTATCCTTGACCACTAGACGATGGGAGCGCAAGTGTCACAGCGCTTTTTTAACTATTTCAAATATTTCTTTGCTTATATCTTCTATGCTTCTTTCTCCGTTTATCATTTTGAACCCGAACTGTTTTGCTAGCTTTCTATACTGTTCCCTTACCTTTGTCAGCGCCTCTTCCTTTTCAAAAAGCTCGGCGGTGAACCTGCCTGTTGCTATTCTTTTTATTGAGGTCTTTGGCGATACATCTATGAAAAATGTTATGTCCGGTATTTTGAAATTCTTATTTACGGCGAGGAGCCAGTCCTTGTCAACTCCGGTTGCAGCACCGTAGGCAACGGAAGAAAAGAAATATCTGTCGCTTATTACTATCTTACCGCTTTCCAACGCCGGTATTATCTGGGATTCTACATGCTGGGCCCTGTCTGCAGAAAAAAGAAGCTGGAGCGCAAGTGGATTGATCTTCCACTCTCCGGCAAGTGCTGCTTTTATCAGCCCACCCATCAGCCCGACAGTTGGCTCTTTTGTAAGCGCTGTTTTATATCCGATTTTTTTAAGGTTGATTTCGAGCAACGTGGCTTGTGTAGTGCTGCCTGCACCGTCAAGACCTTCAAACACTATGAACATGCCATTTTTTCTGACCATTTGAAAACCTAGGATTATAATTAAAAACACATTTATTAATGCTTTGCGAATTTCATCCATCAATTACTGGAGCGTGCTTACTAGCGCACATTGAATCATTGGAAAAAGAAGGAGAACAATAAAAAAATAAAATCAGGACAGGTCTGTTACTTCCTCGCTCGCTGCATTCTCAGAAGCGCTCTTTGCGCCCGCGGCGACGATAATCACATTGCCTATGCTCTTTATGTGCCTGAATATTATGCTGTTCTGCTTGAGCGAGTTGTTAACATTGTTTTTGGCGCTCTTCCAAGGTATTGTGAGCAGCCTTGTTACCTCGCGCTTCTCCAAGTCGAGGATTATGTCCTGCACGTCGCCAATATACTGACCAGAATCAGTATAGATGTCCATATGGTATATTTCAGTAAGCTTCTTCATTTAAACACCTGATAATATTTGATATACTAATCTTTAAATTCTTTCACAATTAGTGGAACAAACTGCTATGGCTGCATCCAGTCTATTTCGTAGTACTGGTACTCGCTTTTTGGAAGCTCTATCTGCTTTACTTTGTAGTAGGTAACCGATGTTTCCCTGTCTGCTATGGCGAGCACAAGATCAAGTTTCATGTTTCTTGCCGCCTGCAACGCGCCTGCAAGCTCCCTTCCGCCTATGTATTCCTCTTCGCTCAAGGAAAGCATGCAGTATTTCGGTGGATCAACCTCCGGCGTCTGTATGTCTTTGTTCTTTCTGTGGTATAGTATGTAATCCGGCTCCTCCTTTTTCTCCTTCAGGCTCCCTGGTATTGCAAGTATGAATGTTTTCCTCACTGAATGTGCAACCCTTATTGCCCTTGCCCATTCCGATATCAACAGCCTGGAATTTTTGGGAAATATGTGTATAACATGCTTGGAATGCACCCAGTTGTCATTCTTTATAGGCTGCGCGCCAGGAAAATATATCCTGAAATGCGTGCCAAACTTGAAGCCCGTCTTGAGTACATACCCCTTCTCCCGCCAGTCCTTGTACACACTGTACAGCTTAAGAAAATCATGCCTCCTTGCCGTTGCGGCCTTTACCAACCCGCCTTTTGTGATGTTTTTCAGGCTGAGCACGTGATGATCCATCAGAAAGAGGGTTTCATAAATGTCGAGCTTGTTCAGCTGCCCCCTGTCAGCGGCTTTGTAAGAGCCGTACTGCCCAAACCACAGCTGTTCGTATATCTCCCTTCCCTTCTCCTTATCTTCAACAATCGTCAGAAGGTCCGACGAATAGAAATAGCCGGTCATCGTGTACGTTGGCAGCTTGAGCTCAGTTGTGGGATATCTTTTCATTTGGTTTTGCTGGGGAGGAATGAACCCGTAACTGAGCCTTTTGATTATAAGGCCACGGTCTCGCCAGTCTTTGTACGTGAGATATTTGGCAATAAACTTGCTTTTCTTCGAGAATTTGGAGGCGTAGCTGTTGAAAGAGAGCTCTTTGCCGTTGCTCATGCATGTCGCGTTCCTGACATCCATCATGTATAGTGCCTCTTCAGGCTCAAGGAACAGGATGCCATTTATCTCCTTGCCAAAATGACCATTTTTCAATATGTCCTTGGTAGACTGATCTTCCACGGAGAATTTTCCATTGCTAAAATTTATTGAAAGCATTGTATCATACTCATGTTTTTTTGCTGCCTGCTGTTTTATACTTTTTCATTGCCTCTTCTTCCGCAAAATTTGGATTGGATGGCACTATTAGGCAGTTCATTGCTGCGCTGGTATTGCCTGCTGACTTCAGCTTCTGGAATGTGGTGTAGACAATGTTGCTGCTGCTCCTTCCTATATCAGAAAGCAGAAGCACAGGGGTGTCATTTTCGATCACTTTTCCCGCTTTCTCCTGCGCCTTTTCTATAATATCGCAAGCTTCCGCTGCAGACATGCTTTTGCCTTCGGCTTGGTTGAAGTCTAAAAGCACAAGGGTATGAAAACCGTTCTCCATGTTTTTCTTTATAACTTCAAGAAATGACGTGGGCTCGTAGTGCCTCTTCCAGAAAGGTATTGTTGCTGTTGGGCCGAAACGGTAAATGTCGAGACCGCTTTCCCCTATCGCCGCGGTAAATATGGAGCTTGAGTGTATTATCTTGTAGTCTATACCCATCTGTTTGGAAAGGTCAAGTATGAGATGGTGCGTAGTTGCAGTAAGCGGATCTCCTGGCACCAATATTGCTATGTTTTTTTCTTTTGCCGCTGATATTGTGGACTTAGCGTTCTCTTCCATATCAGATCTCGACAGCACCTTTATCTGCTTGCCTGAAGCCGCTTCTAGGTAGTCTCGATATTCCCTTGACACTGAGCTGGTGAACGAATCGAGCAGAAGCTCGTCGGAAGCCCTTATTGCAGATATGCCGTTCATTGATATATCTCCCAAATCCAGCCCAAGGCCTATTAAAAAAAGCATGTATTCACTCAAGGCTAGTCTCTTATACCCCCAGGGGTTATCTTTATTACACATTCTCCTTCCGGCATGTTAGGCGAGTCAACAAGCCTCACTATTCTCTTGTCCTCCTTTCCTTTCCTTATGTAAAGCCTTGTCGTGGCTGCGTGTGCTATTATATTGCCACCGACCGGCGTGGTTGGGTCTCCAAACAGTATCGCCGGGTTGTCCATCACCTGGTTCGTGACGTATATGGCAAGGTCATATTTGTCGGCAAGATATTGCAGCCTGTGTATGTGCACGTTTAATTTCTGCTGCCTCTCGCCTAATGCTCCCCTGCCGATGAATTCCGATCTAAACAGCGCCATAAGAGAGTCAACCACAATAAGCTTTATGTTTTTCTCTTTTATCATCTTGTCTGCCCTTTCTGCTGCAAGAATCTGCTGCTCGCTCGTTTCTGCCCTGAAGAGAAAAACATTGTTTAGCACCGCATTCACATCCATTTCCTGGTTCTTTGCTATGGCTTCTATCCTTTCCGGCCTAAATGTGCCTTCGGTGTCTATGAAGAATGCTGCGCCGCCAAGGCCTCCTTTGCCTACAGGCAGCTGTACGTTGACGCACAACTGGAAGCCGAGCTGGCTCTTTCCTGCGGCGAACTTTCCATACACCTCGGTTATGCCTCCTGCTTCAACGCCGCCGCCCAGGAGCTGATCCAGCTCTTTTGAACCTGTTGATATTCTGCCCAGTTTTGTACGAGCTTCGTATGCCTCTTCTGCTGTCTTGTATTCTAGCGTGGTTGCCTGCTTTGCCGCATCTATTGCTTTTTTTGCCGCCTCAACACTCATGCCGCTTATTTCCGAAAGCTCATGGGGCGCTGAAACTGCGATTTTCTCCAAGGTGTCATACCCTGCGGCTTTGAGTTTTTCAGCAGTAGTGCCGCCAATTCCTGGAAGGTCTTCTAGCTCTTTCACGCTTTTTTCTTTAGCCATTTAGTCCCCAATATTTATTAAGAATGATAAATATAAAACCTTTTCAAAAGCTGTCTTTGCTACCGAAAAAAGAAATTGTGGCGCTTGAAACTGCTTCGGGCGTTACTTGTATTTTTTGTTCAGCTTTTCCGGATCGGTCATTTTGAAATAAGTATCGAACATGAAATCAAAAGTGCCCTTGAGACTCGACCAGTATATTTTTGCCATCATCATTTTCATAAAATGCTTGAATGCGGATGGAGGATATGGAACCACGGGCTGGGTATACGAACCTATCACAAATGTCGCCTTGCCGTATGCCATATCAAACGGGCAGTGCGTCCTGCCGTTGAAAATTACGTTCTGACCTTCAATTATGCTCGCTACGACTTTTGCCTGCAGATGCGCAGTGACGCCTGATTTAGATGTCGGTATGTTTGTAGCATCGCCTATTGCAAAAGCGTCATCATAACCTTGTATGCGCATTGTGTACTTGTCTGCCTTGACGAACCGGTCCTGATCAAGCACGTCCTGCTTGTATTCTATTTTTACCCCGACGCATGGAGGTATTACTATAGGTAGATCATAATGTATTTCGTCCCCTTCTATTGAGTATATCGAACTTTTCTGCGTATCGATGTAGTCCACATCGAAGAAGGTATAGATGTCTATGCCGCGCGCTTTCATTATCGGCTCAACTATCTTGTTGATCGGCTCTGCCGGATATGCCCTTGGATATGGCGTGAAAAACACCAATTTTGATTTTTGCTTTATCTTCTTTCTGGTGAGCAGCTGCTCAGCAAGAAGTATGCCTTCCAGCGGCGAAGGCGGGCACTTGCATGTCGGGGACGCCTGACCCAAAACAAGCGTGCCTCCGGAGAAGGAGTTTATGTTTGACCATAGCCGCATTGAGTTATCTATATTCGTGTGGTAGTCACCAAACTTGGAATTTATTTCCTGCAACCCGCGGATAGAACTTGTATCTGTTACTGTGCCTGTAGCGACTACAAGATAATCGTAACTGTAGGTATTTGAAGCTGTCTGGACAGACCTGTTGTCAAGGTCGATCGTCTTGACCTCTTCCTTGATGAACTTTGATCCCTTGTTCAGAAGCTTTACTGTGGGCTTTGATATGTTCTTGTTCTTGCCTTCAAATGCCATATAGAGGAACCATGGCTGGAAAACCTGCATATCGGACTTGTCCAATATTGTGACGTCGTAATTCTTTTTGTCCAAGGAATTTGCTAGGATTATTCCACCTGCGCCGCCGCCGACAATCAAGACCTTTTTCATCGGTATTACCTATTCAGTATCTTGATTACCACTACGATCTTTCCCTCCTGCTCTGTTATGCTATCTATTTGGTTCTTTGTTTTTTGGGCCCACGCCTGTACATCGGCTCTTACTCCTGCGTCAGTAGCCCATAATTCAAGCGTGTCGCCAACCTTCGAGTTTCGGTAGGCTTTTGCAAGCTCAACAATCGGTCCGGGGCAGCTTGAGCCCCTTGCATCTATTACAATTTTGTCTCCCATTAGATCACGCCACAAACCTGCTTCTAAATATCACTTAATATCATATGAAAAGGGTTTGACCTCCTTCAGCATCGCTAAGGAAAGATGCGGCCCCGACTATGTCGTCGACGATTGGATCCATATCCTCCTTTTTAATGTTCATTACCGAAGCCATCAATGAGCAGACGTATACTTTCACATCGCCAAGCGTTTTCGCCTCGCTGAGCATGTCGAACCACGGTTTGGTATTTGTCCTTTTCATTCCCTCCATCAGCATTGGAGCAAAGCTCTTAAACTCCTCGGGAAATGGCAATTCATTGTGCTGTTTGGTAAAGCCGAGCAGAGCAAAGCCGGTCACAAAAACCCTTACCTGCATATTGGTAGCTGCCGCCGCTTGAGCTAGCACTCCAAGCGGTATAAATTTGTCAGCAGTGCCGCTATACATTATTATTGATAACTTTCCCGCCATCCACTCACCAATGGCATTGTTGAATTGCATCCTTTTATTTCTTTCGCATTTCTGGAATCCTCACCGTAGAATGAGGGCTTTCAGTTATCGGAATGACACATAAACGTGCCGCCAAAGCGTGGCTCTTGCAGGCACACGCATATCTGTTGCGGTTATTGCGCTATATCTTGCCTACAACTTTTCCTTCTATTTTTAGGTATCTTTTTATCGTCTGCTTTGTGTTTTCTTTTACCGATTCCGGCGAGACATCAAATTTTGCAATGCCGCGTGCGGTGGCGTTCTCTGCTACTGCGGCCGCCATTTTGCTCGCAATTTTTATTATGCTTTTTTTGTCGCTAACACTTGGAAGTATGAAATCTGGGCTAAGTTCCTTGCCTACGGTTTTGGCAAGCGCAACTGCGGCAGAAAGCAGAAGCTCATAGTCTACGCGCTTGGCTCCAGCATCAAGAAGCCCGCGCATAATGCCAGGAAAAGCGAGAATATTGTTCACTTGGTTTGGCTTGTCGCTCCTACCCGTGGCAACTATGAATGCTCCTGCTTCTTTGGCTTCTTCATAACTTATTTCAGGCGTAGGATTGGCAAGCGCAAAAACGATGGCCTTATCATTCATGCTTCTTATCATATCCTTTGTGAACCTGTTTGCTTCAGATGCACCAATTAGCACGTCTGCGCCCTTTACCACGCTCTCAAGCGTTCCCTGCTGCATATCCGGATTGGAATTGTTCGCTATAATCTCCTTGAACTCGTTCATCCTCTCCTTGCGACCTTTGTATATGATACCTTCCCTGTCCAGCACGTACAAGTTTTTTGCCCCCATTTGCCTCAGCATGTTGAATATGCCGAAGCCTGCCGAGCCTGCGCCATTAAGCACTATCTTAACTTCATTTACCTTCTTTCCGGCGAGTTTGAGTGAATTGAGCAATGCTGCAGCGGCAACTACGGCGGTGCCGTGCTGATCATCGTGAAGCACGGGTATGTCAAGACTTTCTGAGAGCCGGTTGACTATGCGGAAAGACTTTGGTGATTCTATGTCTTCTATGTTTATCCCCCCAACAGACGGTGCAAGGTATTTAACAAATTTTATTATCTCTTCCTCGTCTGTTGTGCCTATGCACAGTGGTATTGCATCAATACCGCCCAAGCGCTTGAATAAAAGCGCTTTTCCTTCCATGACAGGCATTCCAGCCTCAGGACCTATGTTTCCAAGACCCAAAATCCTCGTCCCATCTGATACAATTGCTATTGTGTTCTGCCTGTTCGTATAGGTATACGATTTTAGTTTGTCATTCTTTATTTCTTCTGAAACTAACGCAACGCCAGGTGTGTAAAATGTGGAAAGCTCGTCCTTAGTTGCTGCAACGACCTTAGGGATTATTTCGATCTTGCCTTTATGCACTGCGTGCGCATTCAAAACCTCATCTCTTGCTACCATATATATCACTGGGTATTAGAAATTGATGTTATTTCTTAAAACAACATGTTTTATATCTTTTTGTGTGCGACATAAGGACTTCATTCTCATACGCCTATTGCGCGCAGACCCACCCAGTCGACTTTGTAGTGGTGTACTGATATTTGATAAACCTTGATTGTTGTGCATCCCTGCAAACGGCGACGAGTTTTTACTGCGCCAAATCGCATGATGTTACAAAGGAGCAAGCAAAAAACGCTATGCAACCACCAACAATGTTGGGGGAATTCTTTTAAATATTAAAATTGGTATTTTTCATAACATTTCTGCTTACGCGGTTCAGTAGCCCTATGCGCTCGGTTCTGGTGGTATATGCATGGTATTTGCATTTGAGGAAAATAGGTTACAAAGCGTCATCGTAATGGGCAAGGGCGTAAGCGCAGAGGACGTATACAAAAGTGTAAAGGGTGCAGAAAATAGTCTCAAGAGCGGTATTTCTTTCGGTTTCCCTTGGGAAGCTGCATACGCCAAAAAGCTGCTCGCCGTTGCAAAATTGTCGTTTTCTTACTTTGGCACCTTTACAGGCATCGATTTGGGCAGACCATACTTGTTAATGATCAACTACGAAAAGGATGACATACTTGGCTCATTCGATCCGGCAGTGCCAGAAGGCATGGGCTTCCTAGGTGGCGTAATGACAATGTATCCAAAGAGCCTGGCAAAAGATAAGGTGATGCTCAAATCCCCGAAGCAGTTCGCATCAGAAAGCTTGATAACGCTTGCACATGAGTACACGCACGCCACGCTTGCGAAGATTGGTGCTCATAGAAGTATGCGAGATGGATTCTCTGAAATATTAGATGAAAGCGTCGCAAATTTCGTTTCACGCCTTTTTGCCCAAAAGATTGGCATAATAAATTTCAGCGAGTATGAAAAAACACCAGGCAAGTTAGCCTCGGTCCAGCAAACTCGGGAAATCTTCGCTGAGATATATGCCGAGGAGTGGATGAGGCAGAACGGTTCTGACATAGACAGCGCAGTTATTTTATTCACTGAAGAGATTATTGAGCGCATGGAACAAATGTGCTATGCCATTTATGAATCATCTGGCGATGTAGGCCTGTTTCTAAAGACCATATCAACCATAGAAACTGTAGAGGATTTCCGCAATGAAATTGCAAGAGCTACAAGGGCTAGAACATCTATTCTCAAGCGGGTAACAAGAAAATAACTTGAATTAGGGGCGAAATGTTGGGCAGTATCAGAATAAACGGCGTAAAATATAATCTGCAGAGGATTAGGTCAAATACGAGAAGGGGTTATGCCACAATCAAAGACAGGATTATTACTATAAGGATACCGCGTTTGCTTGACCCGTATAGCGCAACCGTAATGTATTTTGAACTAAAACACAAAGCCGTAAGATATGTAAGAAAGCATCCGACAGCGCAGCAAGATAGTAGGAAAAGCGTTTTGACTGACGGAAGCGAGGCGATCATTATTGGCGTGCCATTCCAAGTTAAGATAGAAATATGCGATGGATGCAGGCCTGAAGCGATTTTTGAGCCCAAAATATTAAGAATAAGGATCAGGGGCGATACAAAACCCGCCGAAGAAGCACGCCTTGTTGAAAAGCTTGTTTCGAAAGCGGCTTTGCCTATAGTAAAGGCGCGCGTGCAATATATGAACAGCACTTACTTTGGCGCAAGAATAGAAAGGGTTTCTTTAAAGAGTATGAGAAGCCGGTGGGGAAGCTATTCCAAATCCATGAAGAGTATAAGCCTGAATTCCAAGCTTATTTTCGCCCCAACAGAAGTGCTCGATTACGTCATAGCCCACGAGCTGGCGCATTCGGCAGTGTTCGATCACAGCGAAAGGTTTTGGGCTGAGGTGACTAAGGCGGTGCCAGAATACAAAGAGCGCAGAAGATGGCTTAGAAAAAACGGGGAGATGCTTGGCACATACAGTGAACATTAAAAATGAAGGAAGAGGCCAGCGCACCTTCCGCATGCGCTGGCAAGGCGACCAGTTTTACCCTTCCTACAGTAGAGAACCCGCAATTACTATAATGGCAATCAGATTTAAAAAACTTTAGTTTGTTCTAATATATTGTTGGCTTTCCATAAATATGAAAAATCAATTGGTGCGTTTGGAGTGGGATAACCACGTCCTGTATTATTTATATTTTTATATGTTTATATCTTAATTGACGCCAGCACAGAAGGCATTATGTTGAAGTAGATTAGATGGTAAATTTCTTGACGTTAGATGGAAGAGGTATTTTGAGCGCAATTGTTGTAGGGCTGCTGCTACTGTGGCTTGGCAAAGGGGATGGAGTCTATTTTCTTTTCATCATGATAATGTTTCTTGTCCTTTCAGCATTTGTAACTGCAATAGGCACCAGAAGGAAAAAGGCCATAGGGGTATATGAAAAAAGCAGGAGCTGGAAGAATGTCGTGGCGAACGGATTTATACCTGTTGTTGTTGTTTTGCTATATTATCTCGGCTTGCTGCATGGCACGCTCACAATCGTCATATATACCGCAAGCATTGCCTCGATAACCGCGGACAAGTTCTCCAGCGAGCTTGGGGTGTTGGATGGCAAACCAAGGATGCTGCTGACCATGAAGGAGGTAAAGCGTGGCACTTCTGGCGGCATAACCGCTTTTGGGCTTGTCATGGGCATTGTCGGGGCGATGATAATAGGCATAATAGTTTACCCATTGTATTCTAGCGGTTTTGCATTCTATTTTGTAGTCATTGTGGTGGCCGCCATTATCGGCGATCTTGTAGACACCATATTTGGATATTTCGAAGATAAGGGCTACGGCAACAAATACACGACAAACATGCTCTGCGCGCTTTTTGGCGTGCTTAGCTGCATGGCCATGCTGTAATTTCGGGAAGCTGCATGATGATGCTGCAGTATGCGCCAGCCGGGATTTGAACCCGGGCTACGAGCTTGGGAAGCTCGGATCCTACCAGGCTAGATTACTGGCGCTTGCGCTATTCTGAGGCACAATGATTTTAATGCTATTTCAATTTATATGTTTTGCCTCTCCACGTTATGGTTTGCATCCTCCTGGCTGAAGTGAAGTTTGAGAGGAATATGAATGGCAGGATTAGGTGTATGACTATGCTGCTTATTATGTCCCTGCTGCCAGTCCTTATATAATCTTTAGTTACCGCTGTCGCAGTTGGCAAAAGCAGTAGCATGAATATAGGGTCTATGAATGACAAAGTTATGCCGAATACTACCATTAGCGCCTCGGAAACATATTTCAGGAGGCCATAATAGAAAAGATTGTTGTTGCTAAGCATTGAAAGCGCGGTTTGCCGATTTGACCACTCGAAAAATGTTTCGCGTGTTTCGCTGCAGAATACCACAGGTTGCGCTTTTTTGCTGTAGTATATCGCAGCGCCCTCCTTTTTTGCTATTTCGGTGAGTGTTATATCGTCTGATACCGCCTCCTTGAATTTGCCCATGTTGTGCCTTATTAGTGATTTTTTGAATGCAAGCGAACCGCCCCATCCAAAACGCGTCTTCTTGTATTCAAGCAAACTTAACCCTACAGTGCTCCAATACATCTTGACCTTTTCCCAGAACCTTCCATTATAAGGCTTATATATAGGATATGTGGTCGACATGCCATAGGCACTGCTTGACAAGGGCGCAACAAGCTCGGCGAGCCAATCCTTGCCTACACGCACATCCGAATCCAAAATCACATACACGTCGAACTTAGGATACTTGCTTATTGCCGTAGCGATGGCCCGCACCTTTCCACTGCAGCTACTACAAGCTTCAGTTGATAAGATGTAGGGTATGTGGTGCTTCTTCAGGTGAACTACCGCGGGATCATCTGCGGAATCTACCACAGCCACCATTGAGTATTTTCTGTATTTTTGGTGTTTTGCTGCTTCGAGATTGCTTCCCATCATGAGATCCGCACCCTTGCATGGTATTATTACCAGCGCGTTCGGATCCGGTCCTTTAGATATTTTGGGCTCCTTGCTTCCGAAAAACTTGATAAATAGTGAGGCAAACCATATTGTAAATATAAACCACAGAGGTATAGTAAGTGGGAAAAAGGAGGGGCATGTGTAAATGGCAGGCATGCAGCGTTCACCTTATATAGGTGAAATTCTCATTGCTCGGTGGTTGCGTCTGCCCTTTTGCTGCTTCTTCAAATTCCTTCAAAACCCTTTCAGTCTCGGTTTTTATCTTATCTATATTTTCCAAGCTTATTTTTAATCCTAGAATCTTGATGAGCGAATTCAGCACGCTTTTTGCTGCGTTTGCGTCCACGTCCAAAAAACCTCCCGTCTCACCCATTAGGCATGTTGCCTCTATTTTGTGCTTCTTGGCAAAAGCCAGGATAAGGCCGGCTGACCCCGCTATGCTGCCTGCTGCCTTTCCAAATATCACGCCATTTTTTTCCAGATTCTTTATCATGTTTTTACTAGTTGTGGCTCCGTATGTTTTCGGCGAACCGATGTACTCTGCACCTGTATGGTAACCACCTATCGTGTATATCGTTTTCCCGCCAAGTTTTTTGAAAAATTTCACTATGCGCTCATTGACATCATACTGGCCTTCTGAAGATACTGCCTGGGTATCGCCAGTAAGTATAATTAGATCTCGCGCCCCTTTTTTAGTCGACGGATTTTTCCAGAAATAAAAACGGTTGCTTACAAGCCTTGCATAACCACTCGGAAGCATGAAAACTTGATATGGAAAATATGGCGAATAAAGTGTTGCGAATCTTTCTGCGTTGAGCTCGTTCCTTATGTGTTCGCATACTAAACTGCCTACAGAAGCTATACCCGGAAGGCCAACTAGCATTATAGGATTCCTTGGTTTTATCTTTTTGCTTATATATATTTCGGTCTTGTTCATAATATCAGTTATCTTGGTTTATTTTTTCTTTCTTAAGGTTTACCATTCCACCGCCTTTCACTGCTGCCATTATTGTTTTGTAAGCTGTTTTTATCTTTTCTTCCGCTTCTAGGTAGTCGTTCCCTTCGGAGGTAATCCGGTATTTAGGCGCACTTACGTAGGTTATTTCTACGCCGGTTTTTTCGGCTTTTTCAAGTATGCTTTTTACAGCGTCGATGCCGCCTTTGGTTTCATTAAGGGTTATTTCCACGGTGTAAGCCACGTCATACTTCTTGGGGCGTATGTTTTCTTTTATTGTATCTTCCAAAGCCTTCGCTACGGTTTCGTTTATTCCTAAGCTTTTGTAATCGAAAGCACCCTGTTGGATTGCGTCAATCACGTCGGTAAAGTAAGTGTATTTTTTACCAAGTTTGTTTCTTATCTCCTGCTCTGCATTGGTAGTATTTGCTGCTTGCAACGCTTTTTCAAATAGCTTTTCGGCCCTGCTTTCTAGGTTATACTCTTTTATCTTGTCTTTTTCCTCTTTTTTGCTGACTTTCTTGAAGGAAATGTCCACTACTTTTTTAACGTTGTCGACGAATATTACTTTAGCCACTCTTTTCTGCCCTTCCTTTATGAATTCGTGTATATTCTTTATCCATCCAGAAGCAACCTCGCTTATAGGTAGATACGCTTCCTTCTGGTATTCTGTAAGGACACAATAAGCTCCGAATGGCATTACCTTGGTTATTTCAACGAGCACCAGCTCGTTTATTTCTGGATCCTCTTTTTTAATAATCATAATATCAGTGCTTCACTTCAAGCTTCTTTTTTGTCCTCGCTCCGAATACACGCTCCGTGACGCGATGACATACTGTGCATTCGAGTAGGACTTTTTGCTTTTTTGCGAGCTTTTTTACTGGAGTGCTCGCTTTTATTTTGCCAACGTATCCGCGCAGTTTTCTTTCGTGCCTGCGTTCTCCTACGCTAAGCTCTCTTGAAGCTTTTTTTGAGTAAAGTTTCACATTGTGAACTGTATGTTTGTTGCATTTTGGGCAATATGCCGATATTTGTTTTGGAAGTTCCATCAAAAACACCTATATGCTTTCACCAAGCTTGTTATTGAGTATAAATTCCGCGTCTGAACTATTGATCACTTCGATTATTTGGTTTTGCTTGAATGGCCCTATCTTGTTGCCAGTTGTTGTTGTTAGTTCGGGAAGGTCTGCGCTTATTTTTATCCTTACTGTTTTGGGGCCTGAATTCTTAGCTTCGTCTATTAGTTGTTTCACCTTTTCGTATAAAAACCTTTCCTCATCAGGAACTTGGGAAGGTATTGATTTTCCATATGCAAGATATATCAGGATTTTCTGAAACCTCTTCTCTTTCAAGTTGTATAGCATTTTTTCGTAGTTTTCTTTTTCGTTTTTGTTTCCTGCTAATTCTAATTTTTTTACGAATTCTGCTGTT
>ERZ1669250.648-NODE-648-length-14467-cov-3.854496_pt1 | contig 14467 bp, 13 predicted proteins | sample MGYA00579295_ERZ1669250 | MGnify/ENA primary metagenome ERZ1669250 (study PRJEB41166, sample SAMN08046056) | hot springs metagenome | biome: hot spring; feature: acid hot spring; material: thermophilic sediment; isolation source: thermophilic sediment from acid...
CCTCGCTTTGGCCTCGTACATCTTCTTTATAGGCGGAGAAAGATCAACACTCCTTACCGCGAGCCCGTTTCTTTTTGATGCCTTGCTGATTTTCCTGTTTATGCTATCTATTGCCCTCTTGCGCTCGCAATAAGCAAGCGTCACGTGCGCTGCTGCTGCAAGTGCAAGCCACTCTGGAATGCTGTTCAGAAGATCTTCCTTTCCTATGGTATCTAGCTTTTTGCTGAATGAGTCAAGCTTCCTCATAATCTCTACTTGTGCCTCTATTCTATCTAGGCTTACAGCCGTACTGCTATCTTCTCTGCTTGTTTTTACTGCATGAACCATCATACCACAACAGCTTCTAGATCACTCTTGGTATAAAAATATTACTCTGGTTTTGTTAATCTGCGCTTTGCAAGTGATTGCGCCGCAGTGCTCGCAAGGATACGATTGAATGTCGTTTAACCCAATCTGTTTGCCTAAAGGCCTTGTTTGCTTAGAGCGCTCAAAACGATATTGTCTGGTAGCCCTCCTCGATGCTTTTTGTTATATACTGTCCTGCTGGCAACAGCTCGAAGTTTTTGCCAAGTTTGCCGTCTACTGCTGCGCCTTTCGCCACATACACGCACGCTTTTGGCCTTATCGCGCCAAGCTCTCCGAACTTTTTCATGAGCTCTTCGCTGCCTGCTACCTTCGCCTCGCTTGGGCCAAATAGTATGACGCGAATGTCGTGCCCCGCTTCTGACTGTCTTTTCGCGAAATTCAATGCCACATTTATCTTCTCGTCTTCGCTACTCACTATAACTACCAAAATCTTTGCCATTCAAATTTCACCTGTTTCAACACGTTCCAACAAAAATCGCTCTAATTATATTACATGTGAAATAACGCAGGCTAGCTATATATTTGTTTTTGTTTGCTTTTGTTTTTCGAAAAGGCGCCGTCAGCATCGCGACTGCCGCATCTAGAATTTTTTGCCCCTGTATCTTGCGCCAATTGCCTCCTGCTCTATCATGAACGCCTTGTCAGATTCCTTCGACATGTACCATATTGAAATGGCGATAAACAGTATGCCGAATATGGTATAAACACTCAGTGCGTGCACGAAAATCTCGTATAGCAAAGCAAGGAAAAGTATGTCCGAATCTGCAAGAATGTAGAGTATGGAAGAGTATGATATGGTTTTGCTGCTATTCTGCAGCGTTCTGAATACGGCAAAGCTTGCGTAAGTTCCAAGCGCCACTATTACGCCCGCAAGCAGGGCATAGGAAAGGCCGGAAAAGACATATACGTGCGCACTGAAAAACATGAACGGCAATATGGCCACGCCTTCGAATATGTCCATGGTAAGGAGCGACGGCGAAGTTTCCCTGCTTCTCAGTCCGGTCTCTGCGAAGAGAAATCCAGATACGCCATAAAGGAGAATAAGCAGCAACGAGAGCAGTATGTCGTATGTGCTTATTGTGTAAAGGTTTATATTTGCAACTGAGATCAATATGAAGCCTGCGCCGGCCGCAATGCCGCCAAGGACAAGCCTAACAAGCGACTTTCTTGGTATTTTCTGTTTTTTTACAATTATTTGCATGGCTATAAAGACAACTATCGTCGGCGCCACCAGCGAGTAGATTATGGCTGAATTCTGGTAATTGAATATGCTGAGCAGCAGGGCGTTCGAGACGCCATAGAATATGCCAGCCATTATTGGATAAAATGAGAGGTTGAGCTTGGCGCGCTTGTAGAGCACAACCAGCAGCGGCACGACGATGAGTCCGACAGTCATGGCTTCGGCGGTGAGGGCAAAATTGCCGTTCCTTGTCACCGCTATCGAAAGGAGCATGCCCCATATCGCATTGGCTATAGAAACCAGAATGCCAACGATGACAATGAATGAAAAGTTGTGAGTATATTCGAATCCGGCGCGCATAAGGATTTTTGGCGCTTGAATATATAAATATGTTTAGCCGCATTCGGCCTGCGCACCTTTTATACCGGACAAAAAAATTTAAAAATTTCAAAAGCGTATATATTATAGGGGTGATAATATGGCGAATAGGAGGAAGGGAAGGTGGCTTTTGCCTGAGACTTTTGGAATGGATCCGATAGAGAGGCTCAGCAGACAGATAGACAGGCTTTTTTATATACCGCCCAGCTACAGCAGCTTGCTCTCGGAAACTTTGCCGGATGTGGACCTTGTCGACGAGGGAGATCATTTCACAATAAAAGCTGACCTGCCGGGAGTCAAAAAGGATGAGATAAAGCTGAAGGTCAACAAAAACAGCGTTACGATAAGGGCGGAAACAAAGAAGGAACGCGAGGAAAAGAAGAAAAACTACTATTATAACGAAAGAACTTCGTCTTCATACTTCAGGGACATACCTCTCCCGAGCGAGGTCCTTCCGGACACGGCTGAGGCGAAGTTCGAGGATGGCACTCTCGAGATAAATGTGAAGAAGACAAAGGGTGAAGGAAAGGAAGTGGAGGTAAAGTAGCACTTTTATTCGCTTTTGTTTTTCTTTTCCTTCTTTTTTGCATGCTTGCATAAAACTGGAGTTAGCTATAAACTGTTCTGCTCCCAAATGCGCAGACGGCAAGCTCCAGCAGTCTTTTGCGAACAGCACTCAAAGCTTAAACCTTGGGCCTTTTTCCTTCTTTATCTGCGTAAGCCATACATTCATTCTGTATTCCGTAAGGGTCTTGCCTGTTTCCTTGTAATATGCCTTTGACTTTTCAAGGAGCATATTATAGAGTTCTTTTGCAAGATACATCTGCCTGTTCAGTGTTTCTTTCTGCTCCTTTGAAGGATACGCACGATATTTATATGCTGTTCTCATGACGACCATATTTATTTACACCTTCATATTTATACGCTTTTGCGGTGACTTATATCCCACCCCTGAAGGGAGTGGGTTTTACGCCACATTTGATAAAACCACTTCAATGCTAATGTGGAAAAGAAATATTTAAAGTGTTGATTATAGGCACTGGAGCTCTTGACCAAACAAAAAGAGCCTCAGGAGGGGATTGAACCCTCGACCTCCTGTTTTCCTGGTTCTTGATTAAACTTCTTTCAAGAAGTTTACGAGACAGGCGCTCTACCACTGAGCTACTGAGGCAGCGCAGATACAAGCAACATGAACATTTAAATAATTATAAATGCATGTCTAAATATAAATTTATTGCTGAATGATGCTATGACAGACGCTGACAATTCCGACCCGCATATCGATATTTCTGAGGACAATGCTACGCCAACCCAAGGCACGATTCCAAACGCTGGCGAACGGCAGAACAATTTGCCACCGCTGGAAAATATAATACCTGGGGTAACCCCACCAAAAGCCCAGCCAAATATAGATCAGCAGGAAGAGGAGAGGAAGAGGAGATTGAAGAAAAGGCACAACGAAATGCTCATCGGCATTGCCGCAGTAATCGTAGTCATACTTGTTGCGGGGGCACTCGTTGCGACGGCATCGCACAAAGCACCAGCTACAAGCACCATGTCGACAACCACAATAAACGTTACAAAGCTGACAAGCATAACCAACTGCACCGTGATAGACAAGCCGGGCACTTATTATATAACAAAACCAATATCAACTTCGATAAAGAAGGGCGCATGCATAACAATCAACGCAAGCGACGTAACGCTGGTTGGAAACCTGAATATGATAAAGGGCAGCGGCCCGTATGTGGGAATACCGCCGTTCACTTATGCGATCTATGCAAAGAATGTGCACAACGTAAGCCTGCAGGGCTTGAATCTTTCATCCTTCTCGTACGGCGTATACTTCTATGGAGTTTCAAACTCTACACTGACAGCTTCTTACATAGCAAAGCAAACAATGTCTGACATCTTAATGAATGATTCCAGAATGAACAAAATAGCAAACACCACGCTTGGAGGGGTCGCAAGCAAGCAAGGCAATATTTATATTTACAGCGGCGGTAGCAACTTGTTCAGCAATGATTTGATTAACAACAGCGCCTACTACGGGGCTGTAATCAACTCCACAGGTAATAAATTTTACAAGGACAACTTTACCGATAACACTGTGGACTTAATATGCAACCTTACTGCAGGACTTAGGAACGCAAACAACTTCTCATCTTCGACATGCCACAGCAGCGAATACTGCGCTTTCGCTCAGTGTTCAAATGTCAACATACCGCCAGCGATAAGCAATGTGATACTTGGCAAGACGATAACTGAGTGCGGAAACATAAACGCCTCTGGCACATACACACTAAGCTCAGGATTGAACCTGATGAATTATGTCAATGTTTCAAATCCGCTTTCAAAGGGAGATGCATGCATAACCGTTACATCGCCCAACGTACACCTCAACTGCAAGGGCAATGCAATAGACAACGCAATGTATGGCATATATGAAAATGGAGTTTACAACATAACTGTGAGCAACTGCATGCTGAACAACGACACTTATGGGATTTATATCAATAATACACAAGTTCCATACGTATACAATTCCACAATAGCAAACAGCGTATATGGGCTGTACCTGCATGGCGCAAACACCGGCTCTATCAGCAATGTCAGCGTCAGCAACAGCACTTATGGTATATACACGAATGCAAGCACCGCAATAACCTACTACAGGTTCAACCTGAAGGGCAATGACTACGGGATATACTTTGCTGGCGGAAGCGGCTCCACGTTCAGCAGCGGCTACACCGAGAATAATAAAAGATCTGACCTGTACTGCACCGCAAGCACCTACAACTCCACCTCAAACCTGTTCGAAAATACCGGATGCGGCGTTACCGACTGCAACTGGGGAGCGGGATGCACCTCTAAGGCTTTGCCTCCGATAAGCGTATATCCGCTGAGCGGCTGCTAGAATATAACCTATCCCGGATCTTACGCGCTTACCAAGAACCTGATAAACTACACGAGCAGGTGCATAAACATAAAAGCTGACAACGTAAGCTTCTCATGCAACGGCCACAGCATAGGGGGCGCATATGGCAGCAGCGCAATATATGCAAACGGAGTCAACAACGTAAGCATAAGCAACTGCGGCATTGAAAAATTCGCAGCAGGCATTGTAGTAAGCAACTCAAGCGACGCAAAGATACAATACAACAATATAACAAACGTTTACACCGGCGTGGTACTGGTTAATGACACGAACCCGCAGGTAACGGGACAGAATGTGACGACGTTCTCGAGCGGCGGTATATACATGAACAGGGTAAGCAACGGAATCGTAACAAGCAATATAGAGCTTGACGGTTCGGCTAATGCAACAGGAATGCTTGTGCTCAATTCTTCAAACAACCTTATTGCGTACAACAACGCGACTAGGAATGGGAAGTATGGGATACTGTTCAGCAACTCAATAGGCAACAATGTGTTCAACAATTCGGCGTATGGCAATGCTGTTGACTACTATTGCTCACCTGGCACTGGAGGGATATACGCACAGCGTGGCGGCGTAAACTTCGGAAACACAAAACACAATTGCATATGGCTTGTTGAACTGAATCCGCTCACCATCGCGCCAAAATGCTATGCGATAAGCTCCGGTGCGAGCATATTAATGACAAGCGATATGCTTTATCCGTATGGCGCCACATGCTTCAACATATACAACACAAAGAACACTAGCGGCAACAACACGATAATAAACTGCAATTATCATACTATGCTTGCGTCAAACGGAGGCGCTTTCGTGAACATAAAGAACTCCTCAAATGTCAAGGTTATCGATTGCTACATAAAGAACTTCACTACGGCGATAACCGCCTCTGCCGGCTACCCTACATTCATGAATGATACCATAGTAAGCGTAAACAACTCAATAAGCATCGAGAATGCAAATTATTCCACGATCTTGAATGACACAATAATGAATGCATCGCACGGAATAATGATATCGAAAAGCAACTATGGCAAGGTAGAGAAAAACAAGATGATAAATACAAGCATTGCCCTTGAAGTGTCAGGCGGGCAAGGTTTTGAGATTCAGAACAACACTGCAAACCGCGGCGTGATAGGCGCCTACATCATAAACTCCACGCTGGATTCCTTTGCTAACAACAAGTTCCTCAACATGAGCGAATATGGCATTGACTGCACACTTTTTGCGCAGAACGCAAGCAGCCTTAACAAGGATCTTGGCGGAAACGCGTGCTCGAGCAACAACGCCTGCTACTGGATGACAGCTTCGCCAAACTGCAAGGCGTAGCGTGCACAGCGTGATATATTTTTATCCTTATCAGTTGTAATATTAATATGCAGATCAAAAAAGAGGATGTGGTAAGGGAGCTTAAGAAGTGCACCGATCCTGAGATAGGCATAAACCTTGTTGATCTTGGACTAATTTACAACATAGAGATTGACGACAAGAACAATGTCACCGTGACGATGACCATGACAAGCCCGATGTGCCCGGTAACAAGCATAATACTTGCTGATGTGCAGCTTCGGCTTGAGAAGATTGAAGGCGTTGGTCAGATAAAGATAAATCTAGTATGGGATCCAATGTGGAGCCCAGACATGATAAGCCAGGAGGCAAAGCTTAACATGCAGGGCGGCTCGTAATTCAGAAGAAATACTTCTCGAAATATCCGACTTCCACTTCGGCGCGGTCCTCGTCTGATGCGTGGACCAAATTTCTGCAGCTCCTCTTTTCTATGTTCCCCTGGTATATTGAATCGTTGCCATAGTCGCCCCTTATTGTTCCTTTTGCGGCCATTGAAGGATCAGTCTTGCCTATCAGCTCCCTTGCCATCTTTGGGGCGTTGCCCTCTTTTTCGAATATGAACGCAATAACATCAGCCGACGTTGCGTATATTCTGTTCCATTCGTTGAGCTTCTTGCCTATTTCAATCGGCTCAGTGGTGTTGAAAATTTCCTTCACCTTTTCCATCTCGCCTCTCGCGGACATTGATGCCAGCGTCTTTTCGCCCATGCCCTTAAGCTGCGCTTCCGAATCAGGATACAACAGCTGGGCAAGCTCCTTTGAAATCCTGCCCTTTCTCGCCTTGACTATGTTGAAACCCTGCTCCTCAAACCTGGAAAGTATCTTTCCCACAAGCTTGCGCTCTATCGCGTCCGGTTTTGCAAAAACTAGCTCTTTGGACATGCTTATCAACCAACAATCAGTTTTTATAAATTTATTTTCATATACCTATTTATATATTACTGATTTTAGTGCTTGCCATGATACGCCAACCGATAATATGTGTGATGGGTCATGTAGACCACGGCAAAACAACGCTGCTCGATAAGATAAGGAATACATCGGTAGCGGCAAAGGAAGCCGGAGGCATAACGCAGCATATAGGGGCAAGCGAAGTGCCTATAGGTATTGTCAAAGCGATGGGAGGCAAGCTGCTTGAACGGTTCAACACCAATTTGGTTATACCTGGGCTCCTCTTCATAGACACACCGGGCCACGAGGCTTTTACGAACCTTAGGAGAAGAGGTGGAAGCGTCGCGGATCTTGCCGTGCTTGTTGTAGATGTGTCAAAAAGCTTTGAACCACAGACGTACGAGGCTATTGACATACTGAGGGAGTACAAAACCCCGTTCATCGTGGCGGCGAACAAGATAGACCTCATTACTGGCTGGCGCAGCACCGGATCGAGCTCTTTCCTGGAAGCCGTGGAGAAGCAAACGCAAAACGTGGTCAACGAACTTGACGCAAGGGTATACGATCTAATAGGCAAATTGAGCGAGCTTGGATTCAATAGCGAGAGATTTGACCGGGTCAAGAATTTCCAGAAAGAGATAGCGATAATGCCAATAAGCGCAAAGACAGGCGAGGGCATAGCCGAACTTCTTGTCTACATAACGGGCCTTGCGCAAAAATACCTCGAGGCAAGGCTTAACATAGAGGAGAACGGGCCAGGGATAGGGAGCATAATAGAAAAGAGGGAGGAAAGGGGGCTAGGCGTCACTATAGATGTAATACTCTACAACGGGATGCTCAAGGTAAATGATATAATAGCATTTGGTACGGAAACTGGCGTAAAAACTGCTAAAATAAAAGCATTGTTCAGACCAAAGGCGCTGCAGGAGCTCAGGGAATCGGCAGGCAGGTTCTACAGCGTAGAAAGCGTGAGTGCTGCCGCAGGGGTAAAAATAAGTGGGAATGATCTTGACGAAGCGCTGCCGGGCTCACTTGTCATGTCAACCTCAATGCCGAATTACAAGTCGGAAATAGAAAAGGAGATGAGCGACGTGTTTTCCGTGTCCAAGGAAGGCATAGTGCTCAGGGCTGACACAATAGGCGGACTAGAGGCGATATCAAGGCTTCTCAAAAATGAAAACGTGAGCATAAGCAAGAAGGGACTCGGGAATGTCACAAGACGAGACGTACTTGACGCAATGGCAATGAAGGCGATAGATCCATACAGCGCAGTCATACTTTCTTTCAATGTAGGCATAGAAGCCGACGCGAAGGATGAAGCCCAGGTAAGCGGTGTAAGCGTAATAAGCGAAAGCGTCATTTACAGGCTTATAGAGGAATACAAGAAATGGGTAGAAGATGAAAAGAAGAGGGAGAAGGAGAATGCAGAGAAAAGCTTCGTGTTTCCTGGTGCAATCAAGGTGATACCAAACGCATGCTTCAGGGTATCACATCCGGCAATATTCGGCGTCTCTGTAATTGAAGGCAGGATAAAACCAGGATACCGCATGATAGACGAGAATGGCGAAACGGTAGGCAGGATAAAGGAGATACAGGACAACGGAGTATCTCTTGGCGAGGCAATGAAGAATACGGACGTGGCAATATCAATGGATGAAGTCGTCTATGGCAGGGGCGTAAAGGAGAACGAAATTCTTTACACGTATGTGGATGACGAATATGAGCTGTTGTTTAGGCAACAGTTCGGTTATTTGCTTAACGACGATGAAAAACGCCTTCTTGACCAAATATCTGAGATAAAGGAAAAAGCCAAGAAAATATAATAAAACCTAACAAAAACCGAAATTACAAAAAAGCTTTAAAATAACGAGCGCAATAATAATAGTATAGTGAGTATGCGCGATATTGCGGCTTGTCGTGCATTCGCTTTTGTTACAGCTGGCAACGCTGCACAAGCGCGGCAATTAGTTTAAATGGGATTGCATGAGCGGCACATGGGAAACCAAAAAGAAAATAATTGAAATACTTTCCAAGGGAAACAAGACAATGAGCGACATAAGCAGGATGCTGAATCTTGCACCTTCTACTGTAAGCCAGCACATACAGGAACTTGTTGATGCTGGCGCGGTAGAGCAAGTGCCTAACGAGTATATTAAGAAGTGGAAATACTACAGGCTCAAACCAAATGTGCAGGTTGAGGAGGTAATGGATATTGCAAGAAGGAGGCGCGCAGAATACGGAAAGTACGTATTTACCGCTGTTGCTGTAATCGCCGTATTCCTTGCCGGCTTGTTTGCCTATTTTGAATATTTCGCAGCTGCATATGAAACAGTACCTATCAGCATGACAGACCCCATAATGGTGCCAAATGGTACCACAGCGGTGAATATGTCATATTCGTCGCTTGATATTTACGCGTTGCACAACGGCAGAAGCGGATGGATAAACACAAGCATAAATGGCTCTGTAAATCTAATGTCGCTGCAGAACGTGTCACAGCTAATCGGCAAGGTTACGATGCCGCAGAATTCAACAGTTACTAAAGTAAGATTCAACATATCAAGCGCAAAGATTACCGTAAACGGAAATACGTACGGCCTGATTTTGCCCATAAAGAGCCTGACGCTCGATATCCTGCCAAGCAAGGTAAACAACACGGCTGGCATACTAATAGACTTGAGCCCGGTAGTGCTAAACATGAGCGGCATCGCGCCAAATGCTATCGTTATGAACGTCGTTGGCAAAGCCGGAATGATATACATGCCAAACAGTACGGAAAGAATGAAAATAATAAGGATGCCGCTGCATTCTCTACTGCCTGCACCCGCATTCAGGATTGCCAAAATCAGATGGCTAAACCAAAACATATCGGTAAAATCGGTCGCGCTTTCGACCTCAGGGGACAACACAAGCTTTGAAATCGCCGTGAAAAACAACGGAAACAGCAGCATAAGAATATATAGCGTAGTTTTGAGAGGCAATGAATTTGTTGAGAACGGCGCTGTGCGGAACGTGCCCGGCTTTATACCTCTCATTGTCACTGGAAGCGGCGAGCTGCGCCCTCCGTTTTCGGTGTACAACATTTCGCCTGGCGCCACAGCTGTGCTTAGCTTCTATGGCACAATTGTCGGCAGGAATGGAACAATTGAAACGCTTGACAGGAATGCCAGCTATGGTGTTACTGTTGTTGCCGGCTGCGGGATGGGAATGAGCACGGTAGGCCCTGGCGCTGCCACAAACGGCACCTCAATAATAAATGCGAGCTCGTCGAACAATGCGACGCTCTCCAATACGCGGGTGTTTTATCCGAGCCAGATAATAAATTATTACGGACATAATCCAGTGATAAAGTTGAACCAGAGCTTTTTTGACTGTGATACAAGCGCGTCGTGCGTTCCGGTATATGTTACGCCGTGCAGAAACGGTGCGCCGATGCAGGAGATATGCATAAACAGCGCGTATGTGCCTATTGCCGAGAGCTGGTGGTCGCATCCGCCAAGACCAATTATATGCCCAATGTATATAATGTTGAGCAAGGTCAGCTGCGCCTGCAGTTCCGGGAGCTGCGTGACCATATACAACTCGCCGGTTGTCGGCAACCCGTGACAAATGGTGCTTCCTTGAAGCTCTATTTTATTATAGACAAGGAATATGACATTCAAACAATACTTAGCCTCAAGAAAGCAGGTTTAAAACAGTACGAAAACATGACGCGCGGTTTTCTGGAAAGCAGGTATAAAACGGAAATCGCTGCAATGAAATTGAAACAAGACGATTACCAGGAGTCATGGGACGAAATAGGCGATAGATTTTCCGATTACGTAGAAAAAATTACTGGCTACGGCTGGTTCTATCCGCGGTACGAGTGCGTTTTGTCCATAGCAATTAGAGGTGCATCAAACTGGGGACATGGACCTAGGATACTAAGGATTTATAATGAGGATTCATATCTGATGCGAAGGATAACTGCGCACGAAATTATTTTATCGCACTACTTTGAAATTTACAGAAGGCACTATAGCAACGAAAGATTGACCGATGGGCAGGTATGGGCATTGGCAGAAATTGCAGCTTTTGCATTAACTTCATTGACTGAAGATGTGAAAGGATTTTGGCAAAATACCGAATATTACACAAACCACAACTATCCGCAGATTGTGGAGCTGCAGAACAAGCTGAAGAAGGTATTCATTGAATCGGTGCAGAATAAGGATTTCGACTATTATATTAAAATAGGGATAGAAATGGTGAGGGCTTATCCTGACATTAGCCCGATGGGCTGAATGCTTTCAGGCGCCGCTTAGGGATGTTTTTACTGAATTTGATAATATGCGGTCTGCATCTGAAGCGTTCACTTGTGCATCGACGGATTCTGCTGGTAGCCCTCTATGTACATCTCTGAGGAAAGCTTGAACCTTGATATCGTGTGCATTATGAGCCTGCCCTTGCCGGTGAATGTCGCAAGGAACAGCCCAACGCCGCCAAACATAGCGGTTCTTATGTTGTCAACAAATCTTATCTTGTACTCCAGCGTGGATGAGAATGCTGCGATGTGCCCCGGATCTACCTCTATGGGTTCGGTGCCGTCAAGGTTGTATTCTATTACGTCTCCTGTTATGTGGAGAAACAGTATGCCAGGCCCCACGAACTTCTGCAGTACTAGTCCGGCGCCGCCGAAAAAGGCGGGCCCGAGCCCTACAGTTTGCATCGTGAATTTCACCGAGCTCTGCGCGGCGAGAAATGCAAAATGCTCCGCCACAAACTCGTCGCCCTCTCCAAGCTCAAGCGTCACTATTTTTCCAGGCATAACTCCAGACAGGGAAACGGAACCACTGCCTTTCTCCGCCTGGAACTCGGTCAGAAGGCCGGTAGCTCCAGTGAACTTCCTCTCTATGGCCCCGACGATGCCACCAACCATCCTTGGAGTCATTACCACGTTCGCGCTCTTGTGCAAAAGCTTGCCAGAATCGGCGAATATCTTTTCGTTTTCGTCCATGATGACGCGTACTGATTGCATTGAATTTCCAACTATCTCATATTTCACCCAACCACCTTGTCAATAATCGCAATCAGCGAATCGCCGTCTACATTGAGACGGTATTTTGACATTACCTCCCTTATTATCTTTTCCTTGCCAAGCTTGGCGAGCGGCCTGACTATGCTTAGCAGCTCGCTGTCGCTAAGCCTGCGCAGCTTCTCGGACTCTATTATTGAATCCACAGATTCCTTGTCCTTTGGAAGCCTCTTCGCGATCTCGTATATGCCATTCCTTGTTATCTTTCCCTCCTTGAAAAGCTTGAATATGTACACGAGCAGTTCGTCGCTCAGGCGGTCCACATCTATGCCTCCCCTCCTGAGCTCTTTCATTTTCTCGAGAATGAAAGATGCGATTGTGACCGGATCGGCGCCTGTCTCAGATAATATTTTGCGGTAAAGCGTCATCGACTGCGAACCGAGAAGCTGGTCGGCAAGCTGCTTGTTGCCTATTTCCTTCGCTAGCTTCTCTCTTTCCCTTTCTATGTCAGGCGCCATGTGCTTGAGCGACAGATAGTACTTCCTGTCGACCAATATCGGCTTTATGTCCGTCTCCGGATACATTCTTTCCTTTCCTGGCAGCGGGCGCAGGAACCTTGTAGTTAGCGTCTTCGAGTCAACAACCCTTGTTTCCTTTGGCACTTCGCTTATCGCAAGCCTCGCCCTGATTTCGGCAAACCTTGCCGCATCCTCGACAATTCCGGCCTTGCCTGCTATCAGCATGAATCCGTCTTTCTCTCCGATCGCAAGCGTTTTTTTCAGCGCACCTATTTCCTCCGTGGAAAGCCCGTAGGAATCAAGATCCTCGTCGCTGTGTATTATGCCGCGCACGCCCGCAAGCCTAGCGTATTCGCTTATCTCCGTGCCCAGCCTCCTGTTCGGATTTATTTCGGTGCCAATCAGACCTTTGAATCCCTCGAGCCTTATGCCCAGCACCTTTCCGCCCTTCGAATTCTCGCTTATTATCTTTGATCTAGTCGAGCTGAATAGCGCAGTTACGTCCACGGGCTCGTGCACTTTTGCCTTCCTCTCCTCGAGCTGCTTTTTTATTTCTATAAGCTTAAGCTGGCGCTCGATCTCGTTCCTTATCACCTTGTCCATTATGTCGAGCTCCTGGAAGCCTTTCAGCTCCACGCGCGCGCCTCCTGCTATTGAAATGTTAACGTCTTGCCTTATGGTGCCTATGCCCCTTTGGACCTTTCCCGTAAGCCTCAGAAGCAAGCCTATCCTGTATGCAGCCTCCTTCGCCTCCTCCGGAGTCTCTATCTCCGGCAGCGTGTCTATTTCTATGAGTGGTATGCCAAGCCTGCTGACATCGTAGACCACGAACTCCTGCGTAGACTCCTGTATGCCTGCCGATTCCTCCTCAAGGGATATGAATGGTATGCTTATCTTTCTGCCCCCGACATCTATGTGGCCGTTGAAGCCTATTTCCATCGTCCTTTGGAATGCGGACGGATCGCTCCCGTCTACAACCTCCTTTCTCATAGGTTCTATCTCGTCAGGCACCTCCGCATCGAATGCAGATGCAATAAGCAATGCTATTTCGAGAGCCTCGCTGTTGACAGCATGAGGCGGCTCCTCGTCCACGTCGACCATGCAGGAGGTGTTTCTGAACGCGCTGTAGATGAACATGCGTCGCTTGCTGCTCTCGAATTCCGTTGCAAGATCCATTTTGCCAAGCTCGCCAACCACTGCCTTTTGCCTTCTGTATATTTTCGCGATAGGCCAGCCCGAATCAAGCGATGCATCGCACGGGCAGAAGAGCTTCGTTTTTGTAAGCAGGCGCTGGTGTATCTCCAACCCGCACTTGAATCCGATTGACCTGTAATACTCCCTGCCTTCCTTCCCTGCTACCATATCATCACACCAGCCAGTCTATTTCAGTCTTTTCGCTTATTTCTCCGACCATGTTCTTGTTCAGCATCTCCCCTGCCTTGCCAGGATAGTTTGCAAGCAGGAACCCAAGCTTCACGTATGCTGTTTCCGGAGTCATGTCCTCGCAGTATACGACGCCCGCGGCGCTGAGCAGCCGCAGCGTCCTGTAGACGTTCGTGTTGACCCTGCCGTATATGCATTGGGAGGTCATGCCGACAACCACGCCTTTGCTTATTGCGTTTTTGACGTGCTCAAGCCAAGAGCGCTTTGGATCTGAAGTGAACGTAGGCACATGACCAAGGCCTGTGCCTTCAAGTATTATACCCTTGTATCCCTCGTTTACATAATAATCGAGCACATTAGGATCAAGATTTGGATGTGTTTTTATCAGAGCCACCTTATCCTCAAAACCAAGAATCGGTTTTGCGTCGCCGATGTCTGCCACTTTCCGGTAC
>ERZ1669250.649-NODE-649-length-14462-cov-5.009370_pt1 | contig 14462 bp, 10 predicted proteins | sample MGYA00579295_ERZ1669250 | MGnify/ENA primary metagenome ERZ1669250 (study PRJEB41166, sample SAMN08046056) | hot springs metagenome | biome: hot spring; feature: acid hot spring; material: thermophilic sediment; isolation source: thermophilic sediment from acid...
ACCGGTGACCTGCGCCGTGTAAGGGCACCGTCATAACCAGCTAGACCACAGGCCCTGTCATATCTATAATTTTTCAATCCATAAAATTTTTTCCATATTTGAATTTATTATTAAAATATTATATATTATTTTTGTCAATTTTTGATTGAATTTTTAAATTCATAAAAATTAATTATTATTCATACTTCACTTCATATAAATGTGAATTTTTACTTTAGTCTGAAAAATTTTTTATTTTTGTTCTGTTATTGATTATATGATGTCAAAACTGAAAATGTTTGCTTTTGATTATGATAGAGTCTTAACAAATTCATCACTGACTTTCGATTACAGAATATCCCCTCTGTTAAAAGAATTGAAGAAAAAGGGAGCAATGGTTGGCATTGTAACCGGAAGGAGATGGATGCATATAGAACACATGAAATCCAGCGTTGATTTCATAATATATGAAAATGGATACTTTATTTACATATCCTCTAAAAATGCAAGGATAAAATTATATGAGAGGTGGCAGGAAGAAATCGCAAAACAGATGATGGAATTGTTAAAGGAAAATCATATTTCATTTGTAAAGGGAGAACTTTTAATATCCATACCCATTGAAGAATCCCTCAGGGCATCAAAGGTCCTTGAGCAATACATGGATAAATTGACAGTAGTTAGCAATATAGACAGAATAATGGTCCTTGTAAAGAATATTAACAAAGGAAACGCCCTTAAATATGCCATGAATTATTTCAATGTTCAGCCATCAGAACTCATCGTTTTTGGTGATGGAGAGAACGATTACGACATGTTTGAGCTTTCTCAGAATGCCGCAACAATTGGAAATTCCATCAATAAACTTAAATCCATGTCAAAATTGCATTCCGATAAATTATATTCAGAAGGGACAATAGAACTGCTGCAAAAGATCATAGATCTTGACCTGACTGTCTGATGAATGTAATCGCAGAAGTGATCGGTGCATTCTGGTTATTCATACCATCATATGTAGCCAATCCTTCCGCAGTAATCTTTAAAGGAAAAACCCCTATGGACTTCAATAGGAATTTTTTTGATGGCCGCAGGATATTTGGTAAAGGAAAAACATGGAGGGGATTTATCGGGGGAACACTTTCGGGAGCATTGATAGGATTAATTCAGCAGACAATATCATTTTTTCTGAAAAGTCCTTACTTTCCTGAATTTTCCATTTCATTTACATATTCAATGATATTTCTATTATTACTTTCCTTCTCCTCAATGTTAGGGGATTCATGCGGTTCATTTATAAAGAGAAGACTGAATTTCCCCAGTGGCTCGGAGGCCTTAATTTTGGATCAATATCCATTCTTGATATGCTCATTCATATTCTTTTATTTTTTCAACTCTTCACTATTTTATCAATATGTCTGGAACATCTATTCCATAATTTTCCTCATAATAGTAACCATAATCCTTCACAGGCTTGTTAACATAATAGGATATAAAATGGGGAAAAAGGAAGTCCCCTGGTAAAATCATTTTGAAACTTTTCCCTTTTCAATTTTTCTTGCAATCATGTATACAAGAAAAGCCAGAACTATGAATATTATGATCATAATGAAAAGATATGTTTCATAGAAGGGTATCGGGTAAGGCATCTTAACGTTTATTAAATAGTTGTGGTCAATCGTGATATTGTATTCCTTTACTAGATCAATTCCTGTCAGATAGTAGGTTCCCTTGTAAACAACATAAATTCTGTAGAATCCTCCAGGCAGCTTGAAAGTATCCTCCGGTTTGTATGAAAATGCCTGAACAGACTGATTGTTCTGTATTAAAATATATGAACCATTCAGGGGATTATTGTTTGAATCAAATACGTTAATGGTCAGGTAATAAACGCTTGCCTGCAGTGTAATGTTTTCATTTCCGTAAACATATATTTCCGTTGAATTGACATTCCTGTTATCCCAGTAAACATTTACAGAATAATTTCCCTCAGGCAGAATGTAGCTCATGGTTCCATTTGATATTGTTGTAAAAGTATTTCCATCGCCATTTATATTTACAAATGAACCATTGAGAGTATTGTTAAGGGAATCAACGATTTTCATATTTACCCTGAATACATTTGTTTTTATAAATACGGTTGAATTACCTGATACGGTGAAGTTTCCACCCGATACTATGGTATTCATGTATTCTACAGTATAAACATAATTTCCTGAAGGAATTTCAAATGCTGCAATCCCAGAAGAATTCGTTACATTTATGTTTTCACTGCCATAAACATTTTTCAGAAATATCATGGCGTTAGAAAGGTTCTCATCAGCATAGCTACCAGCTATGATTTTCACATCATAAATTTCCGTAAACAGATTTATTGAATTTGATGACAGATTCATTCTGAATTCAAAATTGACCGTTGAATTGTATACCACAACCCCTTCATAATATACAGTGAACATGTAAATCCCGCCACCAATATTCCTTAGATTAAGTGTTCCATTTTCACCTGTCTGGAATATGGATGTAATTCCGTTCGGATATTTCATGTATACAAGAGCATTGAATACGGGCATTCCAGATGATGTCAGAATTTTTATGGTTGAATTTCCGATATCAGAATAAATTGTCATATTCGTTGAATTTGATATACTGATCATATTTCCATATGTTTTATTATTCATGAATACTGTCATTATTTCAGGCAGCGTATAATTATCATAGATTATTTTTATTTCATATGTCCCTGCATAGGCATATATTACAGTTTTTCCATTATTTGTTAAATTGCCGTAAACTGTTCTGTTATTTGTCAGTTCAACACGGGCATGGGATACGGGAACACCCGATGATGTATAGAGATTAACGTTAATTTTCAGCGGAAAACCTATCCAGAAATATGACTGATCTGATCTGAGATAGCAGGAATAACTGAAATAGTTAAGATGATAATAATAACCTGAATTATCAAGTGCATAGACGGTATAAGAATAATTCCCTGTCTGCCATCCGGTATAATTAATCTGGAATTCATATACATTTGTAAATGAATCTTCCGTTCCTGATATTTTTATCATATTGTATGAATTTCCATTTAAATATATGGAAACATTTTTTATATCATATCCACCCAGGGGATCATTTATAAATGCCAGAAACGTTATTTCCTTATTTGTGGCATTTATACCGAATCCCTTGGAAGGAACATTCTGATAATTTAAAGTTTCTACGTCACTTATATACATTGAAGTATTCGTTATAACATCAAAACCTGAAGCATATGTGGAATTCCCATAATATACCCAGTAGTTTGTTGAAGTTCCACCTGAAAGATCAAAGTGAAGGTGAATGGAATATCCTGCTGGAATCTTTACCCCCGTTGTATTGAATGATATCTGATAGGATTCTATGGAGGTAGCAAGAATCGGATGTGATGATCCTGAGGCTATCTGTGTCTCCTGTCCCGATGGTGAACGTTCGTAGAGAGTCAAATATATGTTGGGGTTGTTATCCGTTCCGTTGAATCTTATGTAGATCCAGAACGTTCCGTTAAAAATATAAAAATTGCCTGCGATAAGGGGATAGAGATACCAGTCCTCAATTATATAATGTGTCGCATGATCCACGGTTCCCCTTGTTCCCTGATTAGTATTGAATATATATGTTGTTGTTAAATTGTTGATATTTTCGGACATTGTTGTATTCTGGATATAGAATGTAACCATTTCCTCAGTGCATGATGGGGTGGAAGATTTTGAAAAATTACTTGAGGGTATGTAGATCAAAAGCAGAAATATGATAAAAAATACCATAAATTCTTTTTTCATATTCCTTTTATTTAAATGAATAAATTTAAGCTTTTCTTTTTTCCAGCAATTCTGAAACCTTTAAAAGTGATTCTAAATGAACATTTTCTCTCTTAAGATTTTCAAAACCACCCTCCTCCCTGTCTACCACGCATATTACCCTTTCTACGATTCCCCCCTCATTTCTTATGGATGAAACGGCTTTCATTACCGACATGCCTGTGGTTACAACATCCTCAATTATAACATATTTTTCATTTTTCATTATTTCGCCTTCAATAAGCGAACCTGTGCCGTGTGATTTCTGTTCCTTTCTGACTATAACATAATCCTTCATCTTTTCAAGAGATACTGCGACAGCTATTGGAACGCTTCCAAGCTCTATTCCGGCTATGTATTCATTCCCTATTTTTTTGGACATTTCAACAGCAATTTTTTTCAGTATTACTGGTTTTGTAATGGCCTTTTTTATGTTTATGTAATAACTGCTTTTTTTTCCGCTAGTGAGCGTGAATTCTCCAAACATTACTGCCCCGGATTCCATAATCATATTTATAAGATCCATGCCGGAATATTAATCTGGTAATAAAAAAATGTTATGGGTTACATTTATATACTCATCAATTTTATATTTAGCAATTTCAAACGGGGGGAAAATTTCAGGATATGATATACAGAATAAATAAGAGAACCGAAAAGGAAAATGTTCTCGAATTATTTGATCCCATTATCAGGAAATGGTTCAATTCAAGATTCGATAAAATGACTGAACCTCAGGAATACGCCATTCCTTATATCCACTCTGGCAAAAATGTTCTTGTGTCGGCACCTACCGGATCCGGAAAAACACTCACAGCATTTTTAACTGTTATAAATGAACTTTTTTTACTTGCCAAGGAAAACAAGCTTGAAAACAGGATTTACTGCATATACATCTCTCCACTTAAAGCCCTTGCCAATGATATACACAGGAATCTTACCGTTCCTCTAGAAGAAATAGAAAGGATCGCTGAATCTGAAGGTATCCGGATTCCAAAAATAAGGCACATGGTCAGGTCCGGTGATACAACACAGGCACAGAGGAGCAAGATGACCAGAACACCACCTCACATAATCATTACTACCCCAGAATCTCTGGGGTTAATGCTATCCTCCAGTAAGATGAGGGAAAACCTCAAGAATGTAAAGTATGTGATTGTGGATGAGATACATGAGCTTTCATCATCCAAGAGGGGTGTAATGCTATCCCTCAATCTTGAAAGATTGCAGAATTATTCCAGAAACATTATAAGGATAGGTCTTTCGGCTACCCAGGCACCAATAGAGGAAATGGCAAAACTCCTTTCTGGATTTGATGATTCAGGTGATGTGAGGGATGTTTATATCCTTGAGGTTGATTCTAAAAAATCGCTTGATCTGAATGTAATCTCGCCCGTTCAGGATCTATTTTCAACACCATTTGAAATCATAAATGAAAGGATGTATGATATCATAGAAGAACTGATTAAAACGCACAGGACAACACTGATATTCACAAATACGAGAAGCGGGACAGAACATGTTTCATACAAATTGAGGGAAAGGGGCATAGAAAGCCTGGAGGCACACCATTCCTCCCTTGGCAAGGACACGCGGTTGAAGGTAGAGGAAATGCTTAAAAACGGGCAGTTAAAATGCGTTATATCTTCAACGAGTCTTGAACTTGGTATAGATATTGGATACATAGATCTTGTTGTGCAGATAGGTTCCCCGAAGAGTATAGCAAAAGGCCTCCAGAGAATTGGGAGGTCAGGACATGCATACGGATCCATATCGAAGGGACGGATGATCGTCCTTGAAATGGATGACCTTATAGAATGTGCAGTATTAACCCACCAGGCATACAGGGGAAAGATAGACAGGGTAAACATCCCGAAGAATTCCCTGGATGTTCTGGCCCAGGTTCTGGTTGGCATGAGTCTGGAGGATGTATGGAACGTTGAGGATGCATACAGGTTGGTAAAAAAATCATACTGCTATTCCGAATTGCCTTCAGAAAGATTCATGCAGGTCATAAATTATCTATCAGGAAAAACCTATGGGGATTTGATATATTCCAAGATATGGTACGATGATCAAACAGGCAAATTTGGAAAGAAAAAGTCCACTAAGATGATATATTTCATGAATATGGGTACCATACCAGACGAGGCAAATTTTCATGTTGTTGATGATACAAATTCCTGGCTCGGTGAACTCAGCGAAAAATTCGTTGAAAAATTAAGGCCGGGGGATATATTTGTTCTCGGAGGAAGGACATATGAATACCTGTATTCAAGGGGGTCAAAGGTGCATGTCAAAAGGGCGGAGGGAAGGAGGCCAACGGTCCCTTCATGGGTGGGGGAAATGCTCCCCAGAAGTTTTGATCTGAGCATTGAAGTGGGAAAATTCAGGAAGAGAATAATGGAAATGATAAAAAACAATGAGGATGTTGTTTCATATCTGATGGATGAATACCATCTTGACAGGGGATCTTCTTTAAGCATATACAAATACATAAAGGAACAGATGATCGACCATGTTCCAACGGACAGCTCTCTCATGGTAGAAGGATACATTGACCCTTCAAACATGTACAACATAATTTTTCACTTTCCCTATGGCAGGAGAGTTAACGATGCCCTTTCAAGGGCATATGCATACAGAATTGCCAGTAAATATTCTGTAGGTACAAGGATAACAGTAACGGATGACGCATTCATGATAACGGTACAGAAAAGAATACCCCTGGAAGATGTGATCAGCATGGTAAAACCGTCATCATTTGTGAGGGATCTCAGGTCGGCAATATTCAACTCTGAGTTATTCAAACAGAGGTTCAGGCACTGTGCTGCCAGGTCATTCATGATACTTAAAAAATACAAGGGCCAAGATATCTCGGTTACGAGACAGCAGCTAAAGAGCGACAGGCTTCTTCAGATGTTATCCGACATACCTGACTTTCCTGTAATTGAAGAGACGTTCAATGAGATATTCACAATTACAATGGACGTTCCCCATGCGGAGGAAATATTGAAAAGGATGGAGAACGGAGAAATAAATGTAAGATTTAAAGATTATTCAGAAAGGCCATCGGTATTTGCAAATTCCATAATTCTTGCAGGCGTTTCCGATATTGTTCTGATGGAAGACAGGTCCGCCCTGTTCAGGGAAATACACATGGGAATACTGAAAAAGGTACTAGGTGAAAATCAGGGATACATATTCACGCCTGAGGAAATCAATTCATACATATCTGAAAAATTCAAAATAGAGAAAAAGGAAGATATTCCGGTATTTTTGAGGGATGTTGGGGCAGCCGATATTCTTCAGCAGAAAGGGGTAAACATATTTGACCATTCCGATATACCATATGATGAACTGAGGGAACATGCCCTCGGACTTCTTAAGAATGGTGAAATAGAATCGGTCTATGCGGACAGGGTTTTATTTACAGTTCCTGAATACGTTAAATATTATTCTTCTGTCTATTCAAGGGATATAATCATAGATGAAAAGATATCGAAAATTCTGAACATCATAAACAAAACATCATTCACTGACATATGGAAATCATCAGGCATGAGAAAGGATGATGTTCTGGAAATACTTAAAAATCTTGAGAGGGCGTATATGATAAAGAGAATAGATGTCCGGGCCGGTGAGATATTCTGGGATAGGAGGAATGTTGAGAAAGCCGATATAAATGAATCAAGGAAATTTTTAATTTTAAAGATACTGGGTTATTATGGACCCATAACACTGTCTGAAATTGCATATTATATAAATGCCAGAGAGGAGACTGTAAAGGAAATTCTGAAAGAAATGGAATATGAGAGAAAGGTTATATCAGGGCAGTTTCTACCCGGATATGAAACCCAGTACATGCTATATGAGGATTATAGAAAACTCAGGCCGGATGATATCCACGATATAAATAAAATAAACAATTATAGAATATCAAATTCCCTTAAAAAGACAGATTCAATAAGGGATGCATTCAGAAAATACATATTTTTCAGGAGTCCATTTGAAGCATCACTGAGGGTCAGAGATTTCAACATGGAAGAATGGGTTGAGATGAGAAAGAAAAATGAGATCCTTTTCGGAAAGTTTATTGGAAACAGGTATGTTTATGTTTTGAAAGAATACGCCAATTTGTTCAGGATATATGACATTGAATATGATGATATGATTAAAAACATAATTTCCCTTCTATCTTCAAGTACATCGATTTCATCTGAAAAACTGGCATCCATTTTAACGGTTAACCAGAAGGTTCTGCAGAATTATCTCAACATACTGGAAAGAAATGCGGTGATTTCAAGGGAATTTTCAGAGGATGAATTCATTGAACCATCCGACAGGTTCATCTATGTTGGCGAGGAAAAATCGGCCGAGAACATTTTTGAAAAGATCATAGATTCATATGGCCCGATCACACTTAACGAACTTTCTGATCTCTTGAGCATTGATCCAAATACTCTGAGCAAATTGATCAAATCCTTCAGCTTTTCGGATGTTGCGGGTATAAGGTTTTACGGAAAACTGAACGAAAGCAATGAAACGGTAACCGCGGTGGTAGATTCCAGCGATCCCGTAACTGTATACATCAAAAATAAAATATTACAGAAGTTCCCGGATACATTCAACTATTTTTACATAAAGGACAGTGAACCTGAGGGTGCGTTATTTTCCCAGTTTGAATATGACATACTTGTTATAAGGGATCATTCATTCACATCTGAAGAAAAATTGCTGGAAAGCATAAATCTCCTTGAAAAGTTCTATGACAACTGCTATGTTCTCATCGAAAAAAGAAAAGACATAAGTTTGGATGGTTTCAAGAGCAGGGACAGGTTTCTGATTTCCCGTGAAGTGAATATAGGAGAACTTAATTATGATGACATTTTATATTATGCTGCTGCAAAACAGGGTTATTTCAGATACATGATGAAAAGGCTTCCCATGGATCTGGAAAAACAGAACATGGGGCTGAGAAGCGATGTGGAGATCGCTGAAAAATGCATTCAGTATATTTCAACGGAAAGACTTAAGAGAAGCAGGGTTCTTTTTGAAACGAGGGGTATTCCTGACATCATAACATATGTGAGTGAGGAAAACGCAAAACTGTTCCAGGCAATAAAGAACCCTATCATTGGTGAAGATGAGAAAAAAATAATTGATATTGTAAGGGATTCATTCATGCCCGAGAGGAATGCTATTGAATACGAATCAATCCTAGGTAAGGAAAAAACATCAAGGATAATAGATTATCTGATAGATAAATCCGTTTTCTGTCTTGGCCCCAGGGATTCCCTTGTTTACATTGAATCCGGTCTGGACAGGGAAACGGCAGTAAAGATTTTTGCAGAGAAGTTTTATGAAATGTTTGGATTCATAAATATAAAAAGAATGTACATATTTTCAAAGGGATATCTTTTCCTGCATGATGTTAAAAATGCAGTTTCATATGTAAAAAATAAATTTTCCCTTGAACCTTTCCTTCTTGAAAATATGGAAATTGTCTATGCAAAAAGGGAAAATTATTACAAAGCAACGGGTAAAAATGGAAGAAAATTAAAGATATTTGATCCTGTTATTTATAATAATTTCACGTACATAGTTTCAAAACAGGATCCATTCTATATTTTGATAAGGGAATCAGTAAGAAAGGCCGGGTTTGAAAACAGGAGCGTTGTTATCAGGGCGAATATGCCTGTCGCAGGGTTCAATTACAAAATTAAGAAAAATAATTTTGAGATAAACGATCTTGAAATTCTGAAAGGATACGATGAAACTGTGAAGGAAATACTTGATAGGACAGCATCAAAAATGGGAATGAATTTAAAAGTAATTCCTTAGGATCATTCTCTCAACTTTATGTTGATCCTTTTTCCGCATACGGAACATCTTCCATCCCTTGTGAGATTTTCAATCTTTATTCTGTAACCATTTCTCCTTATGAGTGGAGAATGGCATTCCGGACAGTATGTTGTTTCATATTTTTCTTCCCATAGATTTCCTATGTAAACATAGTTCAGCCCGTTTTCCTTTCCCTTATTGTATGCATTTATCAGTGTTTCCCTTGGTGTTTCGGGAATATTCATCAACCTGTAGTCAGGATGAAACCTTGAAAAATGAACTATGCCATTTTCACCGAATACATCGTATACCCATTTTGTGAATCTGTCAATCTCTTCAATTTTATCGTTCAGCCCGGGTATTATTAAATATGTCAATTCTACATGAATGCCAAGGTCCTTTGCCCTCTCAACGGTTTTCAGTACAGGTTCAAGCCTCGATGATGTTATTTTTCTGTAGAATTCATCCGTAAATCCTTTCACATCTATGTTCATTGCCTCAACATATTTTGACAGTTCTTTAAGGGGATCCTCATTTATATATCCATTCGTTACATATACACTGTATAACCCCTTGGAATGTGCGATCTTCGATGTATCATAATTGAACTCAAACCATATTGTAGGTTCATTATAAGTCCACGCAATTCCCTTTGATCCTTCAGAAATGGCAAGGTCAACAACCTCCGCGGGCGAAAATTCCCTTAAATACTGGGATTCAACCGCTGCCTGGCTTATCTCCCAGTTCTGACAGTGAAGGCATTTTAAATTGCACCCGACAGTGCTCAAGGAAAATATGTAATCACCGGGGTAATAGTGGAAAAGTGGCTTTTTTTCTATGGGGTCCATTGCCATTGCGGAAACCTTTCCATAAACCATTGAATACAGTTTTCCATCCACATTTTTTCTTACACTGCATATGCCGTATTTTCCATTATCTACAATGCATCTGTGCGGACAAAGATCGCATCTCACCTTACCATCTAATTTTTCATAATACATCGCCTCATGCAAAGTGCTCATACCCCCTCTTCTCGATCTTTATTTCTCTGTTTTTTTCCACAAGCACATTTTCACCATCATAAGTTTCCCCGATAATGGATACTGAATATCCTGATTCGGCCATCTTTTCATGTAAAATGTCCCATTTATCCTTTTCCACACCGAAGAATATCTCGTATTCCCCACCAAAATTCAGCAGGACTTCCCTTTCATCTATGCTGTAATTTTTTACTACATAGTCCACGAGAGGATTTCTTGGAATCATATCATAAAATATTCTGAAACCTGTCCCGGTAAGATCCTTCAACTGATATACTGTGGAAAAAATGCCGTCTGACAGGTCCATGGCCGCCCTTACCCCCAGGTCAGATAACATAATGGATTCATTTATTCTTGGCTCGATGTCAAGAAGAATGTCTGCACCTTCCATTTCACCGTTGATCCACATGTAATATCCAGCCGCATTTTTCCCCAGACCGTTTGTAATTCCCACATACATTCCGGGCCTGAAATTCTTTCTGAGCATTATTTTGTCTTTTTCGACATGGCCAACGACCATGCCCGATACGGTAAAATTTTCCCCCTCCTTTGTATCCCCTCCGGATAATTTAACGTTATATCTGTCCAGACACCTCTTCATACCTTTCAGAAACCCTTCAAAAAATTCCATCTCTATTTTTCCTGACATTGAAAATGAGGAGAAAAAGTAATCCGGGATACCGCCCATGGCAGCGATGTCACTCAGGTTCAGAGAAACGAAAAAGTATCCCATTTTTTCCGGATTTGCACCTTCAGGATAATGTTTTAGACTGTTTGTGATGTCTGTCGTAATGAGGATGTATTTATCCTCCTCTTCAAAATAAAATGAATCGTCATTCGTTATATCGGGGAAAAGTTGCATTATTTTTTTTATTAAATTTCTCTCTCCAATTTTTTCAATCATCATCATCCTATGTAAAATTTATTAGTAATTAATTTTAATGGTCTTCGTGGAAGAGATAGATCTTGGAGATTTTCTGCTGACAAAATATTATTCCCTTTACCTTAAAAAGACAAAAACCATGGTAATGGCAGACTTGCACATTGGATTCGAGGATGTCATGGCCGAGAAGGGGCTTTTTCTGCCGAAGATCCAGAAATCGATTATAATGGACATTCTGGAAAATCTTTTCAGATATTATGAAATAGATAGTTTTCTTATAGATGGTGATTTCAAACACGAGTTTTCAAAAAACATGAAACAGGAATGGAATGAAATTGAATTCATAATAAAATATCTGAAGGACAAGTGCAGCATATCAGTTGTCAGGGGAAACCATGATAATTATCTGAAAGGAATACTCGCAAAATATGATATAAAACTGCATGATAGACTGAAAATCGAAAATTATGTTTTCATCCACGGCCACAGGAAATACGAAGGAGATGAAAAGGTGATAATAGGCCATGAACATCCATCAGTAAAATTCAGGGATCCTTCGGGCAGCATCATAACCTATCCAAGCTTTGTTGTAGGTGAAAATATCATCGTTCTTCCATCACCGAGCATATATTCTTCAGGTTCGGATATCATTGCGGGGGAAATACTCTCCCCTATCTTCAAGGACAGAATTAAAGGAAATGAAAGAATCTATGGTATAGACAACAAAATTGGGCTGATATACTTCGGTATATATAAAGATCTGAAAGGGAAAATATTTTCATAGAATTTTTAAGAAATTCAGGCTCGGTTCATATACTATTCCCTTTTCAAGCAGATCACTCAGTATCCTGTCGACTTCCTGGCCTGATATCCCATATTTTTCCGCCTCGGTAACCACATCCTCATACCTTGCCCCTTTTCCCGATACATCAAGCTTCTTGATGATTTCCATTATGACTTTTTCATAGTTGTTTTCATCCTTTTTTTCTATTCCGAGCATCTCGTAAATCTGGTTTTTATACCCTGTCAGATCAATTATTCCAAATCTTTCAATTGCCAGAAACATGTTTTCAATAACCCTTTTTGGATATCCTTCCTTCAGCATGGATTCAATATCATTCTTCTGAATTGAGATGTCCATGAGATTTACCCTGTAAATAAGATTTTCTAGGGCCTTGAGCTTCCAGTACCTGTATATGAATTCATTTGATGTTTTTACTGATTCCACTCTCAGTTCCACGTTACTGTTATCACCCCAGACCCTGACCTTCCCTATGAATGATATAAGTTCTGGAGGTTCATGCGTGGAAAAGAATTTGAATACGTTTGGAGGTGTATAATTCTTGTCAACCATTAGCTTCACATCACCGAACCTGTCGTTGAAATTTATAATTATCATTGAATCGTTTGCCACAGATTTCTTGTCTTCCAGTATTCCTGACATGAAAACCCTGTTGATCTTTGCTCCAAGTTTTGTGAGAATGTACTGAGCTTCCTTTTCTTCTCCTTTCTTTTCAAGAACAATGGAATCATTTAATTCAAATGAAAATATTCTCCATGCGGGTTCCCTTGGCATCAGAGTTCACCCCTTAAACTGTTTTCTAGTTCATCAAGATCCTTTTCCAGAATAAACCTGAAAATGTATGGATAAATTATAATTCTGTTTGAATCCTTCTTTATTATTTTGCAGTATGTCTCAAAAGGTTTCATCAAAATATTTTCTTCCAGTTCTTCTTTCAAAACTGGTATGCCCGGTGTTTTCAATATTTCCTTCATTATTTCGTCCTTCTTTTTTGATAGTAATTTTTCTATACCTTCAGATTCAATGAACATTGATGATGCCAAGGATCCATCATCAAAAATAACCTTTGCCATGATATCGTTTACAGGATCCACCTCCCCATGTACCGGACATTCCCTACCCTTCAAAACCATTCCGCATCTGGGGCATTTTGCCACTATTCCCGTCGAATCAAGCACCTCAACCACTATTCCTTCAAGGGGAGCATAAGAAAGATTCTTTTCCAGGGCTTCATCCATGCTTGCCTTTTTAAGAAATATGTCAATATCTTCCTTAACGATTTCAACCGAACTGTTTTCATTTATTGTGAGGTCCGGTTTACCTTTGAAATCCCTTACAGTTACATTTGAAATTTTATAATTGCTGTTTTCTTTAAGTTCAACACCAAAAGATGTGAAATGTATCCCTCCTGTAGAATCTGCTATCACCCCCCTGTAAATCAATTTTGATTTTATGTCTGAAATTTTTACATTGATTACTCTTCCCCTGATTTCAATGTTTTTCATTCCTGTTTTCAATTTATCAATGGTGTAAAATGTGGATGGCTGCCTTGATACCTTTATGTCAATATTATTCAGTTTTTCCACGCTTCCAGATTTTCCCACGTATATCCTTAAAACATCATTGAACGATTTCACATATCCATTTTTAATTTTTATTACATCCCCCTGATTTAACCTGTAATTTCCCGGCAGAAGGAATGGTATCACTCCCGTCTCATCTCCAATAAGGCCAAGATAGAACTTCTTTCCATCCTTTTCATTCTCTTTTATTGAAAGTATTTTCCCTATGAGATTTATGCTGTTCATCTCTTCCTTAATTTCAGATATCTTGGAATTTCTCATGGATGAATATTTCTGTAAAATTTTTTCCTTTATGGTCTTTGGAGAGTACTGAAACTTCAGCCATGATTCAAAAATCTTTTTTATTTCCTCCCTCGAAACACTCCCACCCAGCAAATTGTAAATCTCATCAATATAATTGTTTATGTCCTTATCATCCATATATTAGAGAGATAAAGAGGACAATATGAAACCTTTGTTTATGTAAATTTTAATAAAAAAATAAAGATTTAT
>ERZ1669250.650-NODE-650-length-14456-cov-4.633220_pt1 | contig 14456 bp, 17 predicted proteins | sample MGYA00579295_ERZ1669250 | MGnify/ENA primary metagenome ERZ1669250 (study PRJEB41166, sample SAMN08046056) | hot springs metagenome | biome: hot spring; feature: acid hot spring; material: thermophilic sediment; isolation source: thermophilic sediment from acid...
GACCTACAGCTTAGGAGGCTGCCGCCCTATCCATGCTAGGCCATGCGCCCTTCAGGGGATTCTATTGTTTCGTTATACAAAAATTTTGCCATTACCTGATATTATCTGTTGAGTTTGAAATGCTTGCTTTAAATATGAGAAAGACCATTTCAAAATATATGATTCCTATATCATCGACATGAGCATAAATATTATGCTTGCAATTACGGCAAAGAAACTTGTCCATAGAATGTAAGTCCTGGCCTTTGTGTTTACCATGTCCTTCATTATTTTTTCTGAAGATGATATTTTTATTGTATAGTAGAGGGGTATTGGAAGAAGAATAGTGTTGAATATCATGGCATAGACCATGACATCTATGAACCTCTGGTAACAGAGGATTATTATTGATGCGGGGATAATTTCAAGAAAATATGTACCGTAAAAGAACTTCGCCTTCTTAACATGCAGGTTCAGGCTTGCCGGAAGATTGAGAAGGTCGGCCATGGACCATGCGGATGAAAGTGATATCACAACACCCGAGAGAAACCCTGCACCTATTATCCCTATTGAAAACAGGATGGGGAAAAATGACAGTTTTGCCTGATTGAAAACGTTTACAAAATTTGTTATTGATATGTTAAAATCCCTTGCAGGATAAAACAGTATTGATGATGTGTATATTATAGATATCATCAACAGCTGGCTTATGAATGCACCTATGAGTGTCTCCCTCCTTTCATTTCTCAAATCCTCCCTTCTGAGCTTTTTGTCCGTTACGGCATATTCCTGATAGAATATCATCCAGGGCATGATAACGGCACCAATGTTGGCAACGATCAGAGAAATATAACCAAATGTCATTATATATCTGAACGAGAACATCGTTTCAATTATCCTATCAGATGGCCTTACGAAAAATGATATTATGAAAAATGCAAACAGGAGAAGGGTAATGAAAAGAAGCGTATTTTCAACCTTTTTGTATGAGCCTCTTATTACCAGAAGAGTATGGAATATAATAACCACCATAAGGGAAACTACGATGGGTATTCCGAAGAAGCTGAGGGCAAATGCAATGCCTGCAAACTCACCAACAAAACCTATGACATTGATTATGGAAAATATAACGGTTAGAATTTTTATCTGTATGCTTGAAAAATTTTCCTTTACGATCTGAATGAAACCTCTGCCCGTGGATATTCCTATCCTTGCAACACTCTCCTGAACAAAATACAGGGGTATTATGAGAAGAAGCATTATCCAGATAAAGGAAAGGCCAAATGATGCCCCGGAAGCAAGGGCCGTCACAACGCTTGGCGAATCTACGTCGGCTATCATCACTATCCAGCCTGGGCCGAACATCATGAGATATTTGAGAACCCTATTCATCCATGGACACCACCCGGATTACCTCCATGTCCCTAGAATCAATGGGATACTTTCCCTTTTCCGTTTTTATTATGGAATAATCCTCATTCCTCTGAACTATTTCAACGATTTTTCCGGGCAGAATGCCCATCGACTTGAATTTGTAGAGGGTATCTCTCTCCTCATATGTTATGCGGTCTATTATGTATTTTTTTGATTCTTCTGCACCGAGAAGTTTCATTCCGCTGCCTATATTTTCTATGCTGAATCTATTTCCATGCGGGCATGATCTAACATCATTTATCTTCTTCAATATGTATATTTCAATCTCATCCTTTATCACATGCTCAAAATCGTGCGATAGCCTGTGGCATTCTTCCCATGGAACATCAAGAAAATAGAATAGATATGCTTCGGCTATCCTGTGCCTCCTCACAATATCCCGGGATATTTCAAACCCCTTCTCTGTAAGAACTATTCCCTTCCTAGGTATCCTCTCAACGATTTTTATCTTTTCCATCCTTTTGATTTCATCATTAACGGCTCCTGGAGTAATATTAAGAATCCTTCCTATCTCCGATAGCCTTGCCATACCAAAACTGTCCTGCAATTCATATATTGTCAGAAGATAATCTTCAAATTCATATTTAATGGAGCCCATATTTACCTTTAATGGATACATTAATATTAATGTTTTCGTCAAAATATAAATTGTAGAATTTGTTTATAATGTTGAATGATAGCCGGGTCAATGGAAAGCAGAATACCTCTCGCAATCAGGGAATTGATTGGTGTGATTTCTAACGGATCGCTCACCCTGGGATTGATAATAATCATTGTTGCGGTCCTGATGCTTATCTTTTCAAGATATTTCAAATACATATTCATTTTTGGATACATAATTCTGGCAGTCATCCTTATGGAAATAATGCAGAATCTTGATGTAAAATTCCAGCTTGCTCTGATAATTGCATTCTTGATTTTCATGCCTTTCCTCTATTTTGGAATTAAATATTCATTTTCCCTGACAACCGTAAACATAATGATGTTTGGATATGTCATGATATTTTACCCGTTCTTCAAAAACAGCCTCACTGATCCTGTATATACATCAATATTTATTTTATTGATTTTCTCATTATCCATAATCACTTTCTATCTAATTTTAAAACTGAAGCTCAGAAGCGCGTTTATCAGGGGTGAAGAGGCATGAATTTCGTTTACTCAAATTATATAAATTATATTGATGCACATCCATCATATCTCATTCTTCTTATTATCCTGACCGTTCTGATATCCTTTGAATTCAGCGTTTACATTAAAAGCCTGAGGATAATAGGTTCAGGTGCATTCCTTTCATTTCTTGCATATATGGGGTTGTTTATCGCAATATATGGATATTCCTCATCAGATACATACCTCCTTATATATTCAGTTTCAGTGTACATGATATTTATTTTCCTTACATTCTTCGTATCCGTTCTGATTTTCCTCATGTACTTCATTGATATTATGCTTGTAGAAAAAATATATTTTGGAATGTCCTACATAAATGCTGAATCTTTAATAATTGCCCTCATCATAAGTATAATCCTGACACTTTTCGTAAGGCATTTTGCAAGATCACTGCAGGAAAGACTGGATCATATAGATAGAATGATAGGAGAAGTAAAGAAAAGGGAGGAGAAATGGCATGGAAATTGAGGTTAAATTTAAAATAGATGATTTTGAAAAAATAAGGGAGAACCTTGAGGCCATAAATGCAGAATTTGACGGTGTTGAAAACGAGGAGGACCATTACCTCGAACATCCATGCAGGGATTTTTACAGGTCCGATGAGGCTTTGAGGGTAAGAATACTCGATGATAAAACGATACTTACTTACAAGGGACCAAGAAAAGTTTCGGATTATAAGATAAGGGAAGAGGTGGAATCGTTAACAGACCCAAAAATATTGGAAATATTAAAAAAATTGGATTTCATGGAAATAGCAGTAATAAAAAAAAGAAGGGAAAAATACCGATTTGAAAATGTAAATATTCTTCTGGATGATGTATATGAACTTGGAAAATTCGTTGAACTTGAAGTCTTTGATGAAATGGATACAAAAAAGATCGATTATCTTATAGAAAAATTGAGTCTGGATAAAAAGGAAAAAAGAACATATCTGGAAATTTACCTGGGGGATAGGAATGGATTATGACCATTTCATAAAACAGATAAAAAGATATTACAATGGGGAAATAAACGATTCTTTCATATATTCTGAACTTTCAAGGAGCGAAAAAGACAAGGAGTTCAGGGAAAAGTTAAAAAGTCTTTCAGAAATGGAAAAATATCACTCTGAATTCTACAAAAAAATTCTGGAAAAAAGGAATGAGGAGGTAAAACACCATTCCAGCAATATTTCAGTGATAAAGGCAAAACTGTTCAGGAAGATATTCGGTCTCAATCTTACGCTTAAGATGTTTGAAAGGTCTGAAAATCGGACAGTAAAGAATTACAGCGATATCCTGAATTCCGGATTCCTGGATGATGGAGAAAAACAGGTCATGAAAAAGATAATCGAGGATGAGGCTGAACATGAGGACTTTTTTGAGCAGAATTCACTGGAAGTAAAGGAAAGAACAGACAGAATAAAGGATTCGGTTTACGGGATTTCCGATGGCCTGGTTGAAGTGCTGGCAAGCGTTTCAGGTCTTGCACCTGTCCTCATCAACCATATCCTTGTGGCAATAGGCGGTTTTCTTGTTGGAGTTTCGGGAACACTCTCCATGGCCCTCGGTGCATACCTTTCAGCGAGCGCCGAGGAAACATATAACGATTCAAAGATGAGGACAATGAGGATTCTGGGGAAAAAAGTAGATGAGATCAGCACAGCCAATCCTGTAAAATCCGCACTTTATACGGGAATATTCTACATCATAGGTGCATCAATACCGATATTATCATACCTGTTCCTGTCGGGTTTCCCCGCAATAGTGGTTTCCTTTGCCCTCGTGATATTCACCGAGGCTGTTCTCGGATCAATAACAGCAATACTGACAAACAGTTCAATCATGAAATCCGCACTGAAAAACGCTCTTCTGACATTCATAGCTGCTGCAGCCACACTTACCCTGGGAACATTCATACACGAATACCTTCATATCAACATATGAAAAATTTTAAAAATTCATCAGAATTTTAAAACTTTTCCTGTCATTATTTCAATGTATCTTTCAGGATAATTGTTTTTGAAGAAAACCTTTGTCTCATCGCCACTGCAATGGCACGGGCCTATGTATTCCGTATATTCCATGAGATCCCTTATATCGGATAATGGAGGTGAATGAAAACCTCCCATGATGAAAAACAGTTTTCCGTATTTTGCATAAACATTCTTAACAATTTTCCATATACCTGGATGGCTGCACCCCACAAAAAGAAATATTCTTGATGATTCCCTTATCACGAGTGCCTGTTCGGGTATTTTTGGATTTTCGATTGATCCCGTGGAAATTATGTCATCCGTTATGTTATGCCATGTATCGAGTTTTATCTGCCTGAATCCTGCTTTTTCCATCTCTTCAGATATCTGCGGAACGTATACCCTCACATTTCTGTTTTTTATTGCCCCCAGTCCTCCAGTGTGATCCCAGTGATTGTGGGATATGAAAATGAAATCAACAGAATCGATATCTATGCCCATTTTCTCAGCGTTGTATTTCAGTATTTCACCGTCCGGACCGGTATCAAACAGAATCTTTAAACCGCCTGATTCTATGAATAGTGATAATCCCCACCCGTTTCTGTATCCTTCATGAGGAATGTTGTCATTCAAAACACTTATTATCATATTACTTCTCTGGCTTTTCAGTATATTTTCTCACGGATGTGAATGGCTGGAATGGTTTCCCATTTCCCCTGAAAAATTTTGAGAAGAATTCAACATAATGCAACCTTGCCCCTTGAATGCCCGGCTCGAATATCGCAATGAGTATGTTTGTCGCATGGCCTATGATGAGAATTATGAACGCCAGTATCATGTGCAGTAAAACATGGTAATGTAAAGCCTTTATAACAATATCATCTAGCACATATGCAAGTATGACACCTGCAAGCAGGACTCCCATTATCCTTGTAAATGATAGAATGTGACTGATGATTGATGCCATTTCCATTACCGCATATCCTCCCTCACCATAAAGAATTACCGCAGAACCTGTCACAATGAAAATGATTCCTGATATCTCAAATGTGAAGGAATAGAATAGAGACCATTTGAGGAGCCAGAGACCGAAAAATGTGAACCCCCAGGAGAGAATCACCCAGCCTATCCTTCCCACCATTTCCCTTCTGTGTTTTCTTCCCTCTTCCGTGTTTGCATATACCTTTGAGTATACATAATGGTTTATGGCTCCAAGGATTAAACCATAATTGACGTATATGACACCTATCCATGCAGTCAGAAGAAGTAATTTTGATGCCTGTCTTATGGGATCTATGATTGCACTGTAATACGGAAGGGACAGACCAAAATATTCGTTGAACAATATTCCAAATACTATTCCCCATAACGATCCGACGACCATTGCCCTTGCAAGCATCGACCAGGACCAGTTTGACATCATGCTCCTGCCAAAATTTCTCATGGATTTTGGCATCATGCTCTTCCTTGGAGGTTTTGTAACCCGCCTGTATAGCCAGATGCTGAATGCAAGTATTATCAGGGAATACCCAACATCACCTATCATGAGACCGAAAAATATTGGAAATACCACGGCAAATATCATCGTGGGATCAAGCTCAAGTGAATGTGGAAGAGAATAGAATTTTATGAAGAATTCAAAGAACCTGAACGTTTTCGGGTTTTCCAGAAGTGTTGGCGGATCTTCCACCGTACCCTCATTTATCATGATGTATTTTGATTTTGTGGCACTGGAAATTATTTCCTCCAGTCTTCCGATATCCCTTTCGGGTATCCAGCCCGATAGGGCAAAAACGTTTCCTGATTCTGCAAACTTCTGCATTATTTCCCTCTTCCGGGACAGTATTTCCAGCTCCTCTGCAATCGCGGCTACAAGGTTGTAATACTCCCTCGATATTTCTTCAAGTTCCTTTTTGAGATTGCTTTCCCTTTCACTGAGGCTTTTCATTTCCTCAAGATGCTTTTTTAAAAGTTCTTCCGTTTTTCCATCCAGTTCATTCAGACTCAGTACAACACCTTTATACCTGTTTATGATTTCAACAATTTCAAGTTCCTCTGACCTCGGAAATACCACGATGAATTCATACATGTTTCCTTTACTGTATTTGAATGATATGTTTGATTTTTTGGAAAATTCGTTTATTATATTTTCAGAATTGTTTTCATCTATCCTGAAAATGAAAAATGATACTGTCTGGGATATTAAATTGAATGCATCAATGCCGAACCTTTTCAGGACATTCAGCGATTCTGTCTCGTTCTCCAGATACCTCCTCCTTGTCTTTATACTTTCCAATTCTTCCTTTATCTTGAAAACACGCTCATTCACGGTAAGTTTATTGATATTTTCCTGCAGATCGTCAAAATTCCTGAACCTGTACCTTTTGCCATTGTTTATTGGAATGAGTGCCTTCTCAAGGCTTCTATATGTCAGCAGAAGATCATTTATTTTTTTATAATCCTCTGGAAACTTTCCCGGGCCGAGAGATTCAACGATCTCCGGATCAACGTTCTCAATGTGCATCATACCGAAATCGTGAACCTTCTCGATTACTTCCCCCTTATAATCGTTCGTGGAAATGATAAGAACCCTGGTAAGCTTAACTGGACGGAGAGCCAAGCTTACCTACCTCCAGAATGGATTTTGAAACTTCCATTATCCTGGATTCATCTATCATCTTTCTGGAAATTTCATCTATCTTTTTGTTCCATTCATCCTCTATTTCCCTGAGCTTCCTGGTTATCTCATCCTTCATGATTCTTTCCTTCTTTATCCTGTATTCCTCCATCTCCTTTTCAGCATTTCTCATGATTTCATCATACTGTTTCCTGGCCTCCTCTATCCTCTTCTGGGCCCTTTCATTCTCTTCCCTTATCATCAGAGAAACTCTCTCTTCAGCTTCCTTTATCTTTTTTAAATACTCATTCACATCAGCCATGGATAATCACCAGTCCCATCACTATACCAATCAGTACCATGCCAAGCACGATATTCAACTTCCACAGATTTTTAATCAGCCAGAGCTTCACCATTTTCCCTCTTCTGGAGATTGCTCTTTATTTTTTTGAGTGTCACAAACGTGTCCCTTTCCATTTCCTCGAATTTCATCTTCAGGTATGAGGCCTGATTTTCAAGCTCAGGAATGAGGATCTTTTCTATTGCATTTGACCTCCTGTTTGTCTTTTCAATCTCCTGGAGCAGTTTTCTTATTGAATTCTCAACCTCGGCTATCTCCAATATCAGGTTGTGGTATTTCTCAAAATCATATATTATCTGGTCAAGCTTCGCAGAAAAACCTATCAGCCTGTACCTGGTGTTTACAATATCCTCAAACCTCTCACGACCGAGAATGGGCAGATTTATGCCCATGACATTCTTTGTCCTGATATTGAGCTTTGACATCTTCTTGACCATCATCGTGGCACTCTCTATTCCTATCGACCCGTGATATATTTCGGCTATCTTCACGTCCTCATATGCCTTTCTTGTGATCTTTTCCAGCTCTTCCCTGAGATCCTTTGACTTGTGTATGTATTTCATGAATTCCATTATCAGCGCGGCTCTCTTGAGCTTGAGAAGATCAAGACCTTTCCTCGCTATCACAATCCTCTTTTTAAGCTTAAGAAGCTCCATCCTTGTTGGTTTGACCTTCTGCAACATTTACTGCCTGAACCTCCTTCCATACCTTTCAATGAACTCCTTCTTTACCCTCTTGAGTTCAGTTTCAGGTATCATCGCAAAAAGCTCCCATCCGAGGTCAAGAGTTTCCGTGATCGATCTGTCCTCATCCCTTCCCTGACCGATAAACCTCTTCTCAAACTCATCCGCAAACTTCAAGAACTGTCTGTCTTCAGGAGTGAGTGCACCTTCGCCCACTATTGCGCTCAGATTCCTCAGATCCCTTCCCCTTGCATATGCCGAATACAGCTGGTCCGCCACACCCCTGTGGTCCTCCCTTGTCTTTCCCTTCCCAATACCCTGATTCATCAGCCTTGACAGACTTAAAAGAACATCTATCGGCGGATATATGTTTTTATGGAACAGATCCCTTGAGAGAACGATCTGACCTTCCGTGATATATCCGGTCAGATCGGGTATGGGATGGGTTATATCATCACCGGGCATTGTGAGTATCGGGAACTGTGTGACCGACCCCTTCTTTCCCTTTATTTTTCCTGCTCTCTCATATATTGTTGAAAGGTCAGTATACATGTATCCCGGATATCCCCTTCTCCCGGGAACCTCCTCCCTGGACGCGGATATTTCCCTGAGAGCTTCACAGTAATTTGTCATATCTGTCAGAATAACAAGAACGTGAAGATCCCTTTCAAAGGCTAGGAATTCGGCTGCCGTGAGAGCCATCCTCGGAGTAAGAATCCTCTCCATGCTCGGATCAGATGCAAGATTGAGAAACATGACCGTTCGTTCAAACGCACCGGTATTCCTGAAATCGTTTATGAAGAAATGCGCCTCTTCATTTGTTATTCCCATGGCAGCAAAGACAACGGCAAAGTTTTCTCCCTCTCCCAGAACCTTTGACTGCCTTGCTATCTGTGCGGCAATATCGTTGTGCGGAAGACCTGAACCGGAAAATATGGGGAGTTTCTGCCCCCTCACAAGCGTGTTCATGCCGTCTATGGCAGATATACCAGTCTGGATGAACTCCGCGGGCTCTTCCCTGGAATACGGATTTATTGCATATCCGACTATTTCCTGCCTTTCCTTTGAGAGCAGCGGGCCTCCACCGTCTCTTGGATTGCCAAGACCATCAAATATCCTGCCCAGCATCTCGTCACTGACGGGAATACGTACAATGTCTCCCTTGAACCTTACCGTGGTATTTGGAAGATCTATACCCGTTGTGGGACCAAATACCTGAACTATGGCTAGACCCTTTCTTGTGTCAAGGACCTGACCACTCTTCTTCTCACCATTTGGTAGCGTGATTTCCACAACCTCGTTGTATCCTGCATTTTCAACATTTTCCACAAATAAAAGAGGACCGGAGATCTGTGATACCGTCCTGAATTCAAGCATTCATGCCACCCCCAGAGATTTGAATTCATCTTCCATTTCTCTGTTTATATTTTCAATTTCAGCAATCATTTCTTCCCTTATCTCCTTCATCCTGGAAATCCTTTCCCTTACCTTCATGCCAAGAATGGATTTCAGGGATACTCCGGATGATACAAACTTCAATGAAAGATCATGGTAATTAAGAATCGTTTTCAGCATCATATGCTGCTTTTTCAGTGAACAGTATGTATCAACATCATCAAACGCGCTCTGCTGCAGGTAATCTTCCCTTAACATTTTGGCAGTGTCAAGTATGATCCTTTCCTTGTCAGGAAGGGCATCGGGACCCACAAGCTGGACAATCTGCTGGAGCTCCTCTTCCTGCTGCAGTATAGCCATTGCCCTGTCCCTCATCATGTTCCATTCCTTTGAAATGTTCTTTTCAAACCACTCCTTGATTGTTGAATGGTAGAGTGAATAGCTGGCAAGCCAGTTAACGGATGGGAAATGCCTCCTGTTTGCCAGGGATGCATCGAGTGCCCAGAACACCTTTGTGAGCCTCAGGGTACCCTGGGAAACCGGTTCGGAAGTGTCTCCACCCGGAGGCGAAACTGCACCCACAACCGTAACAGACCCGAGCTGGTCGTTCAGCGTAACAACCCTTCCAGCCCTCTCATAGAACTCGGCAAGTCTCCTGCTGAGGTAGGCGGGATATCCTTCCTCTCCCGGCATTTCCTCCAGCCTTCCAGATATTTCCCTCATGGCCTCAGCCCACCTGCTCGTGCTGTCGGCCATCAGAGATACGTCATACCCCATGTCCCTGAAATATTCGGCTATTGTAATGGCAGTATAGACACTCGCCTCCCTTGCTGCCACCGGCATGTTGCTCGTATTTGCTATGAGAACCGTCCTGTCCATCAGAGGACCTTTCGTCTTCGGATCTATAAGCTCGGGAAACGTTACAAGAACTTCAGTCATCTCATTTCCCCTTTCACCGCATCCCACATAAACCACAACATCCGTATCGGACCATTTTGCCAGCTGGTGCTGTATAACGGTCTTTCCCGAACCGAATGGCCCTATGACGCATGCTGTTCCTCCTTTGGCTATTGTGAAAAACGTGTCTATGACCCTCTGCCCGGTTATCATGGGTATCTGGGGTGGAAGCTTTTCTTTGTACGGCCTGGGAAACCTGACACTCCAGTATTCCTTCATGGTTAGCTTAATTTCACCGTTTGTTGTGTTTACTATCCCCACCGTATCATTTACGGTGAATTTTCCGCTGTAGATATCCTTTACCGCTCCCCTTATGCCATAGGGAACCATTATCCTTGTTTTGATTATCTGGGATTCCTGCACGTAACCTATTATTGAACCTGAATTAACGGTATCTCCGGGTTTTACAGATGGGACAAACTCCCATTCAGCCTTTTCATCCAGCGCATTCGCAAACACTCCTCTCCTTATGAACTCACCGCTCTTTTCCTTGAGAACGGGCAGAGGCCTCTGTATACCGTCATATATGCTCCTCAACAATCCCGGGCCAAGCTCGACCGATAACGGCTTGGATGTGTTTACCACCGGTTCGCCTGGCCTGAGACCGCTTGTATCCTCATACACCTGAATGGTTGAATTGTTCCCTATGATCCTTATTATTTCACCTATGAGCCTTTCTTCACCAACATAAACAACATCAAACATCTTGGCATTTTCAACATCCTTTGCGATCACCACGGGTCCGGAGACTCTGTATACTACACCCATTTTTACACCTCCAAGTTTATTCCCAATACCCTCTTTATGACTTCCCTCAGAACCTCTTCCTCCCTCTTACCCTTCATCCTTTCGGATGGAACAAATACAACAAGCGGTTTAACGGACATCTGGATCCTGTCTATTTCCGAATCCGTTAAACCATTCCTGATAAAATCCGATGCTATTATCAACCCGACATCCTCCCTGGTAAATATTGACCTTAACTTTTTTGCCCCCTCCTCAACCGTATCAACATTGTAGGATTCATCACACCCGATCATCTTGTATCCCAGAACGAGTTCCCTTTCCCCTATCACCACTATGCTGTAATAATCATCCTTCATATGACCTTCACCAGCAGTGTTTTTATCCTTTCATTTGAAAGGCCGTATAATTTTGAATATGCAATTCTCCTGATGTTTTCCCTCTCCGTCTCAAACATGAGCATCAGCCCAATTATGGAAGACAGACCGGGAGAAACTATCCTGAACCCATGAATGTTTTTTTCTATAATGTATTTGTCCAGCTGAATCTCAAATTCCTTGAGATCCTTTTCCAATTTGTATGCCTCAAGGGCACTGGAAAGATCATAGTGGTCCCTGAGCTTCTCAACCACCTCATCTATTGTATTTGACCTTGAAACATCCTCCAGTTTCTGGAAATTCAGGGATCCTCCATCTATGATGTAATTTTTTATTTCGTTACCGGGAATGTTCAGGGATAATGCCCTGATGATTGTCATGATATTCCTTGCATCTATCTGGTTCTCTATGAGCTTTAAAAAGGGAAGCTCGTTTCCCATGAATATCTTTACCTTCTCCTTGAGGTTCCTGTAATAGAATAGATCGAGTGATATTAATAATTCACCAATATCATTGCTTTTTTTGAATGACTCCATGTTTTCCATGAGAATCCTTCCATACGGGAACTTCAGGAGATATTTTATTGCTCCCTCAATGTCCTCATTCATGAGGATCTTGAAATCCTCATTGTTAAGGGACCCAGCCACTATTCCCACGGGAATATCGCTTTCCGACAGTAGAAACATTTCCGATTCCTTTATGGGTTTTCCCAGTATCTTTGATGAAAATATTACCTTTATGTTCGATATATCATATTTGGCAACATATGCCCTGACGGCATCAAGGCTCATCCTTGGCGTCATGTTAAGAATTATCCTTGATATCCTTGTTATGAATGAATTTATTGAAATTTCAATGAGATCCACACCGGAATACTTTGATCCGAATGTATTCAGATAATCCCTGTAATGTGTTTCCATGAGATATGATGTGATTTCATTGATGTCCCTTGAATTTATGAGCTTGTCATAAACATCCTGTTTCAGAAGCTGGGATTCTATCGTCCTTGCCCTTGCATATGGATATGAATACAGAACAATGTTCTGCAAATTCTATTCCTCCCTCAGGAAGGAGTATATCTCGATCTTTATCTCATTTTCCATGTCCTGGAGAAGTTTGTTTATTGATTTGTCGGATATCTTTTTGCCATCCTTTGATTTTACAATAATGCCTCCCAAATCGTTCAGTTCGGAATTCACAGTTACATTTTTGTATTTTGAAAATAATGGTCTGTCCTTTTCAGAAATCTCTACTGTTACAGAATTCTCATCTAGACCGAGTTCTTTAAGGGCTTCCCTGTAGGACCTCTGAATGTATGTAACATATGACTGTGTGCCCCTGAGCCTTTTCATGGATTCCTTTACCTGAATGTAATATCTGTTTATCATGTCATTTACTCTGTCAAGATATATCTTTTTCATCTCAAGGTTTTTCTGAGATAGAGTCCTAGAAATTTCCATGCTTATGTTCTTGTCAATCTGGGACTGCATTTCCTTTCTGTACTTTTCTGCCTTTTCTTCCGCTTCTCTGATTATCTTTTTGACCTGTTCCTCTGCGGATTTCCTGATGTTCTCTATCTCTATGTTCCCTTTCTCTAAAATGCCGTTTACCAAATCATCAACTGACATCTTTTCAACCTAGGATCTTCATGAGCAATATCAGTCCAAAGACAAAACCAAATATGAAGAGTGTCTCCGGAATAACCAGGAAAAATAGGACCTGCCCCATTTTTTCGGGCTTCTCAGCAACAACACCCATACCTGCTGCACCAATACCCTGCTGTGCCAGCCCAGTTCCTATCAAACCACCGGCCATGGATATTGCAGCAGCGATCGCATAAAGGGCCGTAGCCGTATCGATCATCTTGTTATCACCATGCCAACATTTCATTATTGGATAAAAATTTTTTTCTAATGTGAATTATTTAATTATATATTTATATTAATTATCGAAAAATAATATCAAAAAATTAATAAAATTAATAATTTTAGGATTGTAAAATGGATAAAACGGTTTCAGTTGAATTTAACAGTAAGAGATTGATATTTTACGGCACCGTAAGGGGAGCATATTATGAGATTGATGACCTTGATAAATTATTTCAGGAAAATGGATTTGACCTGATTCTTCTCGGGATTTCACCCGAAGAACTCGATGGAATGAAAAAGTACATGGAGAAACCGTTTGATGTTGAGCTGAGCGATTATGAGATTATATGGGGATTGAAGTTGAGGGATTTAACAAAGGTAAAACTGCCCGTGCCGTCATATTACCATGCAGTTGTATATTCAATCAAAAATAATGTAGAAATAAAGGCAATAGACATGAATGATGATGAATATGCAAAATGTTTCACCAGAAACGTGTCATTTTTTGATCTTCTGAGACATTCCCTGAAAAAAAACAGGATTCTGAAAAGAAGGTTCAGATCAAAAACACCAGAGGAATTTTCACTTGAATGGGACAGGATTGTTAACCGTGGAGGATATAAAAAGCTTGAAATGGAAAGGGAAAGATACATGACCGAAAGGATAAGGGAAAATTCAAAGGGGAATAATATACTCATAATAATAGATTTTGAACGGATGGATAACATTGTAAGCTCACTGAAACATCAGGAAAAAAATTAATATCTTTAAATCTTCCTCTATTTTCATGAATATTCTTGTAACTGGAGGGTCAGGATTTATTGGAAGGAATATAGTCAGAAAATTAAAGGAAAAGGGGCATTATGTTATCACTCTGGATTTAAAAGATAAAAATTCAGTTTCTGATGGACATA
>ERZ1669250.651-NODE-651-length-14452-cov-2.978884_pt1 | contig 14452 bp, 18 predicted proteins | sample MGYA00579295_ERZ1669250 | MGnify/ENA primary metagenome ERZ1669250 (study PRJEB41166, sample SAMN08046056) | hot springs metagenome | biome: hot spring; feature: acid hot spring; material: thermophilic sediment; isolation source: thermophilic sediment from acid...
CCTAGCCCTTTCCTTAGGCTTCGTATTACCAAGCTCAAACCTAGGTATTTGTACATAAGGAGCGCCAGCAATATACTCAGTCCTCGTATACGGCCTCTTCAACCTCCTATAACAACGACCAGGCCTAAGTGGCATAACGACGTCGAATTACTGAGAAGACATGGGTATTTAAACACTACGCCTACTAAATCCTGCTAGTCCTTAGTGGTCTTAACGAAATCCGAAGATCTTAAACCTACTAGATTAACCAACAGATCACGGCTTCTTTTATTTAGCTCTCTGCGATTGTATTCTTAGTATTGCCTCAGCAATATCGCCATTGGTTTCCTTCAACGCCCTTATGGCCTCTTCTCTTGTACACCCTGTCTCCTCCATGACAAGCTTAATATCATCTTCACTGGGTTCATACGTTTGTTGAGCCTTTGTGGTAGTAGGTTGTGATGGAGCTTGTATTATTAATGATGGTCTTGGCTGTGGAGTGGCGGTTTGCGGTTTTACGGTTTTAATGTCGGAGTCACTTGCCTGTATTTGGTATATGGATAATCCCTGGATCTTCATCTTGGACACGGTTGGCTTGCTTATCTCTATTGCGGATCCATCGCCAAGGTAAATAACGACCTTAGTGACATTACTGACCTCTTCAAGGTTAAGGTCGGGAATACCCAACCTCTTAAGCAGCCTCCTTACCTCCCTTGGATTTAGACCCACGGAATCTAATGTACATGCCTTTATTTAAAACAATTTCTACAGGGTTATAGGCACTAATTAGCCGCAGTAGGGACCGAGCATTGGTGCTATTGTTGGTGAGGAGCATCCGTAGCCGAGTACGTGTGTTGGGAAGTAGTTTATGGCGTAGAATATTGAGCCACTATTTATGAGTTGTTCGAGTTCCCTACCGTACATGACCTGGAAGAGGGCACAGTATGGGCATTCAGGATCAAGGTACTCAATGACTGTGATATTGGCACTCGGGTTACCGAACCTGAGACTATTTGATATTATTTCACTTATTGTCTTCACTTGCGTTGAGTTTGCCTTGAAGCCATACCCAAGCTCCTGCCCCTGGTACGTTATTGTTGTTGTGGTTCCGTTCTTGGCGTAATTAATGGCATTGAAGACAAAAGGCGATGCGCCAGCAAGCACGTAAGTCACATTGTTAGACCTATCAAAAACAATGAAGAGTGGAGTACCAAGCAGATTACCGGGGATATTTAGGTTGTTAGCTATGCCTGTGATGTTGTTTAACGCACCGATAACTACACTAACGAGGTTTTGGTCACTCTCGTTTATAGCGCATGCAGGATACTTACTGGCTATGTATTGATATTGGGCCACTGGATACATTAATAGGTATGTTACGTTGTTTGTCTGAGAATAGTCGTAGAGGTAACCATAGGCGATCGTGTAAATATCGTTAACTAAGCTAAGTGTTGTATTGGCGCCATAATTGTTATAGACGCATTCAATACCAAGCCAATTCTCAACACTTCTTTCGAAAGACAGTGTTGGCGTCGGTGCTTGTGCGGATGCACTAGCTGGGTTACTGGTTTGGGACTTTGATTGGGTCTGTGTATGTATGTGGAAGGGAAATAGGAAGTAAACTAGGACACCCACTAATGCGGCTGCGAGTACTATTACGGCTATGAGCAATGCCTTGTTAACATTTGATTTATCTGACATAGTCCTCTTTCAATGATTGGATTGAGTTAAAAACCTTACTAACATTCCATAACTGGATTAAGAAATGTATATAGGTTACCCAGAGAACTTGCTTATTAATGGCTATCAGACTGAGAATAAAGTTGTCCTCCATCATGGGGAAGACCACGATAATTAAGGCATTGGTAACGGCAGGTTATGAGACACAGGAGCCAGAGATATTGTTGCCAAGGACTGTCGCCGAAGACCTGGACCTAATGCCTAAACTACCCAGTGGTTCTGAGGTTAGGGATTATGTACTTGCTGATGGCACAACCACAAGGTTAATACTGATACCCAATGCCGTTCAGGTGTGGGTCCTTGAGAATGATAGGGAGGTTGGTGGTGTCACTGCCCATGTCGCGGTCAGTGATAAGGCTGATGAGGCGCTACTCAGCGATAAGTTGATTAGTAGGTTAGGCATCGTGCTTCTGGATATTGGCGAGGGTCTTTGGTGCTTTAAAGATGAGCTTGGTAGGGTCTCAAGGAAGAGTCTCTAAATCTCTAGACATTACCTAAGGCTGCCTTTACTATGTTGATGAAGTCATTAATGGAGGGCTTACTCTGGGTGAATCCTTGACCATATGTCGCTGAGCCGCCTCCTTTCCCATTAACTCCATTATTTAGCTTAGTTATGATATCTTTAACATTCACACGTTTGGCGCTCTCACTACCTAGGTAAACCAGGTACTCTGTGCCATTGCTCACCCTATTTACAATAAGAAGCACAGTATTGGGCTTATTACTTAAGTACTCCTTGGCGAACTCCTGTATATAGTTCTTATCCTCATTCTCATACTCCATGTAAGTAAATCCAACACCATTGATAACTACCTCCCTGCCCAGAGCCTCATTAATATCACTCCTAATAGCCTTCCTCATCAAAGCCTTAACCCTACTCTCCATCCTCCTAGTCTCGTTTATTAATTCCTTAACGCCATTAACGGCATCATCCTTACTGACTCCTGTGAGCTCGGATATTTCATCTATCGAATCCTCAAGAGACTCAACATAGTTCAGTGCATGCCTACCTGTGGTGAATATGAACCTAACAACGCCCTCCTGTATCTTCTCAACCTTGACGATCTTGATCATGCCGATCTCACCGGTACTACTTACATGCATGCCGCCACAAGCCTCAACATCGTAAGGCTCATCATCGGGACCCACCTGCACAATCCTCAGTTTGGCGCCTGGCACCGCACCTCCCTGGTATATGTAAACGCCGAACCTAGACTCTGCATCAGTCCTGCCTAACCATCTAATGATAACTGGTTGATTCATAAGCACCATTTGGTTTGCAAGCTCCTCAATCTTCTTAATCTCATCCCTACTGGGCAATTTGTAATGCGTGACGTCAAGCCTACTGAACGGAATATTCTTTTCAGCACCGGCCTGCCAGACGTGCCTACCAAGAACCCTCCTAATGCTCTGGAGGAGTATGTGCGTGGCTGTGTGCATCTTCATGAGATCCAACCTACGGGTCTCATCTACAAAGCCCTCCACAACCTCACCCTCGGCAGGTGCTTCACCCTCAATCACATGCACAATGACAGGGCCAACCCTCTGAACATCAATCACCTTTGCCTCGCCCCTACTATGCCTGATAATACCATGGTCGGCGACCTGACCACCACCCTCTGGATAAAATGCTGTTTGGTCTAGGACAACATACCTACCCCTAATGACCCTAAGCACCTTGGCATTAAAGTGAAAGAGCCTCATATTCTCGTAGAACAACTCCCTAGTCTGGGGCAGGTCCTGGACCTCCACAGGGTTAACATCCACCTTAGGCTTCTCCTCACCAACCTGCCTTTGATACTTGGCGGCCAACCTTGAGTAGAAGTCGTCAGGTACGACAACACTCATATTAAGCTTGGTTGTTGCGACCTCACGTACGATCTCCGGAGGAAGCCCCTGAGAATCATAAAGCATTATTAAATCATCAGTAGTCAATTCCCTCTTACCAGTCCTCCTCTCCCTATCCCTGACAACCCTCTCAATGATACTTGGGGCCTGCCTAAGTAATTCCTTGAATTTCTTCTCCTCAAGGTCAACGAGCTCAAGTATTGTCTGTTTCTCCTCATACACCTCAGGGTAATCATCCTTAAGGAACTCAAGCTCCATATTCATAACCTCGGTAAGAGGTATTTCGATACCGGCCACATACATACTCCTCAACATTCTCCTAAGTAATAACCTGCCCAAATAACCCACACCAGAATTACTCGGTATTGCGCCATCCGCCATCATCCAGGAAAGCGTCCTACCGTGATCGCTGAGTATATACAGGGTCTCCTGCGCCCTAAGTATGTTCCTAACATCATTAACATCGAGACCGACCTTACTCGATATGTATTCATAAGCCTTTTCAATACTCGTAACCTCGGGATCCAACTGACCGAAGTATGTTGCCATGTGCATCAGCATTTCATCGCTTGGCTTGGGCAAACCAAGCTTACTCCTCAGCTTCTCAATGAATGGCCCAAACACCGCATCATAGACGGTGGGCTTGCCAGTAAGTAGCCAGTATATTCTCTCGAGACCGTAACCCGTATCCACGATTTTCGTGGGCATCTCCACGTATTTGCCATTCACGGTCCTATAGTGCATGAAAACCAGCGTAGCCACCTCTAAACCACCAACAAGAACCTCAAGACATTCACCAGCATTTCCACCACCCTCCCATATGTTCTCCTTATAGGTAATCTCGTTATCCCTAAGCCCAAGCTCCTTAGTGAAGAATTCGTGGGCGTACTCTACAGTCTCATCAATCCAGTAGATGTGCTTGTCAGGATAATTGAAGGCATGGTGAGCCATCATCTCAAAACCCGTCAGGTGCCTACCGCTACGACCAACCTTATCAATATCCGTAAACCTAATACTCGGTTGAGATAGCGTTAATGGATTAGCTGGTGGTGGTACTATGCCCTCTGTGACCCAGGGCTGGAAGTCATATATTGAGGCACCAACGAGGTAAACGTCTGTTCTCCAACGGGCAACCACAGGATACCTCTTAATCCTGGTATGTCCATGCCTCTCAAAGAACTGTAAAAACCTCTCCCTAACATCCCTAATTGATTCAGGCCTAAACTTGCCTGGTGGGTTACCTATGAATAGATATGGCGTGCATGGCTGATCACCGCAGGATTCCTGCTCCTTATTCAGTGTCCAGAAGTGATGCTTACAATATGGGCATTGTTTTCTATAAAATCCCATGCCATCAAACAACCTTGTTCTTAATTCCTCCATAATTTACGAATAAAGAAATGATAGGATTTTTTATATTTTGTTCCTGACGTAAATTCAATTAACTACTTACGCTTCGTCTCAAGGTCGAGGAAATACTTATACAGACCATCAACAGCCATACTAAATAAATGATAATGAGCCTTCATACTCCTTAACCTGTCGTAAACCCTCTTAAGATCTTGATCCCTCTCCACAAGAATGCCCTCAAGCTCCTTAACACCTAACCTCTCCCTAACCACCTCCTCAGTAGCCTTAGCCCAAACATCCAACTGCCTCAAATGCCTATTTAGCAAATCAACAGCATTGGGAACAAGTAGGTGGTGTGTATAGGCTATATATGACGGGTTCTTCGCTATTAACTTCTTTATACTATCAACATACATGTCGAACCTAAGGGGCTCCATTGTGGTCGGTATTATATAATCAAGGTCCTTAACGTAAATCCCAGCTGCATCACCAACAATTAGTATTTTCCAAGGCTCCACGATGAATGATTGGTGATGACTAGCATGGCCTGGCGTGTGTACGATCTCCACAGTAACATCACCTATAGTGATTCTATCACCATCCTTAGTCTCCCTCGCATTCCGGCTAGGTATTTCAAATGGCTTACCGTAGATTTCCCCTAACCAGCCCAAAGCCTCCCTTGCGGGAGCCCAAACTATGTCTGGGTTAGGCAGAACCTTTGAGCCTCTTGGATGTACGTAAACCTCAATATTAGGATTAAGCTCTAACAATGCACCGGTACCGCCATAGTGATCAATATGCACGTGAGTTATGAATGCGTGCGTGACAGTGCCAGGTAATCCCCTCAGTGTATTCTTTAAATCGTTACCGGACACGGCAGCACCACCCTCAAAGACTATGATTCCCTTACCAGTATTTATCGCATAGACCGAAACTAAATTACTAAAACCACCTGGTTCAAGGTCTATTTGATACACATTTCTTAAGGTCTCGACTACCCTTACCACAATTAAGTCTCAAGGCAATAATTAATAAGTATTGCCTTAGACTAATAAGGTAGAATGACTCTATCCAAAGAGACTTGAGAAGCCAGCGGCGATCTCCTCCTCACTTGGACCCTCCTTCTTCTCCTCTTCCTCTTTCTTTTCCTCAGCCTTAGCCTCAGCCTTCGTGGTTCCTGTGGTTGTTGCGGCTTGCTGCTGCACTTGTTGGACAACCTGTAGATTAAGTTGTGGAGCTTTCGGTGCGATGACGGAGGCAAGCGCATTTGCTTCAAGTACAGCCCTACTTAGTATGTACTTAATGGTCTCTGGCGTCACATACTTGGCATTTACGGCTAGGTTCAAAGCCTCCATGTACGCCTTAGCTATGGTAACTCTGATAACCTCAGGTGTTGGATATGCAGCATTTATAGCTAAGTTGAATGCGTACCTCACAGCGTCCTCGAACATAGCCCTATAGGCTTTGGTATCTAGCCTTAATTCATCGGCCACAACTACGTATTTCCCATCTAATATTGCGGCCTTTATCTTGAGTGTCTCAAAGATAGGCTTTACATTCAGTTTCTTTAGGATTTCAGCGGCATCCTCATTAATCTTATCACCCTTCTTAACAACAACTGTATCCTTTACAATCCATATCTTACCATCCTGAACCTTTATTGGTATCTTCAACTTACCGAACTTGCTCATTATTGGGCCTGGGCTCATATTGGTATTACCAGCGGGTGCCACTAAATCGAAGGGGGCCACATCACCAGGTCTCGCCTCTCTTCTTACGCCATTATTCCAAATCCACCTTGCTAACTCGAATGGGTTCTCATTAGTAAATATCAGTAGGTTCTCGCCAGTGAATATTTTCTCAATATTCTCACTCACACTGCCCATTAATTGCCTTAGGGCTATCAGAACCAACGTATTCTTAGCCTTGATCACTCTGGCGCCCTTCCTCCTAAGCCAGAACCTATACTCCTGGATAACCCTATTTGATGTCTCATGAAGATCTATAACAAACAAGGTCCTATAGTTAGAAAATAGCTCCTTAAGTTCATTGATTATCCTAACCTTCTTCTCTGGATAGGGCTTCGTCCTAACGTATGTACGCTTAAACACAGGCTGTGAAGCCATACCTCAGCAAGAAACCGCTGGTCACATGCACTTAATTAATTTTTCTTCCAACGAAATACCGAACCAATAATTTTTACTTAGTCGATAATGGGGAGAAGGTCACGGGCGGCCCCATCGTTAATTTAACACTAACCTCACCCAACTGCTCAGGTCTGACCTTCTTAAGTATCTCGTCAAGCACTGCTGCTATATTTTCAGCAACTTGCTTTGGATCCATGCTCTCAGTACCAACCTTACACATGACCTGAGGCTGGTCCTTAACCCTAACCCTAACGCTCCTCTTCAATCTATCAATCACGGCCTTAATATCGGCATTAGGCTGAACAACCTCAGGCATTTTATTTCTAGGACCGAGTATCTGGCCCATGACCCTACCAATAAGCACCATCAGGTCTGGGGTGGCCACGAAATAGTCGTATGAATTGGCTAACTTCCTAATCTCCTTCTTATTACCGGCGAGCTTCTCAATATCCTCCATAGTAAGTATGGCGTCGGCATTGGCCTCCTTAGCCGCGAGAACCATGGCACCAGTAGCTAGGACACAGACCTTGGGAGTCTTGCCCTGTAATGGGTGTGGTAGCGTTACGGTTATGTTAAACCTATTATTTTGGTTCTTAACGTCAAAATCCTTAAACCTAACGATTAACTCGTAAGTCTGCACAAACCTCCTCCTCTTAGCCTTCGCCTTAGCCTCCTCCACAGCCCTAACTATTGCATCGAGATTCAAGCTCATAACCAGGCATGGCTAGAGAAGCCCCTTAAAAACATTAATGCCAGGCAGGCCACGTACATAATCCTTATTTTATGATTAAGGGTTAAAACCCACGTAGTAAGGATACATCATTTAAATACGATAACGCTTTGAATCAAAGCCTACCCTCTTGCCTTAGGGTCTCTTCGTACTTGCTTATAACGTTATCGTAAGAGCCGGAATCCAGCTCCTTTAAAACCTGCTTTGGATCCTTACCATTAATTGTAACGCCAATACTCCTGCAGGCACTAATTACCTGCTTAAGGGCGTTCTTAAAGCTCCTACTCCTAAGCTCCTCCCACTTTATGTAGGCTATCTCGGCTAGCTTCTCGATACTTATATCGCCGATTAGCTCCTTAACGGCTTGGTGACTACCCGTATCCTTACCAACGGCCTTCATTATTAAGTCCGAAATTGGTGGATACTCAGGCTTAACGTTAAATTCCTTGGTATCCTCATCAACCTCAATCTCAACAAATACATTACTAATGCCATAATTAGCTAACACCTTAGTCCTCCTATTAATCTCCTCAGTGACTTTACCCACATCCACCCCATACTGACTTAATTGCTGAACCGCAGGTCCACCCGCCTTTCCAGGGGCAACGGCAATCTTAACTACCCTCTTTACCATCGTAGAGCTTGACCAAGTGATTGGTATTTAATGTTTTTGCCTACGAATATACGCCCTCAATCCTTCCTAATCCTAGCCCATGAATGGAGTACGAAGGATTTTTATGGGTAGTGAAATTAGGAATAAAAAGTAGATTAATCAAGGACGAATCACTATAATGGGCAATAAACTGTACTCACTTACTCTCAATCTTCCTAACACCCTTAAGATTAACAATAATGGGCATCGTACTTGATGAATCAAGGAGCTCAAGGTATACCTGACCCCTCTGCTTATCTATATCCACAACCCTACCCTTATAGCCTCTAAATGGCTCTACGATTATCTCTACGACATCGCCCACATTTATCTCCACAGGCTTAGCCAGACTGCTGAGTAATTCGTCCACACTCATGACCCCCCTGACCATACCCCTATAATGCTTTATTCCCGTGGCGAGGTCCTGTATCTCATAGGGCATAGATCCTTCAACAAATACAAACCCCTTAAGTGTGGGTAGCACTACTATGGCCGAGATCCTAACTTTATCCAGCCCCTTATGCTCAGCCCTAGCCTTAAGCATGAACGCCACGTTATACTCCTGGTTACCCACAGCCCTAAGTGCGTAGACCCTACAGCTCAATGCCTGGTCCTGACTGCTCATTAGTTTCCATGTTTAGTCATGGGTTATTAAACCTTATTTATTTTGGATTACCTACGACCTAATCCTCTTGTACTCAATATCACTAGTATTAGCATTATTGCCATTATCACGACTATTGTGAGTATCACAATTAGGTTGAGTGGGTATGGCAGACTGAAGTTGGCACTACTTGCCAGGTATTCGCCGGCTATGCTGAATAGGAATGAGTATATGCCAAGTATTGCAACTATTAGTGAGCCAAGCTTCAGTATGATCATGTAATTACTCCGGGTCGGTTTTTTAGCGACTCTGAATATCCATGCAAACATGCTTAGCCAATTCATTATCTTCTTACTCCAACTCTCGCTACTCATTACGAGCCATTAAGGCAGTGCCAGTATTATAAAGCCTTTTCTTCAATAAATTAGGTCAGTAATTGGTCGAAGAATTCCCTCTTATTGAATGGCTTTAGGTCGTCATATCCCTGACCAACACCTAGGAAGTAGATGGGCTTCTTAAGCTCGTATAGGAATGTCAGTATGGCACCGCCTTTCGGATATGCATCAACCTTAGTAATTATGAGGCCATCAATCTTAACATACTTACTATAGTACTTAGCAATATCCAAGGCCTCATTGCCCAGTAATGCATCGGCTATAAATATGGAGAGATCAGGTTTACTAATCCTCTGCACCTTACTTAGTTCGTTCATTAAATTCACGTCAGTGTGCATTCTGCCTGCCGTATCGATCATCACATAATCAATGCCCTTGACTCTAGCGTGATTAATGGCGTCATAGGCCACCGCAGCAGGGTCCGAACCGTAACTATGCTTAATCACCTTGACACCAAGCTTATTAGCATGGCCCTCCAACTGTTCTATAGCACCGGCCCTATAGGTATCCGCAGCGGCCCACACGGCCGTGTAGCCCCTCTTCATTAATTGATGCGTTATCTTCGCTATTGTTGTGGTTTTACCATAACCATTAGGACCAAGGAATAGAAGAACCACGGGCTTCTTTACCTGAAGCGCCTTAGTAACTTCGCTTATGAAATCCACATCAGGCACATCACTGAACATCCTATTTAACGCCTCAAGAATACTATTCCTAATAACACTCTCCTTATCACCAAACCTAGGTACCTTCACACCCTTCAAATTATTGATAATTGCATCGCATACAGCGTCAGCAACATCAACAGCAACATCGGCCTCAACCAACTGCATGAATAATTCCTCACGAACCTCACTAAGCTTATCCTCACTCAATTCTGTAGTCTTTATTGAACTAACTATGGAATTCGTAAACGACTTAAGGGCATTCCTTAACTTATCAAACATTCAAGGCACCTCATCATCTAGTCTGCTGTTGCTGCCTAAGGGCAGCGCTTATGTATAGGAGGAAGTTATCGATATCAGTGATCCTCTTGGCTATATCCGCTGATTGAGCCTCAAGTTTTGACCTAAGGTCCTCAAACTCCTTAATCCTCTCATCAATGTAATTGATAGCGTATGGTATGTCCATCTCAATAACATAGTTGGCGCCAACGCCTACGAGAACCTTCTCGCCCTGTGTCGGTGAAGCCTTAATAAAGACTCCACCACCAACACCAGCATATGTATCTTGAACACCACCCTTACTCAACAGAGTCAGCATGTCCTTGGCACTCCTCAACTCATTTATTGATTGCGTAACCAACGCCAAGTTCTGCCTAACAACATCAAGGAGTGCGGCCAGGGAATTCCTCTCCTCAACAAGTCTCTCAATATCCTCCCTCGTAATCACGATCCTTTGTGACTGCTGGGCCATTACTCACATCACCACTTGACAATTGATTCAAGAGATAGCATTTGAAGAAGCTCGGTACGCTTAACCTCATCCCTACCGACCTCCTTAACGCTCTCAATCCTGATAAAACTCCTCTTCAACTTATGCCTACTACCCAAATCACTATAGACCTTCTCAATAGCCTCGCTGGGCCTTGTGGCCAGTACGTCAATCGAGAATTTCTGCCACTGTCTCCCAATCCTCATATGCCCAGTGACCCTATATATCCGTGTCATAATCAAGAACTCCATCACCACACCTATTTATAAGGTTTAGGGCGATCATTGTGGCCTAATTACGTGCATTTGACAGTATTTTTCCAATATGTTTTTAAAGATGCGTTGAAAAACAAGAGATTAGGTGATTGAGTAGATGGTTCTCACGTGCGACGTCTGTGGTTCTGTAATAGATGGTGAACCTGTTATTGTCGAAATCGACGGTGCTGTATTGACACTATGCCAGAAATGTGCGCGTAAGTATGTTGGAGTGAAGGGCGTTAAGGTCATTAGAGGTCCATCCCCAATCCAGGCAGCACAGCAACCTATGACTGTTGTCAAGTATGAATCGAGGAGGGGCACGACGTATAGGGTTAATAAGCCTAGGGTTAATGTTGATAGGTACGAGGTTGTTGAGAACTACGCTGAGTTAATTAAGGAGGCTAGGGAGAGCCTTGGCATGAGTAGGGATGTTCTGGCTAAGGTAATTGGTGTTAAGGAGAGTGTTCTTAAGAGGATTGAAGATGGTCAGTTGATACCGGATATAGAATTGGCGAGAAAGCTTGAGAAGACTCTCGGTATAAGTTTATTGAGGGAGGTTGAGGAGACGCAGGTAAATGTGGGAAAGCCCGTAAATAGGTCGTTAACCTTGGGAGATGTCGTAGTGCTCAGGGATAGGAAAGAGAAGCAAAGTTAATTTCCAGGGTATGTTGTGAATAGCTTTAAATAATGAAAACACGTATACTAATGCAGTGAATAGTAGGGCCATACTGCTTATTGCTGACGATATTGAGGAAAATAAGATTAGGGAATTCGAATTATTGACCGAGGCTGGCGGCTACACTGTCCTTGATACAATAATCCAGAGGAGGAGGCCTGATTCTCGTTATTATCTCGGTCTTGGTAAGCTAAATGAAATAGAAAAAATGGTTAAGGACCTTAAGCCAGACGTAGTCATAACCTACCATCAATTAAACCCAATACAATACGTAAACCTTGAGCGGAAATTGAGGACTAGGGTTATGGATAGGGTGTGGTTGATCCTGGAGATTTTCGAGAAAAGAGCTGGTTCTAAGGAGGCTAAGTTGCAGATAGAGTTAACGAGACTTAGGCTCGAGATACCTAGGGTCAGGGAGTTCATTAGGCTTGCTAAAATGGGTGAACAAATAGGCTTCTACGGTGGTGGTGAGTACGCGATTGAGGCTTACTATAGGCATATGATCAGGCGTGCGTCAAGTATAAGGAGAACGCTCGAGAGGATTAGAAGGAGGAGGGAATCCCTGGTAATGAGGAGGAAGGATTATGGACTACCACAGGTCGCGCTCACGGGTTACACATCCGCTGGAAAAACAACACTCTTTAATAGGCTTGCTAGGGAGGTTAAGTATGTTGATGGTAAGCCCTTCGCCACATTGGATACGTATTCAAGGCTTGTTTACTTCGACGGTATTAATGCGATTTTAACGGACACCATTGGGTTCATTGATGACCTACCACCACTTCTCATTGAATCATTCTACGCAACGATTGCCGAGGTTCTTAATGCAGATCTCATACTCTTCATGATGGATGTCAGCGATTATTACCAGGAATTCTATAGAAAATTCATGAGTTCGCTCCGTGTATTTACCGATCTAGGCATACCTAGGGATAAGGTCTTGCCAGTTCTTAACAAGATAGATCTTGTTGATGGTTCTAGTATCGATGATAAGTTAGCCCTTGTTAAGCAATGGTTTAGTGAATACGTCATGATATCGGCTAAATTGGGTGTTGGCATTGATGAATTGAGGAAGGCTGTTAGAGGGAGGCTTGAAGCCCTTAATAATAGGAAGAACGAGATCAGTAAGGAATAAAATAACCTTTATCCGCAACATAATACCAATGAGTGAGGACTTAGAGACGTCATTATTCCTAGAATATGCCAGGAGGAGGATCTCCTTTGAGTATGATAATGAGGAGATGGGTGAGTTAACGATAAAGATCTTGAAAACTTTGATTGAGCGTAATGAGGCTATTCCCGACGAGACGTTAGCGTTAATCCTAGGTACAAGCGCCACTGAGATTAGGAGGGCTTTACATGTTATGCATAGGATAGGGCTTGTTGGTTTGGTTAGGGAGTCAACGGACCAGTATAGGTATGAGTATAAGTGGTTTTTAAATAAGGACTTCATTAGGAAGTTCCTCATACAACACATAAATAATGTTGCCTCAAAACTGATGCATAGAATAAATACATTAAGCACAACAACACTTTACATATGTCCAACATGCTTTAGAGGTTACACCCTGGATGAGGCGTACGAGTACGATTTTAAGTGCCCTAGAGATGATACTGAGCTTGTCCAGATCGATGCATCGTCAGAAATAACCTTCCTTAGTAACGTTGTTAAGAATTTACGTAGAGAAGAGGAAACTAAGTAATTTTTAACCTTCGAGGATCTCAATATCAGTACTTACCCTTTGATAATACTCTGGCTGCTGTAATGAGTGGGTGCCAGACTGGGGCTGTTGGTGGTGCGTAGGACAGATCGGCAAAGAAGACATCGTCAATGGTGGCTCCCTTACCAATCAATGCGGCGGCGGTGTCTATGTAGCCGGCTACCAACCTATCAGGGCCGATTATCTGGACACCCAGTATTCTACCGCTTGATTCGTCCATGGTCATCTTAATATTTATTTGAACACCGCCTGGGTAGTAATGGGCGGTTGTCCTGGTCTTAATCGTGGCAGATACCGGTTTGAATCCCTCATCCCTGGCCTGCTTTTCTGTGAGTCCCGTCCTAGCCACGTATAGGTTAAACACCTTTGTTATTGCCGTACCTAAAACCCCAGGGAACTTGAGAAACCTACCCTTAACGGCATTTGCGCCAGCCACCTGACCCAGTTATCAAGCTCCAGGTCTCCGCAACATCACCGGCAGCGTATACGTTCGGCACCGTGGTCTCCATGTACTCATTGACCCAGACAGCCCCGGTTTCGCCAAGCTTGGCCCCTGCCTTAACCGCAAGATCAACATCGGGCTTAACACCAACACCCATCACAACCTTATCAACCTCATACTCGCCCTTCTCAGTTATCACCTTATTGACATGGCCATTAACGCCCTTGAAACCGACGACCTTTTCGTTTAGGTGGAGCTCAACGCCATTCTTCGTTAGTTCATCATGTATTAACTTAGCCATATCCTCATCAAATGTCGTTGGTAACACGTGGGGCATCATCTCGAATAGAAGAACCTTCTTACCAAGGTTCCTAAGAGCCTCAGCCATCTCAAGACCTATATAGCCACCACCGACCACCGCCACAGTATTTGCCTTCTCAACCTCCTCCCTGAGCCTTGGTGCTTCGTGCGGTAATC
>ERZ1669250.652-NODE-652-length-14439-cov-4.328629_pt1 | contig 14439 bp, 10 predicted proteins | sample MGYA00579295_ERZ1669250 | MGnify/ENA primary metagenome ERZ1669250 (study PRJEB41166, sample SAMN08046056) | hot springs metagenome | biome: hot spring; feature: acid hot spring; material: thermophilic sediment; isolation source: thermophilic sediment from acid...
AATTTTCCCACATAAATTTATATTAAAATAAAATATAAATTTATATTATTATAATTAAGAATAATTTTATTATGAAGCATTTTCAAGTATTATTGAATAGCCTTGCCCTCCTCCAACGCATAGGGTTGCTACACCATATTTTGCATTTTTCTCCTTTAGAATTCTAGCCAATGTACCCACAATTCTTGCTCCCGTTGCTCCTAGTGGATGGCCTATAGATATTCCTCCTCCATGTATATTTACCTTATTAATATCTATCCCTAATTTCTTGACGGCATTTAACACAACAACAGCAAATGCTTCATTAATTTCCCAATAATCTATGTCCTCAACATTCATCTTAGCCTTTTCTAATGCCTTTTTTGTTGCTGGCACAGGACCTTCTCCCATTATACTAGGGTCAACAGCTGCCCAGCCTATAGATATTATTTTAGCCATTGGCTTTAATCCATATTCATTCATAGTCTTTTCATTCATGAGCATTGTTAAAGATGCCCCTGCATTTAATGGTGATGAATTACCAGCTGTTATAACTCCGTCAGGCTTAAATGCTGGTGGTAGCTTTTTGAGCTGTTCTAAAGTCGTATCTGGCCTTATGCTTTGGTCAGTATCAACTGTTATCATTTTTCCTTTGCTTTCTACTTGAATAGGTAAGATTTCACCTTTGAACCATCCATTCTTTAAAGCTTCTGAGGCTAATTTATGGCTCCTTAAAGCGAATTCATCCATTTCATCTCTCGTTATTTTATTTATTTCAGCCAGCTTCTCAGCTGTTAAACCCATGCTGTACCCGATGTTTAGTTGATATTTTGCATATTCAGGTTTAAAGAGAAGTTTATGGTTTATCTCAATATGTGGGTTGTCAGACATAGGTATATGCGTCATGTGTTCCATTCCACCAGCTAAGGCGATTTTAGAATTGCCTGTCATTATTTCCATTGCTCCAATAGCTATTGCATTCATTGAAGAAGCGCACTGCCTATCAATTGCCATACTTGGAACTTCGACAGGTAGTCCTGCCAAAAAGACCGGATGCCTTCCTCCATATAGCCAGTTTTCACCTACTTGCAAAGCACAGCCTGTTATTACATCACCAATATCATGGGGGTTTATGTTATTCCTCTTAACAACTTCTTTTATAAGCATTCCAAGAGCATCATCCATCCTTATTGTATTGAAAACATCTCTATCAGGCTCTTTAGGCCTGCTCCTTGAAAAGGCAGTCCTCAAGAAGTCAACTAGATAAACTTCTTCCATTACATATCACCTTCCTTTAAATTCTGGCTTTTTCTTCTGTAGGAATGACATAATTCCTTCCTTTAAATCTTCAGTAGAGAACAAAACTCCCATTGCAAATGATTCCATTTCTAAACCAACATCTATTGGTACTTGTGATCCCTTGTTTAGAAGCCTCTTTGCCATTGCAACAGCAACCGGTGCTGAGTTTTGTGCTATCGATTTGGCAAATTCCATAACTTCTTCATCAGGGTTCTTATATAATTTATTCAATATGCCCATTGAGTAGGCCTCTTTTCCTGTAATCCTTTGACCTGTTACTATCAATTCCATCGCCTTCCCTAAGCCAACAATCCTTGATAGCCTTTGAGAGCCTCCCCACCCTGGGACTAAGCCTAAGGTAATTTCTGGGAATCCTATTTGCACATCTTCGGTTCCAACTCTTAAATCGCATGCTAATGATAACTCAAAACCACCTCCCAATGCATAGCCTTTCATAACTGCTATTGTTAACTTTGGCATTTCAGAAAGCAGTTGGAATACCCTTTCCCCTTTTCTAGAATTTTCTAAGAACTGGAAACTGCTTCCTACAAATTCATTTAAATCAGCCCCAGCTGATAATACATTTCCTTCGCCAGTTATTATAATAACGTTTACTTCTGGGTCATTCCAAAGATATTTAATTGCTTTTTCCAATTCATCCAAAAGCTCTCCGCTTATCAAATTATACTTTGGCCTATTTAATATGATCTTAGCAACTTTACTTTCATACTTTTCAACCTTTATTGTATTAAATTGTTGAGCTGAAAGAACCTTCTCTTCTTTTACCTTTGCTTCTTCTTTTACCTTCTTCTCTTCTACACCTTTTACCTTCAATCTGCCTTCTATAGCATCTCTTAATAATCCGTTTTTAATTGATTCAGCTGGCTCAAAGACATCGCAATTGAATTTGCTCGCAAGCTCTTCAAGCTTTGACTTAATTTCCATGCTGGTAAAGCTCTTCGCTACAGATATTGGTCCATAAGGTCTATTCATTCCATATTTTACGCCATTTTCTATATCTTCTGGTGTTGCGATTCCTTGCTCAATTAGTTTAACTGCCTCATTAATTTCCAAAGCTAATACATCCATCATTGATACTTTATCTGTTGCTTTTTTAACGTCTATAAAGGGCCTACCTTTAGACCAATCATAAAACCCTTTTCCGGTTTTCATTCCTAACATCTTATTATTATAGAGTTCTTTAATTGTATTACATTTTCCGTAACATGGATTTAAAGTTTTTGCAAAGTATTCTAGAGAATCATAAACTACATCTATACCAACGTAATCCATCAATTCATAGGGCCCCATTGGTAGACCTTGGGATTTAAAGTATGCATCTATTTCTTCTTGCGTTGCAACCTTATGGTCTATATATAAACAGAAAAGCAAGCTTTCTGGGGCGTTAATTCTATTAACAACAAAACCGGGTGTATCTTTCATTACCTTTAATGGATATTTACCTATCTTTTTAACTACATCAACGAGGATTTCCATAACTTCGTCTGATGTATCTTCAGCTTTAATTACTTCAACTAATTTCATCAATACAGGTGGATTAAAGAAGTGAAGTCCTGCTACCCTATCTTTATATTTTAAATCCTTGGCTATATCTGTTATTCTAATATTCGATGTATTGCTTGCTATAATAGTTTCTCTTTTAGCAAATTTTTCTACTTCAGCAAATATTTTCTTTTTTAAATCAAGGTTTTCAGGCACTGCTTCAATTACTAAATCAGCATCTTTTACGGCATTTTCTATAGTTGTGTATGTGCTTATTCTAGACATAACCTCATCAGATGTTTTACCAAAAAGCTGTCCTTTTTGCTCTAGTTTAACTAAGGATTCCTTGATTTTCTTTAAAGCTTTATTCAATATTTCATCAGATATATCTTCCATTTTAACGTTGTATCCATATATTGCAAAAACTTCTGCAATTCCTTGTCCCATGGTTCCTGATCCTAAAACAGCTACATTTTTTATTTCCATGAATTTCACCTTTGATTTTATTTTTCCCAAGAAACAATATAAATATTCAGAAAGATGGCATTCATATAGTTCCTAAATGAAAAGTTTATAATTGTGCATGGTTTGTTATTGATTAAGATAATTAATAATTGTTTAACATTTTTTGATCAAATAAACTTTATAAATGAAATTAGAAGATTCTTTTAGAAATAGATATTAATATCTAAAATTAATTAAAGCTGGGGTATGATTAGGAATCCGGGACCTGAACCCGAAAGGGTAATGTAGGAAAACGCTGCATGACCCCGGTGTTTAATATGAGGTTTGCCTTAGTTACTGGAGGAGATAGAGGGATAGGAAGGGCAATAGCATTAAGACTTTCTTCTCAAAATATTTTTACAATAATAAGTTATAGGAAAAGAGAAGACGAGGCAAAGTCAACATTAGATTTGATAAAATCGAGAAATGGTAAAGGTGATATGATAAAAGCAGATATATCAAATAAAGAAGATGTAGAAAAGATGGCAGATTACATAAGGGATAAATATGGAGGAATTGATATATTAGTTAATAATGCAGGGGTTGGTTTTTCCTCTAAATTTGCTGATTTAACTTATGATTCATGGTTTAAGCAAATACAGACAAATTTAACAGGAAGCTTTTATGTTACAAAACTGTTAATCGATAATATGATGAATAAGAAATGGGGAAGAATAATTTTCATAAGCAGCATAGCCGGAATTTATGGCGCTGAGTATTTAACTGCTTACAGTGCAGCAAAAGCCGGTTTGATAGGTTTAGCGAAGTCATTAGCAATAGAAATGGCAAAATATAATATAACTGTAAACGTTGTTGCTCCAGGTTTTATTGAAACTAAGCTAGGAAAAAGCTATTTTGAATGGCTTGATTCAATTGGATATAAAGACTCTGAAAAGAATTACCTTTCTTTCATACCAAGCAATAGATTAGCAAGTGAAGATGAGGTTTCATCTTTAGTATCATTTTTGGCAAGCGAAGAAGCTAGCGGAATAACTGGGCAAGTAATAACAGTTGATGCAGGGGCATCTTTAACACCTGGAAGTGTATATAAGAGAGAATGAATAAAAATTAACTCCATTGATATAGAGAATTGTAAGATACTTATTTTATATTAACACTCAGCCCTATTCTATAAAGCATAGTTCATTTGATTGTCAATGTTCTCAATTTATTTTTGGAGCAAACTTTAAAAACATTATACCTTAAAAAGATAAGGTTGTAGTTTATTTTCTCTCAAATGGTATTTAAATCTTTTAAACGAAATTTTTATATGAAGGACCGATTTCTAAAAGAAATTTCGAAAGTTTCTATATTATTAGATATTAAAAGTTATGAAAGTAAGAGTTTAATTCTAATAAACGGGAAATTAATATAATACAAAGCATATTGTTTTGCCCTAATTGATAATAAATTGAATTCTATAACATAACAATAAGTTAATAAATAAATTTTAAAAATCACATTAATATTTATTTTATTAAAAAATTTCCTAAACTTGATTAAACATTGATTAATTTTCTCTTATAAATATGAATTGGGTGGAATTGGTTTTCGACATATTTGATATATATGCAATGAGATACGATCAATGGTATGACAAGCATAGAATTATTTATGAATACGAATTAAATGCTGTTAAAAGCGCTATGGATAGAACTTACAGGCCATCATTAGAAATAGGAGTAGGTAGTGGGAGATTTGCTAAACCTTTAAATATTGATTTAGGAATTGATCCTTCAGAATCGTTACTTAAAATAGCCAAAAGTAGAGGAGTGAATGTAATAAGAAGCGTTGGAGAAAGTTTACCTTTTTCTAACAATAAATTTAATACTATTTATATATTGATAACGATATGCTTTTTAGACGATCCTATAAAAACGCTTAAAGAAGGCAATAGAATTTTAAAAAATAAAGGAAATATAATAATAGGTTTTGTTCCCAAAGAAAGCAAGTGGGGAAATTACTATGAGATTCTTAAAGAAAAAGGAAACCCTTTTTATAAATATGCTACTTTCTATACATATAGTGAGATATTAGATATGTTAGAAGAAACAGGTTTTAATTATAATGAAATATATTCTACTTTATTTCAAAATCCAGATAAGGAAGAGACTATCGATTTTGTAGAAAAAGGTTATTACAAAGATGCTGGATTTGTTGTTATAAAGGCTACAAAATCATAAAATTCTAAATAATTAAGATTTAATTAAGTAAAGGTTTTCTAATTATTTATTCTGACAGCCCTATATTAAAAATTGAAGAACTTACTCTATGGGATTTAGGGGAATTGAGTTAGAAGTGAATTATAATAGTTTTATTTGATGTTATCTAAGGAAGTGATTATCTTTATTCCCATACTGTTTGCCATAGCTATTACTTGATCTTGATATTTATCATGTATAAATGGAGTAATAACAATTATTTGATTTACTTTAACTCCGTTTTTCTTCTCATAAAGCTCAGTCTTCTTTTTTATTATTGGCAGATCACTCCTCTTTAACGATGACATTATTTCTATTATCATAGTATTTCCGTCTTTAATTACAATATCTATTTCGATTTCTGAGGGCTCATTATATACATATCCTTCTCTGTCATATATTATTTCATTTTTAATTTCCCAGCCAATATCTTTTAAGATTTCATATATGCCGTTTCTAAATGAACTTTCTGACATGATTCCCCATCTAGCACCTATAGCATTTATAATGCTTTCCAATTTAGATATATCATCCTTAGTAGCAAACTGTTTAGCCTCTTCCTTTGTAACCAATTTAGATATATCATCCTTAGTAGCAAACTGTTTATCTATATCCTCTACTTTTTCCTCTAAGCTTGTGACCTTTATTTCTAAATTTGAAAGCGAATTTTTTACTTCTCTAATATCATCTTTTGTTGCAAGACTTTGCCATGGAGTAAGCTTTGCAAGTACTTGATAAATTATTTCAGGTTTCGATACTATAACGTCTGCTATTATAGACGGATTATCAAGTAATATCTTTTTTATTTCTTCCTTTAGTTCCTCAGATTTCACTTTTAGTTACCTTTCTCTTTATATTATAGGTTTTTAAACCTTATATTTTTCTTCTTTAAGATTACGTTAAGCATAAGTTTAGATAATTGTTAACTGGGGGGTTAACAATTGTCATACAAGGTAATTAAATAAAGAAAGTGTTATAGCTAATGCTTCTTCAGTTCTAACAGTTAAAGTTCCTTGATTCAAAACTGTATTTAAAATGTAATCAAATTCTTCTCTTTGTTGATATAGCTCAGCATGAGGTCCACCAAAAATAAGGGCTATACCATTACTTTTATCAATATCATTCTTTAAATTATCTTGAATTTTTTTATCAAAACAATCTCCTAATTTGCTTGTTCCTATTATTAAATTCTTATCATTTTTTAGCTTATTTATTTCCTTCTTTAGTTCATTTGTTTTTGATACTTTATATCCAGTATAGAGGTTTCCCCATGAAGCTTTTTCAAGTAAAATTTTTCCATTAGTTGATTTTATTTTAACTGTAATGATTTTACTGTTTTTATCGCTATTATTAAGTTTTTTCCTATCTAAAACCCCTTTTCCTAACAATCCTAGGTAAATCAGACAATCATCTTTATCGCATTTCTCAATATAGCCGTCCAATATTTTTCCTACTTCAGCTTTTTTTGGAGGATCATGGTTAACTAACCTTAGTGGGGGCAAAATACCTGCATATTTTAATATCTTGCTTTTTTTTATCACCTTCTTCTTTATATGTGGAGGTATAACTTGGTAATTTAGTATTAAGTTAAGCATTTTCTCATCAAAATCTCTTGTTTCCTCATCCTTGTATAGGATTACTTCATCAACTCTGAATATTGATAAGATCCTGGAAATAAAACCTGCTTTGTTTGTTTTATCGATTAAACTATCCTCGACTGATAAAATGCTTGGAGGTAATAAAACAATGAGTTTTTTATATCTCCGCAAAGGAGGGAAATTATTACAGCTCACTTCTTTTTACCTTTGTTTTCTTCCTCCCTCTTGCTCGTTGAAAATAGAGTTGTTTTTTGTCTTCCTCCCATATATATCACCAATTATAATTGAGTATTTAATGAATTTAAGCTTTATTTTTATTCAATAATGCTTATTAATTTAAGTTCAATTAATTAATTGGTGAGCTTAGATGGCGTTTTTATTTAAAAGAAAGCTTGAAACTCCTGGAGAGAAACTAAGGGAATTATTGAAAAAGGAAGATATATTAATAACTCCTGGTGTTTTTGATCCTGCTTCTGCATTACTAGTCGAAAGCATGGGATTTAAATCTGCTTATTTATCTGGTGCAGCGTTAACAGGAAGTCTTGCAATGCCTGACCTTGGTTTAATAACTTTTACAGAACTATATGATTCAACAAGAAAGATAACTAATGTTATAAATATACCTTTAATTGTTGATTCGGATACTGGGTTCGGAGAGTCATTAAACGTTTATAGAACAGTAAAGGAGTTAGAAGAGGCAGGGGCTGCTGCTATACAAATCGAAGATCAAGACATGCCTAAAAAATGCGGTCATCTATCAGGAAAGAAAACGATTTCTCCAGAAGACATGGTAAAGAAAATTGTTGCTGCAAATGAAGCAAGAAGAGACATGTTAATTGTTGCTAGAACTGATGCAAGGGCAACTGAAGGTATTGAGGCAGCCATAGAAAGGGCAAAACTTTACTTAGAGGCAGGGGCTGATGTAATTTTTCCAGAGGCATTGACTAATTTAGAAGAATTCAAATTATTTGCCAAAGAAGTCAAGGCACCTTTACTAGCTAATATGACAGAATTCGGAAAAACACCTTACATAACTGTACAAGAATTTAAAGAAGCCGGTTTTAAAATAGTTATCTTCCCTGTAACAATTTTCAGAGCCGCTATGAAAGCAATGAAAGATACATTAATTGAAATTAAAGATAAGGGAACCCAGAAGTTCATTTTAGATAAAATAATGAGCAGAGAGGAATTCTACAATTTAATAGGATATTATGAATATGAGAAAAGAGACAATGAATTTGCAAAGAAGGGAGATGAAATAGTTAAAAAGGAGAAAAGGTAATAAAATTTTAAATAAATTTAAGGTTTAAAATCTATTTTTAAATAGGTGTAAGAGATGAAACTTACCATTTTAGTTGATAATTATGTGACTTCGTTAACTTCATTAAGAGATAAATTGCTTAGCGAGTGGGGTTTTGCAGCATATTTGCATGACTATAAGTTATTGTATGATACAGGGTTAAGCGGAAATGTTTTGCTAAACAACATGAAGGCTCTTAATATTGATGTTAATGAGCCTGAATACTTGGTGTTGAGCCATAGGCATTTAGACCATACAGGAGGATTAATGAAGTTTTTAAATGAAAGGGAAAGACCTATAAAAATTATTGCACATAAAAATCTCTTTTCACCTGCAAGGGCAAAGGATGAAAAAGGAGAAGTAAACGTTGGAGTTAACTTTACAAAAGAAGACCTAGAAAAGAAAAATGCGGAACTGATTCTTATCGATTCACCATATAAATTGAAAGAAAATATAATCATATCAGGATATATACCTAGAAACTGGGGTCCAAGCCATGCCGGAGGACTAATAGATGAAATACCAGATGATATGGCTTTGTACATAATAGATAAAGATGGTCTTTTGATTTTGACAGGTTGTGGTCATGCGGGTATAGAAAATATAGTCGAATATGGTTTAAAGATAACGGGGCAAAATAAACTTAAAGGAATAATAGGTGGACTTCACTTCATGGGATTTGATGATAAGAGATTGAATACAATAGTTTCATATTTGAATACAAAATCTCCTAAGATAGTTGCAGGTACTCATTGTACTGGAATAGATGGTATATCATTGCTGAAGAGGAGCTTCCCTAGTTCATTTAAAGATGCTGGTGTTGGAAAAGAATTAATAATTTAAATAAAAATAATATTTTTAATTTATTTTTTCCTTTTTAAAATCATAAACCCTGCTCCAGCTATAATGACAATTGCTATAACAACTCCAACAGTTAATGATCCTGTAAAAGATGGTGCTTTACTGGTTAATGTCTTACTACTAGAAGTACTAGATGTTTGGGTACTTGTTGAGCTTGTTGAAATAGGTGTTGAACTTGATGTATAAGAGCTAGTCGTTGAGCTTGTTGAAATAGGTGTAGTTGTTTGTGTAGGACTCGTAGTTGTTGTGTTTGTTATACTGGTTGTTACGGTGATTGTTGGAGTTGTAACCTGAGTTGTTGAAATACCTGTTACTTGATAGCTTGATGGGTTTGAAGTTAATGGGTAGTTATCCAGTCCAAAAGTAGTATTATAAGGCTTAGATCCAATACCTTCGCTATCTATTTCGCTTCCCTTATAGCCATACCAGTAATTGCCAAGATAGTTTGTGAAGCTGTTTCCATTAAATGTATATTTTACCTTGCTTTCTGTATTGTATGTAACATTTGAATTACTGACATAAATATTTTTACTGTTATTAAAATAATTAAGATAAACATAGGCATGATTTACACCAATCAATCCTATACCGTATTTATTTCCTATAATTTCGTTTGAAAATATTGTCACATTTGTTGAATAAACTGAATTTATACCGCTTGTTGTATTTTCTACATAATTTTCAAATATTGTTGTATTTTTACTATATTCAGACATAATACCATCAACTGAGTTTTCTACAGTATTGTTATAAATTAACGGGTTATCGTTAACAGTTACAATTCCATATAATCCCCCAATAGATAAGGTTTCATAAATTTTTAGGGAAGAAACGTTGTTTGCAAATATGCTTCCTCCTGAAGTGTTTCCATTAGCAACTGATTTTACCAAATAAATGATTGCGGATTTACTATTGCCTAAATTAATTCCAGAATATGAGTATGTTAGGCTTACTTCATTTATTGTCGTATTGCTGTTATGTATTGATATAGAATTCGCTCCATTTAAGACTAAATTGCTTAAAGAACTGCTTCTAGAAGAAGAAATATATATATCATAACCAGATGAACTTGCATTTACCAGAGGCAAATTAATATATGAATTTTCAATACTTATGCTATTTCCATTAGATATACTAATTCCATTAGTTGAAACATTAGGGTTACTATAATATGCATTAATTTTTACATCTAGCAGATTATCATTTCCTTGATTTAAGTTAATTATGTTAAGACCAGTTGTGCTCATACCTTGGAAAGTACCATTATAAATGCTTTCGGTTAGGTTATATACGTTTAAATTATTGTTATTATTTACATAAACGTCTGCTTGATTCCCGTTGTTTACATTTGAAATTACGTTTTCAATTTTAATGTAGTTTATAGAACTTATTGAAATTCCTTCAGATGAGAAGAAGTTATTTAAAGATAGGCTTTCACCGTTATTAACTGAGAGTCCATAAGTATTGTATGGCATGTTACCTTTAGATATCACATCATTTATTGATATTATGGAATTTTTGTTTCCTGTTATAGAAATTCCCCCTTGACTTAATGATGTTATATTAAATAATTTTGAACTGTTTGAATTGCTTATAGATATGCCTTGACCTTTAGAAACTATGTTAATTGATGACATGGTTAAATATATTGTATTGTCTGCCTCTATCTTGCCTACATCGTTAATATTCGTTAGCGTTGATGTATAGGAGTTAAATATCCTTATTCCGCCATTTGTAAAAACATTTTCAATTGTTACTGTAGACGATGGATATCCTAAAATATTTATTCCGCCATATTTAACATTATCATTTTTAATGTTAATGTTGTTAGTATAGCTTACATCAATACCAGTTCCTCCACCTGATACTACGTTATTCAAATTCAAGAAGGCAACGTATGACGCATAAACACCTGATGATCCGTTCCATCCTAATGAATTAGCATTGTTTAAGTTAGCATATGTAACGTTATAAAATGAAATACCATTGGAATTGCTATTTTGATTTGTTGCAATAGAATTTAAATTATTCAGAGAAGCATTTTTAGCATACGATACAGAAATACCATCAGAAGATGATTGTGTTAAGTAAACTAAATTAACGGCATTAAAAGATATACCTCCACTTGAGTCAGCTAAATAAACATTTGAAACATACGAATTAGAAATGAAAAGTCCATCAGTTTTTGTGTTAGCTACAGAAACATTGTATGCTTTATCAATAGATATATCACTTTGCGAGTTTATCTGATTTAATGAAAAAACAGACTTACCTCTTATACCAGTTAATTCCATTCCAGTGCTAGATATCATAGCATTTCTCAAAACATTTATATAATTAAATTTACCATTTAATACTGAAAGTGCATATATTGCTATTCCATAATAAGTTGAGAGACCAGCATTTATGTTATTCATTGTTATATATGGCACATCCGTTAAATATATGCCATCGTAAACGTTTGAATTTGATAAAGCCAGAGTAGAATAGTTGAAAACATTTAAACCAATATAAGGACCTGTGCCTGATGTATTACTGTTTAAATAGCTTATCGTTAGGCTTTTTCCATTATTTATTTCAAAATTCGTGTATTCTATTTGATTTGACTTTCCGATTAAATTAACTTGGTTTACGTTTACTTGATTAATGTTATTTAAATATATTCCATAAGATGGCGATTGTGATGAAACATAAACGTTTATACTATTAAGAGACAAAGTATTTGCATTGCCAACAAATATACCTACGTTAAATGATTTTGTTGATACCTTAGACAAAGTAACTCCATTTGAATTCCCAGTTATGTTAACTGCATCATTAAAAGAGTTAACAATCAAATTGGTTAAAATTAACTTAGAAGAACCCGTAATCATTATACCGGTTTGTCCTAACATCGCATAACTAAATGAGGTCTGAGTATCTATACCTGTAACATTAGTGTTTTCAATTGTGGCATCTATTGGATTTACTAACCAAATTCCCATTCCACCATAATAGCCAAACCAGCCAACAGATTTAACATTATTTAAGTATATGTAGGGTATTCCATCGGTATAAATTCCTACTCCTCCCATTCCATCGTGAGATGAGAATACAGAGTTTACTGCTGTAAAGTTATAAACGTTATATATGGTAATTCCGTCAGTGTATGGTAGTGCATAATCTGCTTCTAAATTAAAGTTCTTTAATAATATTGACGACCCTGTTTTTCCAGTTATATTCATTCCATGCTCGCTATTTAAATACGAATTAATTGCATAAAAACTTGTAAAGTTGCTTATTGAAAATGAAGATGTGGAAACATTTACTATATTAAATTCAACAGAATTATAATTATTTATAGAAAAACCATTCAAATAAAATCCTTTTAAATTATTTAAGCTTAAAGAATTTCCATTTGAGACTAAAACACCATCGCCTCCTAGGCTAGCATTGCTTAATGCTATGGTATTTATATTATTAAATAAAACATAATCACTATAATATTCATATGTGTTATTGGAAGGTATTAGTGAGTTAGTTATGTTTAAATAACTTCCATTCGTTATATTCATTCCTCCCCATATGTTTGAATCAGTTATTTGCGAATTTTGGAAGTTCGTTAAATATAAACCGTATGTAGTACTCGTTTGGAAATTAGTATTATATACTTTTATGTTATTTAAAGAAATGCTTGATAAATTGCTAATATCTACGTATTGGTATACTGAAACACTATTAAGAATAGCAGATGTAAGGCTTCCTACTCCATTAATGCTAAGGCTTCCCAAATCTAATACATTGTTAAGAGTTGTTTTAAAAATTTGTGAAATGCTTAATCCATTAAAATTCGCATCATTAATAGTTAATTGATTTACATTTGTTATGTTTGCGCCACCAGTTTGGTAGCTGGAAGAATGATCCATTCTATTAATGCTAAGTGAGCTGACATTTAAAACGTATAGCTGATAACTTTGATTTGAATTTACATCTGTTAGAACTGCCTTTGTTAAATTTACTAATCCAATTCCTATACCTCCATTCGATGGTGAATTAAAGAGGTCGTTTTGCATTGTTAGGCCATTGCTGTTATCTATATAAACACCGTAACCGCTCAAAGCATAGCTTATGACATTATTTAAAGTTAGGTTTGAAGAATCAGTAATGTTGATTCCTTGGTAAGTTGTATAAGTCATTCCAGGCATAGTCCAATAAGCTATAACATTTTGCATATATAAAGAATTAACATCGTATACCAATAAGTCATCTCCTAAAACTTGGTTAGGTAACGAAATAATTCCTGAAACATTTACATTTTTCAAAGATATTTGACTTGAACTGTTTATATCTAAACCCCCACTGATATTTAGGTTTTCAATTATTATGTAAGAAGAATCTATTATTGTTGTATTTCCATACCCACCATAGTTTAATACAACGTTTCCTTGACCAATAATTGTCAAATCTTGCTTATTTTGAATTAATATAGATCCATTATAGAGGTATCCTTGGGAGACGTAGATTGTTGTTCCGGGTGTTGCTGCATTTATGGCGTCTTGTAAACTTGAATATTGCTGTGGAACATATATAATTTGATTAGAACTAGCCTTAGAAATCCTTATGGGAAATAAAAGAAGTAGAGCAAGTAAAACTATAAAGATAGGTATAATTACCTTTAATTTAATATGCGACCTAAAAATTTTTCTTTTCATTTTAATTCAACTCTTTTGATAAGTAAAAAATCTAATTAATACACTTTTAGTTTTATAGTGTATACATTTACAGCATATATTTTCTTAATAATGAGTAACAATATTAAATTTTTCATTATATAATCTTAGCAATAAGCATAGGATTACCCCCCTTAAACCCTGGGATACACAATTATTATTGATTAAGGGGGGTAGATTTTGAAAGAAAAGATAATAGAACCAGGCATTTGCCCATATTGCAATGCACCAGCGGACTTCAAATATGAAATAGATGGGCCTATTATGAAAGACAATGAACCTTATATAGAGATTAACTACCAAGTAAATTGTAATTTGTGCGGATTTAATGAGTCAAGAACAATTTATATCCCCCTTTCAGGTCTTTATGTTTTACGTTATATGTTAACTCCGAAATCTAGGATTGCAATTGAAAAAATTAAAATATTAACAGATATAAGAAAAATTGAAAATTCTGCCATAAACAAATAATTGAGCAAAAATTA
>ERZ1669250.653-NODE-653-length-14416-cov-4.454216_pt1 | contig 14416 bp, 14 predicted proteins | sample MGYA00579295_ERZ1669250 | MGnify/ENA primary metagenome ERZ1669250 (study PRJEB41166, sample SAMN08046056) | hot springs metagenome | biome: hot spring; feature: acid hot spring; material: thermophilic sediment; isolation source: thermophilic sediment from acid...
CTAATAATGGTGATAATATGAAAGAATTGATTGAATCTGTTAAATTTAACATATATCTTTTAATTGCATATCTAACAGTAATGCTGCTTATAAGCCCATTGATACCTGGAGTTGTCTGGTTTAATCTAGGAGATTTCACATTAACCACAGTCAATTATTACCATGTATTGATGATTCCTCTCGCATTCCTTCTTATGTTTATGGTATCTGTAATAATGGATCTCGGTGAAAAACTAAAAAGAATTTTTATATACAGCAACATCCCCTTATTGATTGTCAATATTCTTGGACTGATTTTATATTACCCATCTTCCACTCAGGTTGCAGATTATGTTTTACAGGGTTTGAGGGATGTCTGGATGATTCTGCTTGCCATTATACTCCTTATTTTTATAATTATATATCCTATAAAAAATGCAGAAAAATTCAAAAAGATCTGGGGAGCATATTTCCTACTATTATTCACCATTGCATCGGCCACAATTGCAGGATTTATGGGGATGATATATGAATACGGAAATCTTTATGGATTTTCTTCCATTCCATTTTTCAACAGCATGGTCAATTCATGGGGAGGTTTGCAGACATTTCTTGGAAACCTTCTGACATCACACTCTCATGAGATGCTTCCGGCAGTTATGGGAGGTATCGTAGCTTTATTCGCACTGTATATAAAATATGAAAACCTTGACAATCTGAAAAGGAATTTTGTGAATGTTTCATTTCTGATCTCTTTGATTGGAACGGTTTCTATGACTGTTCTTTACATAATATCCTCATTTGGTACATATTCCATTCCGACAATTTTTACTTCTGGTCCATCCGGAATGAACGGCCTTGCACTGGATGATTCACAGACGGGTTTGATTGGAATAGGGGCCATGCTGGCTTTGTTTGGCATCTGGTATATAATCATAAAAGACAATAAAAAAAGGTTGTACAATCTCTTAGAAATATCAACATGGATTTTTGCGGTATTTGTTCTTATCGGATTCGGATATGGTATTGAATTCAACGAGTCGTTTTTTGGATTTGGAAATAATGGGACAGCACCAAGTGGCGGACCGGGCTATCTTTTTGATCAGGCATACATGAATGCCCATTTGGTATATGCATTTTTCCTTATGCCTTTCCTTGCAGGCATTATTCTGGCAATTTCATTCCTTATTGAAAATGAAAATAAAATGTCAAAATGGAATGCCTACATATATTTTGCAGGATTGATCTTTGGTGCGGATGGAGCCTTGATGTATGTACTGACACTGCAGCCATATGTTGAAGAATTCGGCATGATTTTGATAATACTTGCATTGATCTTTTCTGTGATCATGTTCACATTAAAATTTTTCAAAAATGATTCATGATTTTTCCCTTTTTAATATATTTAATGTGATTAATACAAATCCAGAAAAAATCATAATATTTGAAATTAAAATTAAAATCGATGGTAAAGATATAGTGAATAAGAATCCGGCAGGTGTGATAAACTGTCCCGAATACTGTGTATAATTTTCAAAATTGTCAAACAATTTCAAACCAAGATATGGATATATTGAAACATCAATGAACTGAAGAACAAGACCATAAAAACTTAAGGAAAATGATACCTTTATCTTTTTGCTCATGATATATTTCCTTAACCCATAAAGAAAATATATAAATGTAAAATAGAAAAGAACATAATATAATACAAATATTATCATCGATTGCAAGATTGTAATTGCCGGACCAGTGAATAGAATTATCAAAATCAGTATCCCATGAATTAAAAATTTATCATTATAGAGTACAATGAGCGTTGAGGAAATTACTGCCATTGATATATACAGGATTATCATGGCAATTTCAGTGAATCCAAAAATGGGTATTATGAAGGAAAATGAAAAAAGAAGTATTCCTGTAGAAAGAATATAATTTTTCATATACTTTTCTCCATCATTTTATTTAATGAAAAACATGAAAAAAAGTTTTTGTTTTGGTATGTGAAAAGAATAAAATTTATCCCGCAGGTTTGTTTATATTAATCATGGAATATATTGTCCTGGCCGAGACTTTTCAGAGAATTGAAAATACAACCAAAAGGCTGGAAATAACCGATTACATTGTTGATCTTTTAAAAAAAACAGATGAAAACAACATTGAAAAGGTTATTCTATTAATGCAGGGGAGGATAGCCCCTGATTATATGGGCATAGAACTGGGAATGGCTGATAAACTTGCAATAAGATCTATATCTCAGATCTATGGTATAACGGAAAAAGTGGTTGAAGAGGAATTTCAAAAGGTGGGGGATCTGGGAATCGCTGCTGAAAATTTTGCAAAAAACAAAAAACAGAGAACACTGTTTGAAATGGAGGAAAAAATTTTAACTGTAGAAAAGGTATTTGAAAACTTTCAGAGGATGGCGGAATTATCAGGTGAAAAGAGCCAGGACAAAAAGGTATCACTGCTCGGAGAACTGTTAAATCTTGCAAAGCCCATTGAAGTCAGGTATATAATTAGAACCGTCACTGGAAAACTGAGATTGGGAGTTGCAGATGCAACAATACTGGATGCTCTTTCAATAACTTATGGAGAAACAAAGGAAATGAGGGAAATAGTTGAAAGAGCCTACAACATACATCCCGATCTGGGATATATTGCATATCAGCTTTATAAGGGTGGAATAGATGCCGTTAAAAAAATAAGCATAACACCGGGAATACCGATAAAAGTAATGCTTGCTGAAAGACTTCCATCAATTGAAGATATTCTCAAAAAAATGGGAGGGAAGGCTGCGTTTGAATACAAATATGATGGAATTAGAATGCAGCCACATGTAACAGAAAGATTTGTTAGGATATATTCAAGGAGAATGGAAAACCTGACCGAACAGTTTCCTGATATAACTAAAGCAATTAAGGAAGCTGCAGGCAACCATAAGGTTATTCTGGATGGGGAAGGTGTTCCAGTAAATATAGAAACAGGGGAACTCTTGCCTTTTCAGGCCGTGTCCCATAGAAGGGGAAGAAAGTATGAAATTGAAAAGACCGCCGAGGAAATACCGGTAATTTTATTTTTGTTTGATATACTTTACATTGATGGACAGGAGCTTCTCTCTTTGCCATATCTGAAAAGAAAGGAGATTCTGGAAAAAAATATAAAGGAAAATGAGAGGATAAAATTTGCAACACGGATAATAAGTGATAATAAAGAAGAAATAAGAAAATTTTTTGAAAAATCAATTGAAGATGGATGCGAGGGACTTGTAGCAAAAAACATAACGGAAGAATCGATATACAGAGCAGGTGCAAGGGAATTTCTATGGATAAAATTTAAAAGGGATTATGAGGCAATCATTGAAGACACCTTTGATCTTGTCGTGGTTGGAGCTTTTGCCGGTCATGGGCAGAGAGCAGGCACATTTGGTGCTCTCCTCATGGCCGCGTACGATTCAGACCAAGATGTTTTTGTTACAGTATGCAAACTCGGTTCAGGATTTACGGAAGATAATCTGAATGCCCTACCAAGAATGCTGGAAAATCTCAGGATAGATCACAGACATGGTAGGGTATTATCCCTGATAGAACCTGATTACTGGTTTGTTCCATCTCTTGTTCTTGAGGTAAAAGGTGCAGAACTGACATTAAGTCCTTTACATACATGCTGTCAGGACGTAATAGAAAAGGGGTCTGGAATATCCATACGTTTTCCGAGGTTCACTGGAAATTTCAGGAAGGATAAAAAACCTGAGGATGCAACAACAACTAGAGAAATACTGGAAGAGTACAGAAATCAAAAGAAGAAATTGTTGGAAGAATAATCAGGGAATTTCATATTCAAGATATTCCCTGTAATATTTACAACTCTTATTTTTTCCGTCGCAATCAAATATGCCCAATTTTTTGCAGTATCCATTATCATAAAACACGCATCTTCCCTCCAAAACCGGAAACTTTCCATATAATTCACATGACTCTTCAATGCATTTGTATCCTCTGTATCTTCCATGACATACGCCATTTTCGTCCTCAAACGCGCATTTCATTACGGTTAATTGAATTATAGTGATGTAATTAAACATTTTGTAGTTTGAAACACTTCCTCTGAAATTTTTAAAAGAATTAAGATATCAGTGCAAGAATTCCTCCGATCAATGTTAGTAGAAATCCAATGAAGAATCCGGCCATTGCTCCAAAGAAACTCAAAACTGAAAGTATGATTAATAGTATTCCATAAATCACATGATTTCCAGGATTGTTTTTTATTTCTACTGCAATGATTATTATCAGAACACCCCACAATATACCTATAAAACCCATTAAGAATCCAAAACCACCGATTATGCTGAATAGCATAATAAAACCACTGAATAATAAAACTGTTATCCCTCCTGCCAGAACAAATAATCCCCCAATCAGAGATAGGATATGGGCAGCATTCAGAATTCCCCGATCATTGACATACATAAAATAAAAAAAAATTTCAGATATTTAAATATTATTATATAGAATAAATTAAACAATTGGTCATGCAAGATGGAGATTATTAATATCAAAAAATCATATAATGATTCATGGATCAGAACAGGATGAAGAGGATATCTGCCATCCGGGCAATAGAATATCTGGATGATAATGAATCCATAGGTATAGGGACCGGAACTACGGTTGAATTTTTTATTGAAGAATTATCAAGGATCAGAAATAAATTTGTAAATAAAAAATTTTATGCGAGTTCACAAAGGACAATGCAGATTCTTTTGAATCTTGGCCTGGATGTCAGGGAACCGGACAGAATTCTGGATGTCTATATAGACGGAGCGGATTCCGTGGACAGAAATCTAAACATGATCAAGGGTGGAGGAGGTGCACTTACAAGAGAAAAGATACTTGCATTCAATTCAAAAAAAAGAATAATCATTGTTGATGAAACAAAGGTCAGAAAAAACATATTTTCTTTCCCAATGCCTGTTGAGATAATACCATTTTCATCAGATCTCATAAAATTGAATCTGATCAATATGAAATTAAAATTTAATTTAAGAAAATTCAACGAAAATCCTTTTGTGACAGATAATGGAAATTTTATACTGGATGTTTTCCTGGAAAATGAGGAAAATCCTTTTGAAATTGCCCATAAAATAAAGTTATTGCCAGGAGTTGTTGAAATTGGGTTATTTGAAAATCTCGCTGATATAATAATTATTGGAAAAGAAAATTTTGAAGTTGAGGAAATTAAGAAAGTTCCTTGATCTTTTCGAAAATTTCGGTATTCTTTATTTGGTCATTTTCAGGTAATTCGATTATGTATTCCTCAACTATTTCTTTTACGGACCTGTTCAGCCTGTGAATTTTCATTGGCCTTCCTTTTGATTCCCTTTTCTCTTTTCTATCCTTTATCCAGTTTTTTTTCAGACAGTACTGCAATGCCACTGAAACTTCTGGCTGTCTCATCTCCATATCAAATTCGATATCCATGGCAGTTCGGTCCGGATTGTAGTGCAGATATGCAAGAATTTTTGCCGTATTCTTTTGAAAACCCAGAGTAATCAAATATTCCGTTAATAACCTAACTTTTTCCAAATCCTGATTGTTCATGGGGGGCCACCAAATTATATAAAAAAATTAAATTATAAAAACTTATTCAAAGATTTATCAGTGGTATTTCCATTTCTTCACGCAATATTGAAGAATGATGCCCTCTGTAAAATCTTGTTTCTGGTTCCGTAAGTGTTGTTATGTAAGACTTTTTGTCCAGAGAAAGACCAAATCTGAATCCTGAGAATTTTTCAGGAATTTTTCCCAGTAATCTTTCCATCTCAGAATCGTTTAAAACCCTGTAATTTTGCAATTTCATTTTCATATCCTTAAAAAATATATGCATTCTGACATCTCCAAGTATTGGCATCCTGTTCATCATATAAATTTCCTCAGGAAATTCGTATATGCTTTCGACATCTATTTGGCCATGGTCTGCTGTTATTATTATTCCCATATCATTTTTTCTGTTGAGCGAGAATTTATAAACCCTTTCAAATATTTCCTTTGCAGAATTTAATGTAATTTCTGACGATGGACCGTAAAAGTGGGATATTATGTCTATATGAGGTATGTATAAAAATATAAGATCCTTATTTTTTTTAACCAATAAATTTACCAGGCTCAATGCATCCGATATATCCACATAATAATAGGATTCATACGGTTTTGTTAAGGCATTTAAAAGAGGTACATTCATTGAATAAAATGGGACAATTATACCCACATTTGCATCTATCTTTATGTTTTTAATTTTTGAAAATATCCAGTCCATTGAATCCTCATCTATTTCAGATCGGTTGAAAAATTCAAGCAGATTTGTAATTTTTCCTTTTCTTTCATCATATCCCAAATATCCTATTATTTCATGCTCCCCGGGCAAAAGGGATGTTGTTATTGTTGTCATGACAGTACATGTTGTTGTTGGGAAAATTGATGTTATTTTTCTATGTTCTATGTCTCCCTGAAACCTGCTAAAAATATTGTATCCAAATGCATCAAGTATGATTATAAGGTTTTTCTTTTTCAAATTTATATTATTCATGGGACTTCTTGATTTTATTCCATAATGTTCAAACACTGCCTGTGAAAGGTTGTATATGCTATTTCCATTATAATCTGGATATAGAGTTTGGTATTCCATGTGTTTTTATCATTAAAATATTGTATAAATACTTGTCTTTAAAATTATTTATTAAAATAAACCATGTTGATAGAGGTCAAAAGGATCATCAATTCATGAAAAGATTTGTTTAGAAGATTATATTTGCGTCATACTTTTTTATCAACAGTTCTATTAGAAATTTTGATATCTGAAGTTTTGCAATCTTTCTGTTATAATTTTTATTTTTTTCCTGGTTGGGATAGTAGAAATTAAATCCATAAAGAAAAATCTTTTTTGCACCCATGTGATGTGAAAAAAACACTGCCCTGTCACCATCAGTAAACCCTCCAAAATTAAAAACATTATACAGGGGTTTTACCTGGGTGGTTGCAAATCTCCTTTTTAATTTTTTAACAATAAACAGTTTTTGTATATTATCACTGTGTGCATGAACAGAAAAGATGGTGTTTTTTGAATTGAAGTATTCCAGAACCCATTCATCCGTATCGAGATCAGTAAAAATAATCCTTGGAAAAATATCGGAAAATATGAATCTCCTTGCGGAGTCATCTGCAACTATTATGAATTTATCCTTCAACTGGGAAAAATCAAATGAATAAGGTGAATCACCTATTACAGCAACTTCATTTCCCTGAATTTCATCTCTCATTGTTTCAGGATCTGTAAAATCATCATTAACTATCGTGGATATTATTAATGTAGATTTTCTATCACCGTTTTCATCAATATTTAAAATTTTTTTTATATATTTGTAATACTGGTACCATTCATTGTAATTCATCACCAGCGCTCTCCCTGTAAAGTAAACGTCTTGATATTGATGTCAAGATGGCTATGAGGAATCCCAAGAAAATTATAAATATTGAAAAATCGTCGTATTTTTTATTAATTATATTAAACATGATCATAAGATAGTCCATAAATCCATATATGATGAATGAAACACCGCTCAGCATCAGTATTCCAGTCCAAAAATATGGATTTAATTTATTGTTGTGAATATAGTTTTCCACATGCCCGCCGATTTCCTTGATTATTCCCGATATCATGACGAAAAGTATCATGTTTTGAATTACATAAAGGGCTCTCTCAAACAGATTTGTAATATTATATGTTACTTCAATTTCATAAAATAGTCCAAAAATTGACATTATTATTGAAATAAGATCGAATGATATCGATATTTTTGCTTCCCCGAAGGCAACACGCATACGGCTGTAAAAATTTTTCAATCTTGTTCCTGCACTGTAACCCTTAAGAATGAGGTATAATCCAAGAGTTAGAAATACAAATGATATGGCGAATGTGTTTGGGTCAATGATAATAAATATCGGGAAATATGTTCTAATCCCCATTATGAAATAAACGGCTATGCTGTAGGCCAGAAATACAAGCCCTATAGGAACCAGTATTTTTCTGAGCAGATCCTTTTCCTTCAGGGCTCTTATTATTATGTAGTAGGTGGATTCAAGATTCCTGCTCTGTTTTACTATCACCCTGTGAACGTGTTTAACGGGCGCATATGAATTTATTATTGGAATAATGTATTCATCCTCCTCTCCATCAGATATTAAAATTACGTCATCTATCTTAATTTTATTTTGAACGTCTCTTAACTGTTCATTGATTTTCTCATCGCTCTTCAAACCAACTTCCTCATCACCTGTTATTGTTGCGATTTCTACATCTTTATTTTCATTTTTTAGTTTGTCATAAAGTGATATTGCAGAAAAAAGGGCATTTGCATCAGAATCCTCCGGATCAGCAAGGACAAGTCTTATTGCCGCTTCAAGATTTTTATCTTTACCTATTATAGGACCACGTATACCGGCCTTACGACCAAAATCATCGTCCCTGTCCACATTCAATATAAGTGTTACCATTATTTCTTATAATTCAGTATCAATGAAAGATAATTAATTTTTGGTATATATATGTGAAAAATGTTAAAAAATTTTAATAGAATATATAAAATAAAAAATTATAATGTTAAAATTTCCATGCATTAAACCTGAAATTAAATTCACTTATTGAAGATTCTCTTTAAAAATTCAAATGTTTTTTATATATATTTATTATTTTCATGGATGGTGATCTGATGACTCTTGCAGAAAAGATTTATGAATACAGTTCTGAATCAATGGAAAAAAGTCTTGATGAAAAAACAGTTACAGAAATAAAGAAGAGGATCGTGGATTCTATTTTTGTTTCTTACGGAGCCAGAAAAGCAGAGCCCGTGCAATTAGCCATAAAATCATTGCTTCCCAGTTCGGGAAAGATTAAATCAAGATTGTATTTTTATAATAAAAAAGCATCTGCAGACATATCAACGTTTATCAATGGATGCATGACAAGATATTTGGATTATAATGATACATATCTTTCAAAGGAAGCATTGCATCCCTCGGATAATATCCCGCCACTGATTGCTGTAGGTGAAGGTCTGGATCTTAAAGGTGAAGACCTGATAAAAAGTATATTTGTGGCATATCAGGTAGTTGGAGCTCTTTCTGATGCCGTTTCAATAAGGGACAGAGGATGGGACCACGTAACATACATTTCAATTTCTTCCGCTGCCGGACTTGCATCACTCACAGGGCTGGACAAAAATAAATTCATACATACTTTAAATCTAGGAATAAACAACAACATCAGCTTGAGACAAACCAGGGCAGGAGAACTCAGTATGTGGAAAGGATGCACAGCTGCCAATGCTTCCAGAAACAGCGTGTTTGCATACATGCTTTCGAGCCATGGATTTACCGGTCCAGGACCGATCTTTGAAGGTGAAATGGGCTTTTTTAAACAGGTTTCAGGTGAATTCGATCTTGACTTTTCAAATAACAGGGTCCTGAAAACAATGATAAAAAATCATCCAGTGGAATATCATGCAATGAGTGCGGTTGATGCAGCAATGAAAATAAAAAACAGATTGAAGGATCCCACATCAGAAATAAAAAGGATTGACATTGATACATTCACCGTGGCATGGAAAATAATAGCTAAGGACCCGGAGAAATATAGACCAAAAACAAGGGAAACGGCAGACCACAGCATGCCGTATATTATTGCATATACGCTTGTCTATGGGGAACCAACGCCCGCTTCATATTCCGATAATTTCCTGAATGATAAAAAAATTATATCACTGATAGATAAGATGACGATAAATGTGGATAAGGAATTCGATAAAATGTATCCGGAATATCTTCCAGTGAGAATCAAGGTTTATACAGACAAAAATGAGTATATGGAGGAAGTGATTGTTCCAAAGGGACATTTCAAGGCACCATATGAATGGGAAGACCTGAAAAATAAGGGATTGAAGTTGATGAAAGATGAGGAAAGAGTAAATGGAATAATTTTAGCAGGAAAGGATATTGAAAAGATATCAATAAAGGAGTTCCTGGATGTGGTGAATGATGTCAAGGCTTAGGGATAATATAAATCTAGGGCCATCATACCTCAGGGAGGAAATAAAAAAAGGATATGTTATGGCGCCCGGCATATTCAGTGGTATCTCCGCAATAATCGCCGAGAGGGCTGGATTCAAGGCCGGATACATTTCCGGTTCCGGGATAGCAGGGATGATGGGTCTCCCTGACCTTTCCCTGACAACACTTACCGAAGTTGTCGATGAAGTAAGAAAAATTGTTTCCATTTCAAAACTTCCCGTGATTGTTGATGTTGATACGGGGTTCGGTGAAACATTGAATGTTATAAGAACGGTCAGAATGCTTGAGTCTGCTGGGGCATCTGGAATACACATAGAGGACCAGGAACTGCCAAAAAAATGCGGACATCTTCCCGGAAAAAAGGTTATATCCGCAGAGGACATGCAGAAGAAGATTATGGCCGCCGTTGATGCAAGAAAGAATGATGATTTTCTTATAATTGCGAGAACGGATTCAAGGGCCGTTGAAGGCTTTGATCGCGCGGTTGAAAGGGGGAAAATGTACATTGAATCCGGTGCGGACATGATTTTTCCTGAAGCACTGGAAAATGAGAATGAATTCAGAGAATATGCAAAAAATGTTAAGCCTCTACTTGCAAACATGACAGAGTTTGGAAAAAGCCCACTGATTACGGCAAAAGAACTTGGTGAGATGGGATATAGCATAATAATATTTCCCCTCACAGCTTTCAGGGCTCATTTGCTGACCATTGAAAAAATATATAATCTACTTGCAAAGGAAGAAACACAGAGGAATTTCATTGAAAAACTGATGACAAGGCAGAAATTCTATGAATACATAGGATATGATGATTATGAAAAGGAAGACATGGAACTATTCATGAAAAAATTGATAAAATAGATTATTTTATAATTTTTATATTTTTAAACATAATATAAAAACCTACTGTTGAAGCCGTATATAGCATTCCCGTTACATAAAATGGCATGTCTATCATGTTCATCTGCATAAGATATCCACCAAGTGCAGGACCTATAGACCTGGGTATTGCATCAAAGAACTGGATAACCGAAGATCCAAGAGCCCTGTTTTTTTCAGGTATAAGTGACATTATCAGGGAGCTCTGTATTGGCCCTCCCATGTTCATCAGAGCATTCCTTAAAATGAAAAGAATGGCTGCAAGTGAATACAGAGGCATCAGTGGAATGGATATCAAAACTAAAATTGATATGATCTGGGTTAAAAATATCGTTTTTACCTCTCCTATTTTTGATGCGATGTTTGCAGAATAGAGGGATGCAATGGAAGTAACTATCATTGAAATTGCATAAATAGGTCCAAGCACGTTGACGTTGATTCCATATTTGACATAAAACCAGTATGGAAATAGTCTGACTATTACACCAGCTCCAAGACCGATCAATCCAAGAATGGAAAATTTCCATATAACGCTGAATTCCTTCATGTTTATTTTTTCAGTTTTTTTGGATGGTACATAATTCTCCTCAATGTTTATTATTATGAGTGTGGATAATAAATTTAAAAGGAGGGACACTCCAAACAATATTCTGTATGAATCAAAAATACCGAGATTCAAATATTCAGTTAAGTAATACGGTACAGATCCGAAAATCATTCCACCGGCCTGGGATAAACCGGATGAAAAACTGTTGAAAGAAAAAACAAAATTTCTGTTCTTTTTATCTGTTTTTTCAGTCATCAGGGCCTGAAAACTTGAGGAGGCGTTTGCAAACGCAAACCCCTGTAAAATACTGGCTATCAGAATATAATATAATGAAAATGTCAGAATGTAAATCATCATCGAAATAACGGAAGATGCTCTTGCAATCAGAATGAATTTTTTTCTCCCATATCTGTCTGAAAATGACCCAAATGGAATCATTAAAAGTGCTCCCACAAATGTTGGTATTGATAAAATAATGCCTATGAGATAGGATGAATAACCGACCTCCGAAAGATATATAGGAAAATCAACAAAAATATAACCCATGGAAAATGACATCATGATCGATGAATAGATCAGTGGCTTCACGCTATTAGGGACCTTTTTCCAGTTCAGCAGCGAGATTATTTTGTCTAAAATTATTTCACCTCCATATCAATCCTGAACATGGATATTCTGGGAGAATATTGATGCACCTCGGTAATATTTTTAAGTGAGACCCATTCCTCATCCATTTTCATTAAATTCTGCCTTTCAGACATTATATACATATGAATTTTTGTACCCGATCGGACGTTGTTTCTTACATATTTTAAAAAGTCCTTTGAATTGAACGGCAAATCCATGATTATTCTATCTGCAACTGGTAAATTGTTCAGAACTATTCTTATGTCACCAGCAATGGGGATGATATTTTCTATATTGTTAATTTTCATGGATTTCCTCAGAAGAAATATACCATATGGATTCTTGTCAATGCTGTATATTATCGCTTTCCTTTTCCTGGATATGTTCATGGAAAATGGTCCTGATCCACAGAACAGGTCAAACACCACCTCATTGTCTTCTATTATATCAGAGATGTATTTTCTTTCATTTGAGAGTCTAGGGGAAAAATATACCTTGAAAGGATTTGCAAACATCCTAATACCATTTTCAACATATATTGTATCTTCCACGTTCCCATGTATGATTTTTAAGTTTCTTATCCTGAATTCCCCCTTTACACCAGTGTCAACTGCAACAGTTCTTACATTTTTATGCATTTTTAATATTGCCTCTGAAATTTCTTTCTCATATTCAGTCAGATTTTTTTCAAGTTTTATTATAACGATATTTCCTATCCTGTCATAAGATTTTGGAAGCATTTTCCTTATTCCCTCATCAAGGTTCAGAAAATCCCTGTAATTCCTTTTTCTCACCATTTCATCAAATTCATATTCCGAAATTTTATAATCTGTCAGTGAAAAATAATCCTTCACCGGAATTATTATAAAATTACCATCATCGATGATTTTCAGATCATTATTGTAATAATTTTTTCTCTTTATCTCATTTATTATATTCTGAGCGCTGTTCTTTGGAATTCTTATACCTTTGCCTTTCATTCTACCACAAATATATTTTCACCGTCATAAATGATTTTTATTTCTTTGCCTAAATTAAAATTAGGTTTTCTTGCTATTAATGTTTTCAAGGTTTTTGAATCCATAATGACTATCTCACCATTATTTTCATAGAGGAATATTCCGTCGACCTCATCGCCTTTTCTGGAAAATACAGTAAACCCCTTGTCACGAAAATCCTTCTGTGTTATGCTCCCTATTTCACCGGTTAATATGTTCTGAACTTTTAACTGCCCTTTTCTTATTGAGAGAATTCTGAACCTGTTTTCGCCATTTTTTATGTAATCACCTTCCCCATAATCAGGAAACCTAACCGAATATGTAACCCTGTAAAACTTTTTTCCATTCTTTACACCCGCAAGCTGGGGGGATTCCTTTATGCTTGCACCGTATTCTTCTGCAACCTTTTTGACAATTATTTTTGTGCTGGAATTTGATGAAAGGTATATATCAAACCCGTCTCCATTTCTTTCTTCCTTAAGAATGAATAGATCAGGATTTCTGGAAATCTCTTTTTCAATAACATCATATATGAATCTATGTATTTCATTCTCATTCTCCTTTTTGTATGACCTTATCTGGACAATTGTTTCAAAATAATCACCTGACTGCCTGGAGCATCTTGGACATGTCTGAAATTTTTTTATGAAAGGTAATTCATATTTTTCATCCTTTACGTATCCTAAATATTTCAAATGAAAATTCAGATTTATGGTTTCTTTTTTTTCATTTATTTCATAATCAACAGAGAATTCAGGCCGGTCATCTATCAGTTTTGTTTCATTTTCTATGGATTTTCTTATCGCTTCATCAATGGGAATTTTGTAATACCATGAATTTTTAATTTTTACTGCTCCGCATGTGGGACATATCGTTATCTCAATTTTTCCTGGCACCTCAACATAATTCTTTCTTTCCAGGAAACATACCTCACACATGCCTTCTATTTTCGATTCCCTTTCATTGCAGATGATACACTTCATTTTCGGGAAAAATATTATGACCTCATATTTAAAACTTGTAGTAATGTGAGCGATTCGTCAGCTAAAGTATCGAAGCTTGATGATTCATGAATCCCCATCTACCTGTATGTATATATTCTATTTAGGAAAAAGTGGCAATATCTACAGACCCAATTTGATATTGGATTGATTGGTTATAGAAAAGTTAGGGGTTTGGGGGAAGCAGTAAAACTCCGACCTTCAGGGATGAGATACATGGACTTCCCCCAAAGAAAAGAGTTGTTAATATGTTTTCTATCATAT
>ERZ1669250.654-NODE-654-length-14410-cov-3.652943_pt1 | contig 14410 bp, 15 predicted proteins | sample MGYA00579295_ERZ1669250 | MGnify/ENA primary metagenome ERZ1669250 (study PRJEB41166, sample SAMN08046056) | hot springs metagenome | biome: hot spring; feature: acid hot spring; material: thermophilic sediment; isolation source: thermophilic sediment from acid...
AATGGGATAGTGACAACCGCTATTGTCAAAGCATTCAATTTCTTTGCAACCCTAGCTACAACTGGAATGGCACCTGTACCTGTACCGCCACCCATACCCCCACATATAAAAACCATGTCAGCACCCTGCAATACATCTTTTATCTCTTGCTCCTGCTCCTTCGCTGCTGCTTCTCCAATCTCTGAGTTTGCACCTGCGCCAAGCCCTCTTGTAAGCTCTTTCCCCAGCAAAACCTTCTTGTCAGAAGGAGTACAAAGAAGATCATTCGCATCTGTATTCATAGCTATGAGCTCTGCGCCCTTTATACCGACCTCAAACATCCTGTTTAAGGTATTGTTACCAGAACCTCCAACACCAACCACCTTAATGCTGGTGCGCCTGTTAGTTATAAGATCCTCTAATGCCTTATCAAATTCCTTTGTTCTGCTTGAATCTATATTCGGTGCTTTCACACCTTCATTCGATATGCTTGAAGCCCTAAGTCTATCAATTTCCATATTATGATGAAGTTATTTTAACTTTAAATTCTTTTCTCACATATTTGTTTATATCATCTATTATAGCATCAGCTACGTGCTTTTCGATCGAAGAGCTGTATTTAATTTCTACATCGCTGTCTTTTACCTCAACTTTTTCTGGGGGTTTACCTATATAATGCTTGAAAATAGCCGAGATCTTCTCACTATCATCTGCTAAAACCTTGAACACTTCTATATCATAAGTTAGTTCTTGACCTGCAAGAGGATGATTGAAATTTACCATCACCCGCCCGCCGCCAACTGACATCACTGTAGCAGGCATGCCGTCCAAACTTACCATATCGCCAACCGAGGGATTTATCTTATTCTCTCTAAATGAATCCAATGAATAAGTTTTTACCAATTTCGAGTTAAACTTACCGAATGCTTCTTCCGGCTTCAAATCTAGGGAGTACTTGTCCCCCTCTTTCTTCCCTATCAAAGACTTTGAAATAGCGTCGAATGTATACTTTGCACTGGGGATGACCAAAACTGGTGAAAGGTCTACCTTACTAGTGTCTACATTCTCTTTCTCAGCTAATTCTTTGTAGGTGAAATCTATTACCTGACCTGTAGACTTCACTTTTCCAACAAAATTTATAAGCACTAAATCATTTTCACTGATCATATTTTCACTTCTTAAGTTCTATAGAGATGAAAGACACCATCCTTTTATTACCGTCTTTATCATTTATCTCCTCAGATCCTATAGACACATTACTTACCTTCAGCTCCTTTGAAAACTTCCTGGTAACTATCTGAGAGATATCAACCGCCTTTGAGACGAGCATACCTCTTGCTTTTAACGTTATGCTGTCATGCCCAGAATTTATATGAGTAAGTATAGCAAGGACATAAGACATAGTAGGCTTCTTCCCTACGAAAACAGTATCATTTTCCATATCTCTATTAGATGTAACTAACCATATTTAACTCTTACGAATGATAATTCTCATCGTGTGGGTCATGTAAGGAGGTAAACTAAAGATAAAAATAGTTAAATTAAAGGTTTAAATATCAATTATATGCATTATTAAGCCTATGGTGAACAACCTAGAGGAATTGATAGAAAATGCTTTTAAGATTGCTGTAAGATATGGCAGCCCCATCAGTAAAGGAATCGACGGATATCAATACGAGAACCACAGAGTTTTCATAAATTATACAGTTGACTATAGGGGGCGAAAATATTTAACAATAGAAAAATGCCCCAGCTATGAGACGGTATTAAATGTAAAGGAACTAGAAGAATACGAGAAAAAATCAGAAAACAAAGAAAATTTCGCTTTCACACATTATGGGGATTTTAAGATCCTTCATTATAGAGAAGACCCAGAAGCAGAAGAAAGGATAAAAAATATATATCAAGGTATTATTCACGGATTATAAGAGCCGATGCTTCCGAAAGATTTAATTTAAGGTATCTAGATCAAAGTAGAATTTTTACTTTATTCTTGTTACCCTTAGCAATTATCGGAACGCCGGATCTCTTCGCCTTTGAGATCAAATTCCTATCTTGAGTGGCTATGTAAAATCCCTTCTCTTTAGCTGTTCTTATCAGAATATCATCAACGGGCGAGCCAGAATCATCAACTTTCAATACGTGCACTTTCAAGTGCTTTACTAAAGCAATTACATCTTCCTTACCTAATCCGCTTAGCTCCTCCAGATTTTTATCTGTACAGTAAAGTTCATAAGAATCCAACAATGAAGAATCTAATACTTTATATATATCAGTTTTGCTATCAAAAAAATATATTAAGAAATTTGTATCCAGTAATATCTTTATCATAAGATTGTACCTGAACCTGCCAAAGTCCACGCATTCTTTACTTTCCTGGATACTACTGCTTTATCTCCTGTGAAGAATGGAATAGAGACATCCCCTAAACTGATATACATCTCACCTCTTGATATCTCCTGCACAGTTCCTACTGCCCTCGAAGAAAGTATATTCAAAAGCAACGCCTCACCCTTCTGTATAGGCTTATCAAAAACCTTCTTATCGTTTATCGGTTCATAGGATATCTTTAATCTATTATCAAGCCTAGGTGGGTTATCTTCACTTGTAATCACACTACCAACTAAAGCGTCCCTCCTCGCAAGAGATGGATCCAAGTTAGTAAGAACACCTATAGACAGGCCTCTCCCAACTGCATTTTCTTCTCCAAATTCACTCTGTATGTACACTGCAGTGCTCTTTATAGACTTAAATTTACTGTTTGGTGTTACATTAGGCGTCACCAAGATTTTATCTCCCACTGAAAGTTTACCACTATTTAATCCCCCACCTAAAACGCCCCCTTTCAAATCTTTGATATCAGTACCGGGGTTATTAACATCAAAGCTTCTTATGACCTGCATCTTTAACTTTTCACTGCTTTTTCTGTCGGGCAGTTCAAATTTTCCTATCTCCTGCACTACTTCTTCTATGTTTATGTTTTGATTTGCGAAGGTAGGTATTATTTTAGCATCTGAGAACCCGTTCTTATCCAAAAATGCCTTTATCTGAGCAAAACTCTCCTTGGCCTTCTGGGCGCCAATCAAATCAACCTTTGTCTGAGCTACAACTAGATTCTTTATGCCTAGAATTTTCAAGGCTTCCATATGCTCCTCTGTTTGAGGTTGAGGACATGCATTAGCAGCCGAGATCACCATTATTGCCCCGTCTGCCAAGCCTATACCGCTCAGCATAGTAGCCATTAACATCTTATGACCCGGCGAATCTATTACAGAAACCCTACGATAAAGCTCCGTTTTTCCGCCGCAAAATTCGCACTTTTCAGACCTGCTGAACTTTCCGCATTCCAGGCATTTAAAAAGCTTAAAGTGAGCATAACCCAGACGGATAGTGATACCCCTCTTTTTTTCCTCGCTGTCTCTTAAAGCAGATTCATTTGTGAGGGCTCTAACAAGCGTAGTCTTCCCATCTGCAAAATTACCCACCAGATCAACGAGTATATCTTCAACCATTATTCTTCACAAATATCTCATCAAGTTTTTTAGCCCCATATTCTATTATCTTTACGTTTATCTGAGATGTAAATTGGCTTATGGTGTTGCCTGCGACGCTCTTTCTCTTCCTAAGTCCATGCTTATTGACGACTTTCAGTATCTTCTTCAAACCCGTTCCATCAATGCTTCTATCCATCGGAGTTCCGGTCATATAACTTCCACCCATTATTTTACCTTTATAGCCTTCCAGCCCTATAAATGACATATCAACGTCATCGCCTATCTTGAGACCAAAAAGGTTGCTCATCTCATCGCCAGATACAGTTTTACTGTAGGACTTCTTAGACGCCGGATCGTTTATGACCAACTTTGTTTCCATATTCAGATTTTAAATGTTCCTCCATTTATAAATATTTGCTGTATATAAAAAGAGAATGGAAACAATGTTTGTAGAATCCAGATACAAGGGAGAGGTGAGTGATGAGCTACTTGAGAGGATAAAAGAGAAGATAAAACCCTACAAAAAGATAAACTTGATAGGCGTGATTCAATATCTAGATCAGATGAACTACGTGAAGGATAGGATAAAAGATAAAGAATTTATCATTCTTTCATCTAAATACAGGGCAATGTACCCTGGCCAAATATTAGGATGTGACCAGTACGCTGCAGAATGCGAAGACTGTGATATAATTCTGGCCTTCACTCAGGGTATATTTCATATTATGGGTGTGCTGATGAAGACTGACAAAAAGATCATAAATGTAGATATTGAGACAGGGAAAATAGAAGAGCTAGACGAGAAGGTTGTCCAAAAATACAAAAGAAGGATGATGCAGGCTATAGGCATAACCTTAAATGCAAAGAGGGTTGTTTTTGTCGAATCAATAAAATCTGGGCAGACAGTCAATGCCAAGGACTTAAAAGAAGCGCTAATTAAAAGAGGGATAGAAGTCTATACGGTTGTTTTTGATGAAATCAACTTCCAAAGATTGAATGGATTTAGGGACGTAGACGCTTTCATAAACACTGCATGTCAGAGGATAGCCATAGATGATATAGACAAAATAGAAAAGCCGATAGTAAATGCAGAAGATTTGAAGCCTTATGTGCTGCAAACCCCAGAAAATAAAAGATGACTTAAAATAAATTGCACCAACTAAAAGTATTATATTCCATAATTAGATAAGATTAAAGAGAGACTAATCATATTAATGCTTAAGCTGGGATAGCCAAGTGGTTACGGCGCAGGTCTGGAGAGCCTGTTTCCGAAAGGATGCATGGGTTCGAATCCCATTCCCAGCGAATCTAAATTTGAGCCGTTGAATCTGCTATTATATTTTAAATATATAGAGATTTTATTAATAGCAATGCGATTAACTTTTGCAGACTTCAAGGATATAGGATTTATAAGTAATCAGCTAACTGGTTCTCTGGTAGATAAGAATGGTAATGTGTTATGGCTTTGCTTTCCAAGATTCGATTCTGACCCCCTTATAGCTTATCTACTTGATGAGAGCAACGGAGGAATTTTCAGAGTAAGCCCGCAGACACAATTTTCATCTTTTCAAAATTACACTACACCAAATGTTTTGAACACTAACTTTCGAACAAAGGATGGTAATGCATACATAAATGACTTTTTAATACCAGGCAAAACAATATTTATAAGAGATATAAATTCAGAGATAAAACTGCAACTTAATTTTAACCCACTATTTGGATTCCGAATGATGAATTTCAATTATTCTGAGGGTGATGGGAAGAGCATATTTGACAGCAAAAATGGAAAGGGAAGATTAGTTCTAACGATAGATGGGGAACACAAAAAAACAGGGGATTTTGTATGGGAGATAGAAAAAGGATCAACGCAGGTTATACTCTCTTATTATCAATCAACTGATCTATACGAATTGGAGAGCAAAAATGCGTCCTTATCCAACCTGTCAAAATCGTTTAGTTCAACCGTGGATTACTGGAATTCCTACTCAGAAAGGATAAGATTAAACATATCAGACACAGAGTTGAAAGATTTCCAATCTATTCTAAATGCTTCAGTTTTCACTATATTAGGGCTTAGTTATTCCCCAACCGGCAGCATAATAGCTGCACCAACCGCATCCCTGCCTGAGGACCCGGGTGGTGATAGGAATTGGGATTACAGGTACGTTTGGGTTAGAGATTCAGCGATAATGGCTTCTGCGTTATGCAGATTGGGTTTTTATATAGAAGGGAGGAGAGCACTTGAATTTTTATTCAGCATGATTGATTATTCAGGTAAACCCCTTTACAATCTTTACAAAGTAGACGGCACAAAAATATACGGAGAAAGGTACATTGATTCTTTAAGTGGATTCATGAATTCAAAACCTGTAAGAATAGGCAATAGGGCAACTAACCAAATACAGTTAGATATAGAGGGAGAATTCTTGTACGCTGTAAAGATTTATTTCGATTCAACACATGATAAGGAATTTATACAAAACCATCTGAAAGCTATAGAGTATGTTGCGGATTGGCTATCCGACAATTGGGAGCTAGCTGATTCTGGGATATGGGAAAAGCCAGAGGACCACGAATATACACACTCAAAAGTCATGATATGGGTAGCTTTGAAAAATGCGGGTGAGCTAATTTCAGAGGTTGGAGGAGTAGATCGCTGGAGGGAGAAGAGAGAGGAAATAAAGATGTGGATTATGTCAAATTGTGTAAAAGAAGGCCACTTCGTTGCATTTCCTAGAAGTAATGAGATAGATGCGACAGCTCTTTCTTTTCCAATCTATGGGTTTATAGAGGCCAATGACCCAATTTTTGTCAAAACCCTCAAAATTATCGAAAAAAGCCTAGTTGTAAAAGGATTTGTTTATAGATATAAATTTGATTCACTTGGGGAGACTAAGCACGCATTCTCGCTATGCTCGATGTGGCTAGCTTCTGTTTACTCTCTTATGAGAAGAAAAGACGAGGCTATACAGCTGCTTAAAAACATAAAAAGCATAGTTGGCCCCAACAATTTAATCGGTGAAGATGTAGATGTGGATAATAAGTTTTTCACAGGGAATTTTCCACAGGGTTTTGTTCATGCAAGTCTTATCAATTCCATTATAGACGTGTTAAACACTAAGTAGCGACCAGTATCCACTCCCCAGTAATTTTCGTGTTGAGATAACTTAAATAGACAATTGATTTAAACCTATTTATTTGTTGGATGAGGTTATTGAATATGTATGGTAGATGACGAAATATTAAGCGATATAAAAAAGCTTGTAAATTCCACAGTAAGTTTATTGATGCTGAATGAGAGGGAGAGGCTTAATGACAATTTTAGTAGTATATTTTACAATATAAGTGAAATGGGGTTTATGCCCATTTATGTCACTGGTAGCGTGCCCGGTGATAGCATAGAGAGTCAACTTTTACAAAGTGGGGTTAAAAAATACAAAGTTATAGACACGATAACACGTTCCCTTTATAAGGACTTACCAAAACTAAGCCAAGACGTGATAGTGCTAGACTCTCCAGCTGACTTGACCAGATTAAGTATAAGCATCGAAAATATAGTAAATGATAATAAAAACCTATTCGTTTTTATAGACTCAATAACTTCTTTTTCGATTTACAACTCGCAGAATGAAATGCTTAGATTTATACACTATATCTCTTCCCTCTCACATGAAAAGAAACAGAAAACAGTCTTCGTGGTGATAAATGACGATGGACTTGACTCAAATTTTATAGATAAAGTGAGAAGCTTTATAGACCAAGAAATTAAACTCTAGCTCTCTTTTCTATCTTCGATTTCATATCTTTGATAAATTCGTCTAAATTTACGTTGTACTTTGTCTTCCCAGACCTGTCTCTGACAGCTATAGTCTTACCTTTTTCCTCCTTCTCCCCAATCACAACAGTATAAGGTACCTTTTCAAGCTGAGAATCGCGGATCTTTCTGTCTAAAGTGGAATTAGAATCATCTATCTCAACTCTTATTCCATTTTCTTTTAACTTGTTAAAAACTTCTGTAGCGTAGACTTTGTTATCATCATTTATTGGCAAAATCTTTACCTGAACAGGGGAAAGCCAAAGTGGCAGTTCGCCCTTTGTATTAGAGAGTATTATACCCATGAACCTTCCAAAAGTACCGAGTATTGAACGGTGTATTACAACTGGTATGTGTTCTCTATCGTCTTTGCCTATATATTTAGCATCGAACCTTCTGGCTAGGTTAAAGTCTACCTGTATTGTAGAGACCGCATAAGCCGACTCTGGTCTACCAGTAAAATCGAGAACGTATACATCAATCTTTGGACCATAAAATGCGCCATCTTTTTCCTTTATCGTATACTTGTAATCTACGCGCCTAAGCGCACTGAATAGCGCATTCTCTGCTCTGTCCCATAGTTCATCCTCGCCGATCCTTTTGTCAGGTCTAGTGGCTACGATGAAAATCGGCTTTAAATCAAAGATCTCATATATCTCCTTTAACTCCTTTAGCATGTATATTATCTCATCTTCTATCTGGTCTTCTGTTACAAAGCTATGTGCATCGTTCTGCTGAAACACTCTAGTCCTAAGCAGTCCATCTAAAGCACCCTCTAATTCATATCTATGTAATACTCCATGGTCTGCGAACCTCAACGGTAACTCTCTATAGCTCCTTGTCTTTGATTTAAATATAAGAACATGGAATGGGCAATTCATCGGTTTAAGACCGAACTCTTCATCAGACTCAAATGGCTGAACTTTGAACATATTCTCTCTGTATTTATCAAAGTGCCCACTTATCTTCCATAGGTCTACCTTAGCTATCAATGGTGTTATGACCTCTTTGTAATCATACTTATTGTCATACTCCCTTGCAAGTTTCTCTAATTCGCTATATATCACCGCTCCTTTTGGTAATATGAAGGGTGATCCAGGCGAAATGTCTAGAAACTCAAATAATTCAAGGTCTCTGCCAATCTTTTTGTGATCATGCAACTTCTTCTCCTCCAAGAACTTAAGATAATTTTCTAAATCTCCCTTCGACGGAAAGCTTATCCCATATATCCTTGTCATTGCTTCTCTTTTGTTGTCGCCCTTCCAATACGCGCCTGAAACTTTCAACAATTTTATGGCTTTTACCATCCCCGTGGAGATTATATGCGGGCCTCTACAAAGGTCTTCAAATTTTCCATCTTTGTAGAAGGTTATGTCGTCTTGTAAATCCTTTAAAAGCTCAAGCTTAAACTTCTCATTGACCAACTTCTTCTCTGCCTCTGGCTTCGTCAAAGGGATTCTCTCAAACTTATTGTTTTCTTTTGCTATCTTCTCCATTTCCTTCTCGATTTTACCCAAATCATTGTCGCCCACCTTTAAATTGTAAAAATCATAGTAAAATCCCTCATCTATGCTCGGTCCTATACCTAGCAATACATCAGGGTATAACCTCCTCACAGCGTCTGCCAGCATATGTGCTGAAGAGTGCCAAAAGACTCTCTTACCTTCTGGATCGCTGAAATCAAGAAACTCCACTTCTTTACTGGCCGGCACTTCAGACGATAAATCAAAAAGCTTACCATCAACTTTAGCAACAATCAAATCTTTTAAGTCTATCCCAACAGATTTCGCTAAATCTAAGAAAGATTTACTTTCGTTGGATTCATAAACTTTATCTTTGAATTTTATTTTCATAATTTTATGCCTCAGAAGACTGGCTGATCTTGGAATATCTTTATACCACCCGGCTCTATATCGAATGGATGAAGACCCGAGCTGTGGGAGGAGTACCTGAATTTAAGTATAGATATCGCTTTTTGATAGAAATTCTGGTTGAATATCATTGAAAGTAATATCACACAGTCAGACAAGTATAGCGGTATTGCAAGTTCTTCGGATAAATCCAACACATTAAGATTGCCGTATTTCTCCACTGTGACTATAGATGTTCCGAATGAACGCAGCATATCAAAGGCACTGGTCAATAGGTTTCTCTGCATCGCAATGTCATGAATCTCCCAGAAAAGAGGAGTCAATGGATCAACCACTATCCTTGAATGCTTAGTAGTCCTGTTCTCTAGTATCTTCGGAAGTTCAACTAGCAGGAATTCCTTGAAGTCATGACCAGTCATTCTAACAAAGACAAAATTAGTATTCATATTCTCTCTGAACTCAGTGAAACCAAGAGAATCGGCTTCCCTAAGAATCGCTTCAATATCCTGCTCCAAACTTATATAGAAAACTTTCTCATTAGCCTTTAACCCTGCCCTTAGAAAGCTTAGAGCAAATATACTTTTGCCTGCACCTGGAGAACCATAGAGAGCAGATACTGTATTTGAGATTAACCCGCCATTAACGAGCTGATCAAAACCAGTTACTCCACTGCTAACTCTGAAAAACCCAACGTCTACCATATCTATTATATAAAATCTCTTTAATATTTAACCCTTGCGAATTTAGATTTATATATTCGGAGATTTTGGATTTATCAATTTGTTTATGTTGCAAATTTAATTAGGTGGCTTACCTCTTAAGTTTGATAATCTGTTCATAGCTGTAGGTGTTTATCACGTTGTTCTTGGTCAGCCACCCCCTCCTGGCAATCGCAGCTGCCAATCTTATGAATCTCAGCTGAGCTAGCCTATGCGCATCGCTTCCAAGGCTGAATTTGATCCTGTAATTTGAAGCCTTCCTAACCAAGTCAAACGGCAGATCAGATCTTGTGGGGTAGCCGTTTATCTCAAGCATAACCCCATTTCTTTCACAGGCTTCAAATATCCTATCTAAGTCTAAATCAATTGGCGGCCTTTCACCTATTATCCTGCCAGTTGGGTGCGCAATTGTGGATAATTTGCCGCTTTCTATCGCTTTTATAAGTCTATCTGTGTTTTCTTTTCTATCCTTGCTTATACTTTGGTGCATAGCTCCTATTATAAAGTCCATTTTGGAAAGTGTATTGCTGCTTAAGTCAAGTGATCCATCCTTTAATATTTCCAATTCAACACCCTTCAAGATTTTTATACCATCCTTTCCATTGAGCGAATCTATCCTCTTATTAATGGACTCGAAACGCTTATCGTCCAAGCCTCTTGATACTCTTAGGCTATAACTGTGATTTGTTATTGCAATGTAGTTTAAACCAAGTCTTTTTGCCTCCGACACCATCTCCTCCAGAGAATCAGCACCATCGCTATCATTTGTATGTGTATGGAGATCACCTAAAATTTCATTATAATCTACTATCTTCGGGAGGGTGTGAGATTGAGCCGCTTCTATCTCACCTGTGTCTTCTCTCATCTCTGGCGGCATGTAGTCTAAACCTAGGTATGAATATACTCCTTCTTCAGACTCCCCAGCAACCTTCTTTTTTCCTTTGAATATCCCATATTCATTCAATTTCAAGCCCTTTGAAATCGCAATCTTCCTCAGCTTTATATTATGCTCTTTATTGCCTGTGAAATATTGCAAAGCTGAGCCGAAAGACTCATCTGGCACAACCCTAAAGTCGCAATTTAACCCGATCTTTAATTCAACTGATGTTTTTGTTGGGCCACTGACTAGGACCTTTGAAACTTCCCCCATTTTAGAGAAAAACCTCATGCCTTCTTCCGGTTTGTCTGATGAGGCTAAGATATCCAAGTCTCCTACAGTCTCTCTCATTCTCCTTGTAGATCCAGCTATCTGCACCTTTTTAAACAAACCACTCTTTGAAAGATCTGAAACTATTTTCTCTGCATTATCCAACATAAATCCTAATGGAATCCGCTTTTCTGTGCTTTCAACTGCAGACCCAAGAGCTTCGGACAGATTAGTCTCGGTCTTCTCGCCAAAGCCTTCAAGGCCTCTGAGTTTATGTTCTGAGATTGCCCTCTTCAAATCATCTAGGTTCTTTATACCGAGAGACTTATAGAGGTAGTATATCTTCTTAGGCCCTAAACCTCTTACCTGTCTAAGTGAATTAAAGTCTATGGGATACTTTTTTCTGAGCTCTTCGTATTTGCTTACCTTGCCAGTCTTTATGTATTCTACGATTTTCTTACCTAAGCCCTCCCCAACTCCCTCTATCTTATCAAGTTTGCCGCCCTTGTAATACTCAGATATGTCTCCTGATAAGGTTGATATACTCAATGCGGCTTTCCTATAAGCGATAGGCTTCCATTTAACGCCTTCTATATCTAGAATATCTGCGATGGTGTAGAAAATATCTGCCAACTCTTTATTGCTCATAATTTCATTACAAATGGCATTATTTCTGTAGCTTTAGATATATTCTTTAGGTGATGCTTCTTACATTCAGTTTCTCCAAAATCTTTCACTCTATTAAACTTTCTATTAGCTATCAACACAGGAATATTATCATTTGTATGCCTTTTCAGTTCAGATGAGGTTCTGTGATCGCAGGTTATTACGATAGTATCGCCATTAGAAACGTCAATCTTCTGGAGGATAGAGTAAACAAGTATACGGTCTATCCTTTCTATTGCATCATATTTTTCAACATACTTCCCTAGATGGGATAGCGCATCAGTTTGCTTCACATGCACATATACCGCATCGTACTTATCTAACGCTCTAGAAACAGAATCGGCTTTATTCTCTAGATCCTCATCTAAATCATCCAACTCTGTGATCTTCATCAGAGACATTCCAGCAGCAGAGGCTATCCCCTTCTCAAGTGGCATACCTACAACAGCCGCCCACAGCTTTCCATACTTTTTATTTATATCTGGTAACTTCGGGTCATGAATTGCACCATCCCTAAGCAGCACGTAATTCGGGAGTGGTAAGCCATTTGCTTTCCTTTTCTTGTACACATCAGTTTTTAACAGTACCTTATTTGCCTCGGATATAAATTGGTTAAGAATCTTCTCCGTGAAAACTGCGTTAGATTTTAGTGCTTTTATTTTAGGTATCAGATCACTTTTGCTTTTAGACGCGAAACTTAGTTTTTTATCGCCGAAAAACTTTACAGTGTAGCCTGGTTCATTGTTGGAGACAAATTGAGACAACCTTTTCTTTTCGTCTCTTATTATTAATCCACCTCTATACCCCTCTCCTGCTTTGAATTCAAATTCTAATGGAAGTTTAACCTGTTCATTTATTGCCTTCTCTATCTCCGCAAATTCTTCTTTTGAGAGGTAAGTCCTAACAGATCTTAATTTAGATCCAACAGCCTCAGCTATGTTTACCCTCAGACTTATATCGCCTTCCCTAGGCTCCATCCCGAGGCCCAAGCATTCAAACCAGCCTCTTCCAGTTGAATATTTCTTCGGATCATAACCCAGATCAGCCATAACACCAGAATCGCTCTCAGGTGCTAATCTTCCTAAAACTGATGGGAAAGCCAGAGCTGCATGAGGAAGAAGTGAGTTAATATTCACCTTGTTTGCATATTCTAGGGGGGTCTTATTAGACAACAGCTTTATTGGATGGTCTCCCATTCCATCTACTATCAAAAAAACAATTTTACCCATAGATGCTCGCATAAGCAAGCTTGTTTATAAGAGAAGAGAGTCTCTTCGATGCATCTGCCTTAGAGGAGGTTGCTATTATCTCCTGTAGTTCATCTGAAATCTTAGAATTGAGATCTATCAGTTCTGATAATTTTTTTATTAATAGACCTATAGAGGGAATGTCAGAAGCAGTGTACTGAACACTCGGTATCTGAATAACCTTTGGCTCTTTCATGCCTGAATTACCCGCGGTTTCTGGCTTTACTTGATTGGCAGGTAGATTAGTCTGGACTTCAACCTTAGTTGCTTTAGTAACTTTTTCTTCAGATGGCTTAATTACAGGCGTCTGCATTTTTGGCGCCAGCTTTTCTACCTGCATACTTTCCGCTTTTCTAATGCTTTCCTCAGCCTTCGCAGCTTCGCTGATCTCCTCTTTCACAGCTTGTAGTATATCTGTTCTATTTAGTTGAATAGATGTAGTTGGTTTAATACTCAAGCTAGATTTTTGTTCTATATCTTGATTCTTTTGGTTGCTGGTTTTTAGCTTGCCCATTCTGCTCTGAAGGAGAATCCTTGACACTTCTGCAGAATTCACGCCCTCTTGATCTCCACCTAATAAGTTGCTAGCCAAGCCTAGCTCAGCTTCTACTGATCTTATTTGATTTTCTAGATTGCTTATCTGATTCAGCAGATCATTTAGCTCTCCAGCCATTTAAAATAAGAACAGTTATTAATATTTATTCGTTTAAATCAAACAAAAAAATAAAAAAAGCTAAAATTTCATCTAAACTTACTTTGGAAGAAGCCCTGAAACCTCATCTAAATTACCGCGCTTCAATGCCTCAATCAGCTTAAGCTTATCTGCTTTCTTAAGCTTAACCTTCTCGCCGTTCTTCAGCAGCTTTACAGTTTCCTTATGCACCGACACCGGAGGTTTCTCTGCAGAGCTGGAGCTCTCCTCCAAATTCTTGCCTTTGTAAATTATTTCGTACTCTCCTAACTTTATATTCCTAGTTGACTGTTCCTTAAAAAATTTATACCAATTATCCATATTATCCTCCTTCACTTACTAATAATTTAGTTATAGTATTTACCCTTATTAAACATTTATGGTTGGGGATTTAACCCCAACCACAGTAGGGGATTTTATGAAGAACGCGAAGCAGCCCGAAAAGAGACGGGCTGCAAAGCAAAAAGTTTTACTTTAGTATCTCTATGCCAAGCTCCTTACTTATGGCTGAACTTGTCTTCGAGATAACCGCTGTGTCCTCTGGCCCCAGAAGATAAGGTGAACTTACCCCTGTGACTATAGTCATCACTCTCAGCTTACCTGAGAAAGACTCATCCACTCTGGCACCCCAGATTACTATCGCATCAGAGTCCAAAGATTGGGTAGCTAATTCACCTATCTCATTAACCTCCGATAGAGTCATATCTGGCCCGCCTGTTATGTGTATAAGTGCACCTCTAGCGCCTTTGTAGCTTACATCAAGCAGAGGGTTGTTCAAT
>ERZ1669250.655-NODE-655-length-14368-cov-3.957312_pt1 | contig 14368 bp, 18 predicted proteins | sample MGYA00579295_ERZ1669250 | MGnify/ENA primary metagenome ERZ1669250 (study PRJEB41166, sample SAMN08046056) | hot springs metagenome | biome: hot spring; feature: acid hot spring; material: thermophilic sediment; isolation source: thermophilic sediment from acid...
AGCCGAGCGCTCCACCAGGCTGAGCGACGGGCCCTCACTTTTCTTTATGCACTTTGGATTTATTAAGATATGTTTTTTATGGGAATAAAATATTAAAAAAATAGCAATAGTTAAAAAGATTTTTAAAGCGATCTTTAACTTTTAATATGAAGAAAGGATGAAACTATGGTTAGTTTAAACTTAACAAATTTGCTGATGGCAATAGCTGTAGGAGGAATAGTAGGATTTATTAATGAATATAGAAAAATTTCTGGAGCTAGATTGTTTCTTGGTTTAAGAACAGCAATATTTATTTCTTTACTTGGTTATGTTTTTTCAGTTTTTAATTTATTGTTTCCAAAAGATGTTGTATTGATTAGTTCTATTATTACAATAACATCAATATCAACGGCTATATATATTGAAAAGGTAAAAGCAACTGGGTCACCTGGAGGTACAACGTTTGTAAGCATTTTTTTAGTATTCTTTTCAGGCATGTTAGAAGGAATGGGGTTTTACATATTGGGAGTTATAATATCGGTACTTGTTGCAACTTTAGGAATTTATAAGACTCAACTATTAGATGCCATATCTAAAATTAAGAAAGAAGAACTATTAGCTATATTGAACCTAATGGTCATATCATTAGTTATTTTACCTTTGCTGCCAAATAAAGGAATAGGTCCGTATGGATTATTTAATCCTTTCCAATTCTGGCTAATTGTAGTAGTAATTGGAATTATATTTGTTGTTCAATATTTAGTTTTAAAGATATACAAAAAAGGCTTAATTGCTTTTTCTATTATAGGAGGGCTAGTATCTAGCACTACTGTAACTATAAGTCTGATAGATTTGGGTAATAAGGAAAAAAACGTAGGAAAAGCAATAGCATATAATATAATATTGTCTAATATACCATTAGTTTTAGTACAAGCATTGGCTTTCTCATATTTTTCAACTTATTCAAATAGAATAATTTATTATCTTGCCCCTTCAGTCTTAGTCTTAGTCATAGTTTTATTAATAATAGGTTTAGTTGGATATAAGTATTTGGAGATAAGCAACATAAGCCCTCCAGAAACTCCTTTACCTATAGGAAAAGTAATAGAATTTGCATTAATGTTTTTTGCTATAATGATGATTTCAAAGTTTGTTGCTATAGTAGCATCTTATCTATTGCCTATAGCTATGTTTGCATCAGCATTTGCAAATGTAGCTAGCGTAGTTTTTTCAGTTTCATTGCTTTATTTACATGGAGAGATTAGTGCAAGGTATGCTGCATTTTTAATACAACTCTCATTAATTGCAGGAATTATAGAAAAGAGTTTTTTAGCATTTTTATCTAAAGATAAAAACACAAGATTCATGACATTAATTTTATCTTTAGTATTAGTAATAGCCTTATTATTCACAATGTTTTTATAGCTAATACTCGCTTAAAGTTCCATCTTTTCTAGCTATATCAAAACCTATCTTGTATATATAAGCTCCTAGTGGTAACAATAATATATCAAATATTAGAAGAACAATGAAGTAATATGACAATTGTGATAATGAGGCCCCATCTAGAAGTGCTAATCTTAAACCATTAAGAGCCGGAGTTAGCGGTATTGCATAGCTTAGCAATTTAATATATTTTGGCAAAACGCTAACAGGAAACACGGTACCGGACAATAATGTAGTAATAGTAGAAAAGAAGAACGAAATTGGATTGCCTTGTTTTGTTATCATGACTATACCTCCTGCCATCATTGAGAGGCCTAATGTGGAAATTAAAAGTTCAATAATTATAATAAAGGCTCCCAATATGTTTGCATTAATGAAAGAAACACCTAGTCCCATACCTACTAAAATTATTACAATTGCATTTATAGTATTTAAAACAAATCCCCATGCAGCCGAATAAAATAACATACCAAAAACACCTGTTGGAGATAGCATGTAATATTCTATAGTTCCAAAAAGTTGCTCATTTCTCATCCTACCGCTTATAGTTGTTATAACAGAAGATACATATCCTTGAAAGGCAAGCCCTATTACTACAAATGCAGTATAATTTGGCGTGTTAATTGATGATATAAACCTTTGACCTAATGAGGTACCGACAAAATAGTATGTAAAAACTGGGAGAACCCAGCTCAATACATTTAACACGACTTGAGTCTTATAGCTAATCCAAATTTTAAATCCTCTTAAATACACGAAAGAGTAAATCCTAGAAATAAAAGAACTTAGGCTTGCCATCTTCCCATCCTCATAGGCTTAACTCTATTTCCTTTATCTATTGGCGAACTGCCGATAATTGCTGCGTAAACATCTTCTAAAGTAGGCTCTGATTCTCCAATAATTTCTGAATTGCCATCAATTAAATTAATTAAAGTTTTTGGAACTCTTAAATATGCTCTATTTGCTCTAATTCCTACAACAAATCTTGATATATTTTCTGAAACTTGATCGACTGGTACAATTGCTTCAACTATTTTACCTAATTTATACTTGAGTTCTTGCGATGTGCCATTTAAGATGATCTTCCCATCTTTTATAAGGAAAATTATATCAGATAACTCCTCTACTTCTCCCATGTAATGGCTTGTTAATAGAATTGTCTTTTTAGATGAAATTGTTTTGATAAGTCTTCTAAACTCTCTAGCTGATATAGGATCTACGCCTAGCGTTGGTTCGTCTAATAATAAAATTGGCGGGTCATTTATTAGTGCTCTTGCTAGTGAAAGTCTTCTTTGCATTCCTAGGCTATATTTCATGTATGGATAATTGGCAAAATTTGAAAGGCCAACTAAATCTAGTAATTCTTTGCTTCTCGATTTAGCTTCTCTTAACGATAAACCATAAAGTGACGCAAAAAATACTAAATTTTCATATCCTGTTAATCTAAAATAAAAAGTGCTTTCACCTCCAGTTGCTAAGCCTATGGATGATCTAATATTTTTTACGTCCTTAATTATATCATAACCATTTATATAGGCTGTTCCTCTTGTTGGTAGCATTAATGTTGATAAGATCTTTATCAATGTAGTCTTTCCTGCACCATTTGGCCCAACTAATGATGCAACAACTCCCTTTGGTATTTCTATATTAATATTATCTAATGCCTTAATTGTTAGTCCTTTGTTCTTAAACTCTCTGGTTAGATTTATTGTTGTAATTCCTTTAGCCAATAGGTTATTCATCTCCTGGCTATATATCTATTATCTAAATTTTTAAATATTTTTTAATAACTATCTATATAGAGAGAAAAAAAGAAAAATACTATGAAATAATTATGAAGGGGGTATAGATTGTTTAAGCAGATCAGCATGTTCTTGCGTTATATCAGTCTCAGCGTATTTGTTAATACTAGCCTTTCCATCTTCAGATATTGTTATTAAATGGAATGCAAACTTTCTTGAATTCGCGTCTGCAGTAAATACCCTAATTCCGGATACAGATTTTAAATAATCTCTTAGTTCATTGTTAGATAAAATTGTTGATAGCTGTTTTGTAGCAAGCCAGGTTCTTACATGAATTAATATGTTTCCTTTATATCCTTCTTCTTTTAATGCTTTTATAACATCTATAGTAATATTATTTACATCAACCATTTTTTGTTCTCCGCCAAAAGCTAAATAAATTGCATCTGGGTTCCATTCAACTATTTTTTTAATAACTTCTTTTACATTTTTATCATAATCAAATATTTTTATTTTGTTCTCCGCATAGCCATAGTTATCTAAATAAGAAACGCTCGCAGCAGAAGATATAGATTCACAAATCCTATCAGGATATGTAAGTATTGCAATTTTATTGAAGCCTTTGAAGAGGTATATTCCAACAAGCCTTCCAGTTAGACCTCTAAGATAAACTTCTTCGCCTAAAGAGAGTTTACCAGCAGTTGCAGACACTCTTTTCACCTAGAAATATTTTCTAGTTAGTAACATATAAATCTTTATATATAAAATGGTATAGAATAATAATTTATTTAAATCCCTTCCTCTAACAAAGATAGGAGGAGATAAAAATGCCTATAACAGATCCAGAGCTGATAAAGATAGTTGAAAAAAGAGTATTTGAGGTATCTATATGTAGAAAGTGCGGGGCACGAAATCCATTAGGAGCTAAGAAATGTAGAAGATGTAAAAGCACTGATTTGAGGCCAAAGAAGAAAGAATTAGCTAAATTTAAAGCTCAGTAAGCTAATATTAGATTAATTTTTGGAATTATTGTTTTGCAAAATAATCCATTATTTTGTTCCTTAAATCGTTTGGCAATATATGATCAAAAATTGATCCTTCAGATTCTTTGATATTCAACGTTTCAAATATATCCCTATAGATACCATTAGCTATCCCATTTGCTAATACAGCTGCTCCGGATGCTGCCTCTTTACTTATTTTACCTAAACCATTAAGTCTAACTACTTCTGCTTTTATTGAAAATCCTTTTAGGTAATTTTCTATATTTTCTTTAATATATGTATATATTGAATCATATCTAGTAAACCTACCGCTAATATATATTCTTTCTGGATTATTATTTGAAACCATCATAATGCTTAGATCTTTCAAAATTGATTCAACAAATAGCTTTAATGCTCTATTGCTTTTTTCATCTCTTAAATGTATATCATTTAGTCTTTCTATATTATCATACCCTAAATAATCAGATATTCCTCCTTGAAATAGCCTAAGTTTTGTGAAATAGGGTTCAGCACTAGCCATGGCGTATGCTAATTCTCCATCAATAGCGCCCATACCTTTATATCCGGGAAATCCACTTGTACCTCCAATCCCGTCAACAATTTTTCCATTTAAAACTGAAATAGCCGCTGTATAAGCATATCCTATTTCTATTAAAATTATGTTAGATTCTTTCGGATCATTTTTATAATAATCCTTTTCATTTCTTAAGGCTTCAGCAACGCTGAATAACTTATCTGATGTTCCTAAATCAATTTTATTAATTTTTCTAAATTCTGGTACACTTTTAAGGTGAATTACTCCAGGAATAAAATATGCAGGTAAATCGGATAATTTAAAGATTTTCATCAAATTTCTGAGTCCTACGATCTTTAATTTTCTCTGAAGATCATCACTATTTATAAATGTTGCTAATTCTATTTCTTTTTCTGAGGTTTCTTGGGCTTTTTTGAAAGGTATGCCATATCCGCTAGAAACAGCTATGGAATCTACATTACCAATCGACTTAATTATTTCTATGGGTTTTTCTGGATTATTTGTTATAACATCTCTTGGAATTGCTACATCTAGGAAAACTCTATTATCAAGATCATCAAAACCCAAAATATCCATACTCATTGTACCTGAATCAATACCTATTGCTCTTACCATGAGGTTTACCCCCTTATTTTTTATGTTTATGGTTAAAACATAACTTTATAGTTTTTACGCTAGCTTCCATGGTAAAACAATAGTTAATAATAAATTCGTTTCATCTTTTAAATTTTCTTCTTTTTCAATCTTGTCCATGAATGTGTAAAAGATTTTATTAAAATCTTTTGCTTCTTCTTCATTAAGTGTAGAAAAATAAACAGTAATTAATCCATTTAGAAACTTTTCTTTATATGAATTAAGTTCTTCAGAAGAAGCAATTTTTAATTCTTGTATGAAAACATTTGATATGAAAGAGTTCATAACTAAAAAGGATATCATTAACTCTCTAAAATCATTCTCATTAGTCTCTTTAATTTTTTCCATCAAGTTTATTCTTTTTACTTTGTTGAATAGTTCCTCGTTAATTTTATAGTATTTTTCAACATAATTCTTTGTTATTTGAACTCTTGATATTAGTATTATTTTTTCTTTTAAAAGATCTTTAATTGATTGATAAAGGTTAGATCTAGTTGTTTTAAGTATTTTTGATATTTGAGTTACTGTCATTTCTTTGTTTTTAAATAATAATGCTATTATTGAAAGCTTTGTCGGATTTTTAAATGCTTTTAGCAAGGAATCGGCTAAATTTGTTTCATCCATATTTCCTCCCTTGGTATTTGTTGTCGTATAAATATATAAAATTACGTATAAGAAACTTTTATACGAGGTGGCGTTACTTATGCGTTCAACTGATATTATTGGATTAACTTTTTTAAGATACTTTATGAGCAGGAATCTTTTAAGATTAACCTCAATAATGTTCTATATATATTATATGTGGATATTAATGGTAAAATATAACTCAATATTCTTGGTAAGCTTGATACCAACTACATCTTTATTAGGGTATTTAATAATTCTCTTCCCTGAGGGGTATATTCTTGATAGATTCCCAAGAGAAAAAGTTATGTTTTATAGCTCTGTTTTTATGAGTTTAGTTTATTTTTCATTATTTATTTTTCATTATTTATTTTGGATTTATATTGTTGCCTGCTTATCCTCTTTACTTTCAAATATTTCATCCGACATATTTTCAACATTAATTAAAGAATTAGTAAGTTATAATAATATGAGCAAGGCTATCTCACTTGTTGAAGCTGGTAGAGGTTTTTCAGAAATTATAGGTATAGTCTTAGGAGGTATTTCTATAAGTTTTTTATCGCAATATTTTGTTACTTTAATTGCCTTTTTGTCCTTTGTATCCATAATTCTAAGCATTCCTAAGAAAATAGTTACAATGAATAAAACGAATAAATATGGCTATAAAATTATTATAAAAGTTATAAGAATCATATTAGGTTTCTTATTAATAGGTATGATTATAAATGGCCTATTTATATCTTTGGATGTTTATGCTGCTGGCTTATTTCATATTGTATTGCATACAAATTCTGTTTATTATACTTTATTTCTACTTGGATTTTCTTTGGGTTCATTTCTTGGAGGTTTAATAGGAATTAAGATAAGTCGGTATCTTGAAAATGTTTATTTTATATCACTTTCTATAGCTTTTTTCGGTTTATGCTTTCTTATAATATCGTTAAGCAAGGTACCTATTATAGATATAGGAATTGTTACTATACTTGGTTTATTTAGCGCATTTACTAACATACCATTAACATCAAAATTAATAAAAATAATTCCAAATGAGATTTTAGGCAGGGTTAACTCACTTGCAACTATTTTTTTAGCAAGTTCTTCTCCAATAATGGCACTAATTTATGGTTTTTTAGCAAAATTTTTTCCGTTAACAAACGTTATTTTTATGAATTCTATTTTAATGTTCCTATTATCATTGCCAACTTATTATTTTTTAAAGGATATATTTAGTTATGAAGAAAATGATATTAGATTTAAAATGGATCATTAAATTTTTATGATTTGTATGAGAAATATTTATTAAAGTTCTTTTATTTTAATACCTAATTAAATGAACTTGATACAAATTTTCCCAAAGAATTTTCCACAAAGCTTCTCAATTCGCTTAATAATCCTAAATCATCAGCTTTCTCTAATGCTGTCTCTGCCATTTCTATAGATTTATTTAGATGAGTTTCATCTATATCTTCAATACCATTTTTCAATGCAAGTTCATAAGCGTAAGATGCTTTATATAATGGCGCAAGCACTTTCGCTTTAACCTTAATTTCAATGCTATTCCATATAGGCAAGCATTGAAGAAGCAATCCCATATCTATTAATTCTTTAGCCATAGCAATTCTGTATTCTATATCTTTTTTATTTTCTTCATTTTGTTCTAAGTAATTTTGAAGTCCAATTATTTCAAAAACTGACATTGGGTTCCCGCAATATTTTTTCCTCCTTTCTATAAGTAATTGCTTTAAATCATCATCCATTTTATTTAGCCATTTTACTAGCTCGACTTCTGCTTCATTTAGATCTTCTATCCAATAGACTTTCTCCATTATATTTCTAAATGCTTGATCTATTGGATCAACGTCGCTCATCTTTTTTCCTCTCCATGAGATTGCTTATAACATTTTTTAGGTTTTCTCTTGATTGCAGATCAACTAACAAAGCCTTAGTTTCATCAACTAGGTTTCTCGCTACATCAGCTTTATGCCTTACACCAGGTAAAATAGCATCAGGATAATCTAAGCCCCTAAGTTCTAAATATATTGATTCCATTATTTCTAAAGATTCCCATGCTGAATTAAAATCTCCTTTTCTTACAGATTCTAATGCATATCTTCTTAGTTCTCCAACAACATCTCCCAATCCTTGAAGATAAGGTATTGGAGGTACATTAATTTCTTTATATATAGGTATTTCTTTGTTGGTTATTATGTTTAAGAAGATTTTTGCCTCAACATATTCGCTTATAGCGTTATATAGTAAACCAGAATAGGTAAGCTCTGGTACACTTATAGCTAATTTCATCAATTCATTACTTTTTCTTTCGCATTCATCTAGGTAGTTTAAAGCATTATTTATATTACCTTTATGAGCTTCAGTTATGCTCCATCCACTAAGCCTAATAACATCTCTAGACATTTTTACTACTTCTTCTCTGATAGAGTCTAAATTTTTTAAATATAATTCAATTGATTTAATTGCGTCTTCCAGCTTCCTTTTTTTCTCTAGCATCTTTATCTACTCTCTTAATTTTGTTTAACAAGGATTCATAAATCTTTTTTCCTATTTATGTTTATAATAAATTTATGCTTTTAAAAAAGCACCAGTATTATCTACTTTTGTAACCCAAACTTTTCCTCCACCAAGTTTTTTAACTAGCTCATTTATTACTTCTAATGCTTTGTCTGATTTTTTATAATCAAATAGCCCATAAGTTGTAGGACCCCAGCTTGATTGGCATGCACAATATGCGCCTAAGCTTTTTAGCTCATTTATTATCTCTTCCACCTCTTTGCAACAGTATATACTGTCTTGATATTTTTTCCAATATCTCCCCAAGGAAGAATTAAACTCTGTAAGCCCTTCACCAAAAGATTTAAAATCTCCTTCTTCAAAACTCGGCATTATTTTCATTAAGACTAATCTTGATAAATAGGAGGAAAATGATTCTTCCATTACGGGTAAGTTTGATAAAATCTCTTCTTCATGTTCTTTCAATTCCAATATTTTTTTAATAGGTTTTTCAGGTAATGCAACAATAATTCTAAGGTCGTCAGGAACGATGCCTCTAAATATTAGTGGGGCCACATTATTATCTTTAACTCCTCCGTCTATAATAAATCCGCCATATTTGAAAGCATTTACACCTAATCCTGAGTTTTGATTACCTCTATTTGTTAGTTTTGCTAGTTCATCTATGCTTGCTTTTTTATTGCATAAGTAGGTAATACCAAATCCTATAGACAATATTAATGATGTAGTTCTTCCAAGGCCAACGTTTTTTGGTATATCTTCAATTATTTCGGCCTCAAAAGATTTATTACAATTCAAATATTGCTTATAAATTGTTATATAATTAATAATATCTTCATTTTTTGCATAATCAGTTTCTGATAAACTTAATTTTAATACAAATCTTGGATTTTCTAATGCGAATCCTAGCGTTCCATACTTTCTTCCTAAATTACCGTTAAGATCTATATTTCCAATATGAACATGACTGGGCGCAGAAATCAAAACTTCTTTTTTCATTAATATCCCCAAGAACTACCTACAAAAGGTTTGTTCTTGGTTTTCTTGAATCTTCTGCTCTTATTTTTACTAATCCAAAGTGTATCGCACAGCTTATGCAGTAGCACTTTGTAACTGGATATTTTGGTATTATTGCTCCTTTTTTTGTTAGCTCTTCAGCTAGTTGTGGATCTACTGGCATGTAATCTCTAGTTACGCATATTGCTTTGTCTTCTGGGACTAGTCTACCGCAATTGTCGCACTGAATTAATCTTGATTTGCCTTTATCCCCTTTTCTTCTACCCCTGCTTTCTCTCTTTTTTGGCAACTTTAGCACCATATCTTTACCATTTCCTAGAATTTATAAGTTAAAATGGAGCTTTTTTTAAATGACCTTATGTATTTAAAAACATTTAAAATGTTACATAATATTATTTAGCTAATGGGAGTTAAAAATAGAAGGAGGATTCAGAATGGCAAGCGAAATAAAGGTATATTTAGTAAAAGGAAAAATGATGGTTGCTCATGATAAATTCCCAACATGGAGTAAGTTTGAAGTATATGTAAGAGGTATGAAAAAAGAGCATGCTATAGAAAGAGTATATTCAGAATTAGGTAGCAGGCATAAAATGAAAAGGGAGCATATAAAAATAGAATCTGTTGAAGAAATTCCATTAGAATATGTGTCTGACCCGTCGCTATTAAAGTTGTTGGAAATTAATGGAGTGGTGAAGCACTAATGTCGAGATCTCAAACAATAGATCCAAATGCGTTGATTGCACAACTTGAAGCTATAAGATCAGAAATATCGCAATTAAGAGCACTGATATCTCAACTACTACTTCAAAAAGATGGAGTTACGAAGGCAAAATCTAGTATAGATTCTATAAGCAATGGCCCAGAAGGAGATGTGGTTTTTCCTTTAGATCCAGGTTACGTTGCAATGACTTTAGCAAAGCCAAGCGATAAAAACCATTTTATTATATATTTAGGTGCAGATATATTTGCAAAGCTAGATACTAGTGAAGCTATGAAAATTTTGACTGAAAGAGAAGGGGAGCTAAACCAAGCTATAAATGATGTTAGTCAAAGGCTTTCTCAACTAGAAAAGCTCGAAGATCAATATGAAGCGATTTTACAACAAATAGCAGAGCAGGTACAGCAACAAAAGGTGTAATGTTTTGTTTGAAGGCCTAAAAAAGGCCTTTCAAAAAGTAGCTAACACTTTTAAGGAAAAGGTTGAATATAAAGAAATAAAGGAAGATGATATTGAAGAAATACTTGATGACTTAAAATTAGATATGATAGAAAATGATGTGGCATACGATATAGCCAATAATATTATCGATGATGTAAAAAAACAATTAATAGGACTTAAAATTAAAAGAGGGGAAGAAGTAGAAGAAGTTGTTAAGGATTCTATAAAGAAATCAATAATAAAATCGTTTGGTAATGATAATATTGACTTAATAGATAAAATAAAAAGCAAATGCTCTAAAAGCGAGCCTTATGTTATAGTTTTTCTTGGAATAAATGGAGTAGGAAAAACAACAACAATAGCAAAATTTGCAAACATGTTAAAAAAGAGCGGCATTTCTGTAGTTATTGCAGCTGCGGATACATTTAGAGCAGGTGCACAAGAACAAATTGATGTTCATGCTAAGAAAATCGATGTACCTATAGTAAAAGGTCAGTATGGAGCGGATCCCGCAAGTGTTGCATATAACGCTATATTATTTGCAAAATCAAGAAGTCTATGCACTGTTTTAGTTGATACAGCAGGAAGAATGCACAGCGATGTAGATCTGATGGGAGAATTAAAAAAGATTGTTAAAGTAACTAAACCCGATATGAAGATATTAGTAGTCGACGCATTGACCGGTAATGATGCAGTCGAGCAGGCTAAGATGTTTAATGAGAATATAGGAATTGATGGTATAATAATAACCAAAATTGATGCTGATGTTAAAGGAGGTGTAGCGATATCTGTTTCTAATGTGACAAACAAGCCAATACTTTTTATAGGGTATGGGCAAAGTTACAATGATATTAAGAGATTTGATTCAATTGAATATGTAAATAATTTATTCGGTTAGTTAAAAAATCAGTATTTTATTCCCTGGCTACAATGTTCATGAATTCCAATTTTGTTATTATTCCTATTAACATGTTATTGTCAACTACTGGCAGAACGCCTATATTTTCATCGATCATAATTTTTGCTCCATTAGATGAATCTTCATCAGGTTTTATTATCAAAGGATTAGGAGACATTATATCTTCTGCTATTGGGACCAAATACATCCTCAAACTAATTATTTTTTCTTTATATAAATCTGGTACTTTATTTTTAATATACCTATCTTTACCCCTAGACATAAGAACTGATAAAGGAATTTGTGCATATGCAATATCTTTTTTCGTTATAACTCCAATAGGTTTATTTGCTTCATCAACTACTATTACCTTGCCAGTAAGGTCAGCTTCGATTAGCCTAGCTATATAAAATATGCTATGACCTGGTAAAGCAGTTGAAAAATCCTTTCTCATTATATCGCTAACCTTATATTTTCCTTTGAATTTATCATAGTATGCTTTGACTATATCTGTTTTAGTTATAATTCCGACGAGCTTTTTATCAGAATTAACAACTGGTAGTCCTCCTATTCTATGCTTTAGCATTAGCTGGGATGCAGATTTTATACTTTTTGATTCTTCTATTATTATAGGATCTTTTGTCATAACTTCTCCTACTAATATAGAATCGAGAGGTTTATGATAATTTTTTCCAAAAAGAGCTCCAATTATATCAGTTGTTGTTAATATACCTATCGGAACCTCTTTTTCATTTACTATTATTAGCCTGCTTATTTCTTTTTTTAGCATTAAATTTCTCGCATATGCTAAGGAATCGTTTGGAGAAACAGCATATACTGGGGTTCTCATATATGATGATATTCTGGGTGCCATTTGATATCACCTTAAAGCTAATGACATAAGTACGTCTCTCTCTGTAATAATTCCAACAGCCTCATTGTTATCATTAGTGACTATTAAGCTATTTGTGTTATTGTTTATCATTTCAGCTGCAGCATCTCCTATATCAGCATTTTCATTGATCGTATTTATTTCCTTTTTCATTATTTGAGTTAAAGGTGTGGAGAGTATTTCTTCTATATCATATGAACTAAGGTTTTTGAAAGCTTCGTGAGAGCCAAAATAATTAATGAAATCCTTTGCTGATACTATTCCAATAATTTCAGGTAGAGATATAGAAATTACTGGAATCCTTCTAAAACCATATAAAGACATTAACTGGGCCGCTCTTTTTAATGTATCGTTATCATAGGCTGCAACTATATTTGATGTCATAATCGATGAAACTTTCTTTCCTGTGTTTTTGTATGTTATGTGTTTAACAATATCATGCTCAGTTATTACTCCAAAAACCTTGCTTTGCTCATCAACAACTGGTAACATGCCTAGGCTATTAACAGCCATTATCTTAATTATATCGGTCAATTTGTTTGATGTTTTAACAAATACTGGCATAGAATTCATTATACTTGATATTTTTTCATTTTGGATAGCATTAAATAGATTTTTTGCATATCTCTTTTGTATTATATTATAGAACTCTCCTCCTCCAAGATAGTTCACTAAATCAGTAGCCATGAGTATGCCTCTTAATAGTTGCTTCGTGTCGACAACAACTAAACCCCTTACGTTATATTGAGACATTTTCTCTAATGCATCTAAAATAGTTGAATTATAGTTTATAGTGATTGCTGGCTTTGATGCTAATATGCTAGCATCTCCTGGTTTCTCTTTTATTTTTTGAGACCAATTCGGCTCTGAATCAGCTCTTACATATCTATAACCAATAGAATACTTTGATGATATGCTTGTAACAGGTTTAACTGCTTTAGATACCTTAATGTTCGTCATCCTCCTAGAACTGCTCATATCAATCACCTCTAATTATTATCTTTGCTAAATCTTCTCTATCAATTATACCGATAACTTTTTTATCGTTTTCGCTAGATACTATTGGTATCCTGCCATAATCTTTTTTGACCATTGGTATGGAAATTTCATAAAGGGTAGACCACGGATATCCGTAAATAACAGTATAGGTCATAGCATCTTTAACCTTTGTGGTTTTAACTATTCCAGATTCACTTTCAAAATGAACTCTAGTATAACCCTTTTTAATTAAATCAAACTGAGTTATAATTCCAACCAGTTTCTGTTTTTCATTTGCAACTGGAAGACCTGCGTATTTTAATTCTACCATCTTTTTCCAAATTTTAGATATTGGATCATCAGGGCTTACGACTATTGGATCCTTGGTCATGTAGTCTTCTGCTTTAAGACTTTTTAAATAATCCTTTGCATTATTAAATAAAAATCTTACTATATCTGAAATACTGAATAATCCAATATATTTTTTATTCTCAATTATTGGAAGTTCCCATTTATCATATTTAAACATGAGCTCTAAAGCATCTATTATTTTAATATCTGGGTTTAATTCTATTGGTAATTCTTTAACTATAGAACTAGCTATTGCATTGGTTTTTGTAGAAGATACTATTAATATATCTCCTCTATCTATAATGCCTATGAAATTCCCGGTATTCTTGTCTATTATAGGTAATGCTCTAGCTCCTGTAGTTCTTATAATTTTTCTTAAAGTTGCTACAGAGTCATCACTATATCCAATGGGTCTGGACTTGTCAATTAGGGAAATAATTTTTGTGTTACCTATTTCATACAAAAAGGATTTCTGCAGGTTTCTCACCCATTTATATTATAAATAATCAAGTATTTATGTTTATCTTTAGATTTTTTTCAATTAACTCTAAAGTAGGTTATACGATAAACTTAATAAC
>ERZ1669250.656-NODE-656-length-14327-cov-5.659753_pt1 | contig 14327 bp, 12 predicted proteins | sample MGYA00579295_ERZ1669250 | MGnify/ENA primary metagenome ERZ1669250 (study PRJEB41166, sample SAMN08046056) | hot springs metagenome | biome: hot spring; feature: acid hot spring; material: thermophilic sediment; isolation source: thermophilic sediment from acid...
GGATCTATATCCAATCCCGCATCCTTCTGCGGCGTCGTCGGTTTCACGCCCACATATGGTGCTGTATCCCGTTATGGTCTGATAGACTACGCCAATTCTCTGGATAAAATTGGACTTATGGCTAGATCTGTAAAAGATATAGAATTTGTATTTGATATAATGAAGGGAAAAGACGAGCATGATAGTACGTCTGTCGATAGAAAAATAGAGAATAAAAAAAGTAGGAAAATAACCGTCATAGATGAGATGATCGCGGGCGTCGATGAAGATATAAAGAGATCTTTCGATTCATTGCTTGGAAAGCTTGAAACTCAGGGATACAAAATAAGCCATATTAGCTTGAAGGAGATAGGCATCTCAGGGCCTGTCTATTACATAATCTCAATGGCCGAGGCGTCGACGAATTTAGCTAAATTTTCGGGTTTCAAATATGGTCTTAAAGTGGAAGATTTTTCCCTTGATTATAACACTTTTTTTACGAACGCAAGAGATGCTTTTGGAGAGGAAGCGAAGCGCAGGATAATCCTCGGCACATTCGTAAGGGCAGCCAGCGTGAGAGCAAGATACTATCAGAAAGCTCTCAGCCTCAGGGCTTTATTGATAAGGAAAATGAGGGAAATATTGAAGGATTCGTATATTCTATCTCCAACTATGCCGATCAAGGCACCAAAGATCAAGGACGTTGAAAAGTTAACTCCCGTGCAGAATTACATGCTTGATATTCTAACGATACCTCCAAACCTGTGCGGTTTTCCGCACATTTCTTTTCCTTACGATTACATCGATGGGTTGCCGATAGGTGCTCAAGTGATCACGGACCATTTCAATGATAAGGCTCTCTTCTCTTTCGTCGAAGATTGGGAGAACAATTTTACCTACAAATTCAAGTACAATCTGGGGGAGATATGAAGATAGGACTGGAGGTTCATGTTGCATTGCCGACAAGAACGAAGCTGTTCTGCGCTTGCAGTACAGAAGAAACAGAAGAGCCCAATGAAAATGTCTGTCCGACATGTATGGGCTTTCCTGGCTCGAAGCCGGTCTTGAATAGGGAAGCAGTGAGGATCGCAAAATCTATCGCTTTCGTTTTGGGCTGTAAGATCAGGGAAAAAATATCTTTTGTGAGAAAGGTCTACTTTTATCCTGATTTACCGAAGAATTTTCAGATTTCACAATTGGACGCTTCAATAGGATATGATGGAGAGGTTTCAATAAAGACGAAGAAGATCAGGATAAGAAGGGTTCAGATAGAAGAGGATCCTGCAAAGATACTGAGAGAGAAAGGAATGACACTGTTAGATTTTAACAGATCCGGCGTCCCATTGGTGGAGATAGTCACAGAGCCGGATATCACAAGCGAGCAGGAGTTGAGGATGTTCATGCACGAATTAAGATCTATCCTTTACTATCAAGGTGTTGATATAGACAGAGAGGTCAAGGCGGATCTTAATATATCCCTTGGAAAAGAGCGGGTGGAGGTGAAAAACGTAACGGGAATAAAGAACCTGATAGACGCAGCTAGGTATGAGATAGACAGGCAGAAGAGGATCATCGATCAGGGGAGGGAACCAATAAAGGAGACAAGGTTTTATGATGAGGATGAAAAGATCACAAAATCGGCTAGGGAAAAGGAAGCGGATGAGGAATATGGATACATATATGAGACAGACCTCACCGATTACGATACGAGTGGCCTGGTTATAGATCGAGGGATAATACCAAGCAAAGAGGCGAAAGAGCTTTCAGAAAAATATGGGTTTGATGAGCAGGTTCTGGATGAATTGATCTCCTTGGACAGGGATGCATATAGGTTAATAGTCAGTGCAGCAGGAAGATACGATCCGCAGATTATCGTCAGCGTCGTTGAGCAGCTAAAGAAATTTGGCGAACAGAGCATATCAGAAGCCGCATTCGAGGCGCTTCTAGGCGTGGGGAAGGAGGTAAGTTTGACGAGGGAGATGATAGATAAGGCAAAGAAGGGAGAAAGCATCGAAACATCCGTAAACAAGGAAAATATTGAGGAAAAGGTGAGAAAATACATGCAGGACAACAAAGCTTTGTTTGAGAAGGCAAGGAAAGACACGAAGGTGCAGAACTTCATAATCGGGGAGATCTCCAGGAAATACCGATTTAATCCAAAGCAGGTATCGGAGATCATCAAGAACATGAACCTTTTTAAGTGAAGATCTTCTTTAGGAAAGTGTATGCAGCAGATGAATTGTGGTAGCGTCAAGGACGTAAGGATAGGCAGTGATGTGATCCTCTATGGATGGGCGAGATACATCCGCGATCATGGGGGAAAACTGTTCATAGATCTTGCTGATAGGTACGGCATCGTTCAGATCGTTTTTGAAGGGGAGACGAAGAAAAGGGCGGAGGAGATAGGAAAGGAATACGTCTTGAAAATTCAAGGAAAAGTAAAAAGAAGAAGCAAGGATGCCATCGACAAGGATAATCCAACAGGAAAGATAGAAGTGATAGTAGAGAACTTTGAGATCATAAACAAGTCTAAGATCCCGCCATTTGAAATCACAGAGGAGAAGGAAAAATATCTTCCCTCCGAGTTTCTTAGATTTAAGTACAGATATCTGGATCTGAGGCGTAGGAAGATGCTCAATAATGTCCTTTTCAGGGACAGGATCACGAAGGCCTTCAGGAAGTTCTTTTGGAGTCAAGATTTCTTGGAATTGGAAACCCCCTTCCTTATAAGGGATACATACGATGCAAGCGGGTCGAGGACGTTCCTCGTACCATCGCGTATTCACAAGGGGAAGTTCTATTCTTTGCCGACATCACCTCAGATATACAAACAGCTTTGCATGATTGCTGGTCTGGGAAACTATTTTCAGATCGTCAAGGTTTTCAGGGATGAAGATCCGAGGGAGGACCGGCAGCCGGAGTTCACACAACTTGACCTGGAAACCTCTTTTAAGGATGAGAAATATATACAGCATTTAATAGAGGCCTCAATAAAGTATGTTTTCAAGCATGTTTTAGGCAGGGACCTTAAGACCCCCTTTCCGCACATAGAATACAATGTAGCGATGGAGAAATATGGAAACGACAAGCCAGACATGAGATTCAAGAATGAGTTGGTCGATATTACGGATATCGCTGCGAGGAGCGATTACAACATCATAAAATTGATAGCAGAGAAAAATGGTAAGGTCAAGGCGATCGTGTTTGATGCGGACTACGGTTCGAAGAACGCAAAGCTGAATGAGAAGGACATGTTAGATCTCGTGGAAAAGGCGAAGGGATGGGGATTGAAAGGTCTGACATGGCTTTACTTCAAGGATAAAGGAATAAGATCTAAACCGGAGAGCATCGCAAAAAGTCTGGAATCTGTGTCGGCTCAGTTGATCAAACGTCTTCATCCAAAAGAGGGAAGTGTTATATTGATAGGCGCTGATCTGTCTGAGAGTGTGCTGCTTGCGGGGATATCTAAGGTTAGGAGGTTTGTCGGAATAAAGATAGGAAAGTTTGACACGGATTTCGCCTTTCTATGGGTTGATCATTTCCCTGTTTTTGAAAGAGACGAGCTCACAGGGGCGTTGCAACCGGCTCACAACCCTTTTGTTGCCCCGACGGAGGAGACAGTGAAATATTTGGACACAGAACCTGAAAAAGTCTTGGGCAAGAGATACGATCTCGTATTGAATGGTTTGGAGGTCGGAGGGGGATCAATAAGGATAAACAAGCCGGAATTACAGTATAAGATCCTTAAGAAGATGGGGCTGTCGGACGAGGAGATTCAAAAATCCCTGGGTTTTTTGATAGAGGCGCTCTCATACGGTGCACCGATACACGGCGGAATAGCCCTCGGTCTAGATAGATTCGTCGCCGTCCTTGCCGGTCAGGATGATATAAAGGATTTCATTCTGTTTCCAAAGACGAAGAAGAATGAGTCTCCGTTGGATAATTCTCCGGACAGGATAAGCGATAAAAGGCTGATGGAGGATTTCAATATTAAGATAGAGAAACCTCTCTAAAATATGTTGATACCTGTAAAAGATTTTTCCATAGACACTACTTTGATGGCAGGCCAGACTTTTGCTTGGAAAAGGCTTGATGATGGATGGGTATCATTTATTGACAAGCCGATCTTGGTGAGACAGATTTCTGAAAATGAGCTGATAGTAACGGGGGAAACATCAAGAGGTGAGATAGAAAGGCGGCTTGGGCTGAAGGACGATATAGAAAAGATAATCTCATCCATCGACAAAGACGAAACCATTCATCAGGCGATACTTCATTCTCCTGGTCTTAGGATCGTCGAGGACGGCCTTTGGGTTTCGCTGCTGAGCTTTGTTTTATCTATACAATCAAATATTCCACTCATCAAGAAGAGAATAGAGGCGCTTTCATCAATTTATGGGAGGAAGGGGACCATAGAAGGAAAAGAGGTTTTCAGTTTTCCAACTTACAGTCAAATATACGAGCATCCGGAACTATTGAAGAGGGCAAAATTAGGCTTCAGGGAGAAATTTGTTTTGGAGGCAGCCAATTTTCTGCAGAAAGAAGAACTACAAATTGAAAACATGGAAAAGATAAGGGAGAAACTATTCGAGATAAAAGGAGTCGGAGATAAGGTACTGGATTGTGTAATGCTATATGGAATGCACGACCTATCTGCTTTTCCTATCGATGTTTGGATAAAGAGGATTCTGCATGAGCATTACGCAAGTATGATAAACGGGCTCAAAAGCTATAAAGACATCAGAAAGAGAATGATTGAATACTTTGGAGATTACGCAGGGTACGCCCAGTTGTACCTTTTTATCGAAGCGAGAGCTCGCAGGAGTGACCGGATGTTCTTCAAAAAGAATTAATATTATCATAGCTTTCTTTGATTATGGAGTTAGGTTTGGAGGTTTTAGGTTTCCTTTTGACTGCCTTAGTGATGATCATTGAAGGGATTGCGGTTGTAATGAGCAGAAGGCCAATGCACTCAATACTTTTCCTATTTCTCCTTCTTTTGACTGCCGCTGCCCTTTTCATAGAATTGGATGCCGTGGTTTTGGCGCTGGCGGAGTTGTTGATATACAATGGTGGGATCACGATCCTTCTTACCTTAGCCGCATCCATTGAGCCCGAGGAGATAAGAGCACCGAGGATAAAGCCGGATATAATTCTTCCTTTGGTTGCAGCAGTCATTCTTGTTTTCATGATCTCAACCTACAAATTTGGTAATGTATCGAATTTTTCGTACACCTCCCTTGGAACTTTCATACTTAGCGGTTACGGTATTCTTCTTCTTGTTGTCATGGTGATGTCAATAGCGGCTGCCTTGTCAGCGACTTATATGATCTCTAAGGAGGACGTCGGGATATGATCGACTATTCCTGGATCGTTTATCTTAGCACGTTTCTTTTTGCGCTTGGAATTATCAATATTCTTGTCAAGAAGGATGGAATTAACTTTATCATAGGTATTGAGATGATCATCAATGCTGCGCTCATCAACTTTGTTTCGGGTTCTGCTTACCTTTTGAACGAGAATGGAGCGGTTTATGCACTGTTCACGCTAGTTGTAGCGGCGCTTGAAACTACTCTCATCGTTGCACTTCTGCTGCTTTACAGCAGCAGGACAGGAGGAGCATTATTTTCATCTTTGAGGAATTTGAGGGGTTGAGAAAATGATAGCGCTTATTTTGATACCGATGCTTGTTTCTATGATACTTGTCCCCTTTTTCAAGGGGAGGAAGAAATTAGCCTTTATCTCAATATCAGCCTCGTTTCTCTCGTTTCTGATCTCGCTTTACTTCTTATTGATCGGATACTCATCAACACAAAGTATCACTTGGTTTACAATAGGAAGCTACGCCTTTTCGCTTTCTTTAACTGCCAGTCGAATCGGGATGTTGATGGCTGTTTTTGTGTCATTCATCTCGACCATGGTTTTGATCTTTTCGCCTTTCTATATGAAAAAGGACGGTACGAGAAGATACTACTTTGAGATTTCCTTGTTCATCTTTTCAATGCTTGGAATGGTCCTGTCGAGTAGTCTCCTGCTTTTCTATATTTTCTGGGAACTGATAAGCATCACTTCGTATCTGTTGATCGGCTTTTATCATCAAAAGGAAAGGTCATCTCAGGCCGCGAGAAAAGCCCTGATGATGACTAGGATAGGGGATTTCTCTTTGCTTTCAGCAATGATACTCCTGTTTTCAGCCCTGAAGACCTTTTCAATACCTTTGATTTTGTCGAGCATCTCGTTCCTTTCTCCTTCCTTCTTATCCTTGGTATCAGTCCTTATTTTCATAGCAGCATTGGCAAAGTCCGCACAGTTTCCATTTTATGTCTGGCTTCCAGATGCTATGGAGGCCCCGACGACGGTAACAGCCTTGCTTCATTCATCTACGATGATCACATCCGGTGCCTTTTTAATGATCCTTTTCAGTAAGCTGATCTTATCCACGACCATACCGGTCTTAGTTATTGCCATCTCATTTTTGACGATCTTTGTATCCATCCTTTTGGCGTTGAAGGAGAGGGATTCGAAAAGGTTGATGGCCTATTCAACGATAGAAAGCATGGGTTTCATTTTCCTTGCGGTATCAACAGGCAGTGTAAACGGCGGCCTGTTCTATCTTTTTTCTCATGGTATATTCAAGGCAGCATCGCTTCTTTTGATAGGTGAACTTATAATTTGGTTCGGAACAAGGGATATATACAAGCTCAAGCGGATCGGGATAAGGAACAATTCAACCTTCATACCCATGCTCATAGCAGTTTTATCATTATCGGCTATTCCCCCCTTCATTGGTTTCTTCGCCCACTCAGCCTTCACATACGACTTTAACCTTTACGAGCAGGTTTTGTTCGTGATCATAAGTTTTCTGACCGCCCTTTTCGCTTTCAGATTTCTTTTCATTGCATACAGGGATCGCACATCAATGCAGATCAAGCGTGGAATTTATCAGAAAATACCTATCTGGACTTTAGTTATCTTAATGCTTCTTGGCGGCTTCTCGCTTTTTGTAATACAAAAGATTATCCTCATACCCTATAGCTTTGATCCATTCATTTTGGTATGTGCTGCTGTCTCCGCTATTGGTGCATACCTTGCTTACAGAATGTTTTATATCAACGATACGACTTTTGAGGGCGTTAATGGATTGTTCGGTAGATTTACTTATGATAATATGCTTTCGAGCATCGGAAAGTCATTTTATGCCGCATCCAGAGGGGTGTCAGTTATCGATGACCGGTTTGTGGGTGCATACGGATCGATCGGTTTTGGGGCCATAAACCTTTCCTACTTTGGGAGGAGGCTACAGAATGGGGATGTCGGATTTTACATTGACATCCTTTTGGTCGGGTTTGTTGTCCTTCTTGCGATCTTGGCGGTGATTGTGCTATGATACCCTTGCTTTTATTGTTGGTGATTCCATTGATAGGTTCAGCGGTCGTGTTACTTCTTAGGAGGATTGAGGATAATTTAATCGAGTATGTTGTGGAAACGTTTGTATTTTTAACTGTGGCGATTTTCCTTCTTTCCTTATTGACCGGCTTTTCATCCTTCACCTTTCCTATCTTACCTTTGATAAAATTTAACCTGGCTTTATCACTAAATGGAATAAGTCTGCCTTTCCTGCTTATAGCAGTTTTGGTCCCGATCTTTGCGCTGCTTCCAGCCCACAAGGAAATAAAGGATGAGAAGAGCACATTCTATTCGCTTTTCCTTTTGATCTATGCGATGATCATCGGGATTTTCATCTCCAGTGACATTCTTCTGCTTTTCATCTTTCTTGAAATAACTTTGGTTTCAATGTTTTTCTTGATCTATCTGTTTGGAGAAAAAGAAACGAGAGCAAAAGCCAGTGTTGAGTTCTTGATTTTCACACAGCTTGGCAGTCTCGCGATCCTTGCAGCCTTCGCCCTGCTTTTTTCCTCGACAGGATCTTTCGCGCTTTCATCGATCTCTTCGTCCCACGTCTCTTTCTTTGATTCTATCATAATACTTTCATTGATGATCTTCGCAGCGATGATAGAATCACCCGTGTTTCCTCTTCATGTTTGGATAACAGATGCGTATGATTCCTCTCCAACACCTATTGTGATCCTTCTCTCGGCTTTGGTTTCAAGATTAGGTCTTTATTTTCTTTTGCTCATCGGCTTCTTGTCATTATCCTCAACTTTTACAGTGTTTCAACCTTTGATGTGGATAGGGGTACTTTCGGTTTTCTATCTGGCTTTTGTAGCCATGGCTCAGAGCAGGTTCAAGAGGATGGCGATTTACTCGAGCGCTCTTTATGCATCTCTCGCTTTCGTCGGTGTGATGTCTGGGAATTCAACGGCCATATACGGGTCAATATTTTTGATGGTCAGTTATAGCTTCATTACATCGGCTGTTTTCTTGATAGCTGGAGACCTCAAATCTTTGAATGGCACAGATGATATGACTTTCATACGCGGTCTTCTTTCCTCCTCCCCACATCTCTCATTTTTCTTATTTGTCTTTCTTCTTGCTTCCCTGGGTTTACCTGGTTTCAGTAATTTCATCGGAGAATTTGTCACTCTTCTTGGTATTTACACGGTTTCTCCATGGTTTTTGGTGACGCTTGCCGCTTTGCTTATTGTCACTGCTTTTTACCTCAATGCATTGAAAAGACTGGCCTTTGGCAGGTCGATTAAGGGGATCAGAGATATCCCAAGGACAGAGATTGTAAATCTCTCTTTCCTCGCTTTTATTATCATCTTGTTAGGTATTTTACCATCTCTATTGTTTAACATCGTTGGTTTGGGGATATGATAAACGCTGAGTATCTGCTTGTTTTTGGTTTGTTGATCCTGATACCGATAGATTTTTTAAGAAGATCTGTCGGTTCTCGTTCGGATTCTATACACATCCTTACGATGACTGTTCTTTGGCTTTCTTTTGTATTCGAAATATTCTTTGGAAATATGAACCTGCCTTTCTTTACAGGCTTTGAATATTCGCACTTCGTTATCTCCTTTATTTTATTTTTATCAGGGGTGATATACACCTTTTTCTTCCTTCAAAAAAGTGAATACGGTTCAACCTTCGATCTTCTCTTCATAGCAGCAGTTTTCGGTGCCACTCTTTTCATCTTGTCCAGTAATTTCATGTCTATGTTTCTATCGTTCGAAATAATGACAATGTCCATGTATGGTTTGGTGCTCTTTGGAAAGACAGATTTAAGGCTGGAAGGGGCGGTCAAGTATGTCCTTTTCAGTGCATTTTCAACAGTGGTGATGCTCTTTGGCATGTCATTGATATACATCTCTACAGGCTCCTTATCCTTCACAATTATTCAGGGAACTCCCTCTCAGATGCTTCTTCTTGGGTCACTGCTTGTTCTGGTCGGTTTAGCCTACGAGGCGACCCTTGTTCCATTTCATATGTGGGCAGTGGACACTTATGATGCTTCGGATAATAGCATCACTGCCTTCCTTGTTCTCCTTGAGTCATCGGCTCTCATAATGATTCTTAGGATCTTCTACTTTTCATTTTCTTCGCTAGGAAACGTGATCGGAGACATCCTTCTTCTGCTCGCATTGTTGACAGTATTTGTCCCGAGCCTGCTATCCATAACTCAAGAACGTGTGAAAAGGATGCTTGTTTATTCTGGTATTTCTCAGGCAGGATTTTCTTTTGCGGCGATATCCGTGCTGACCTCTCTTGCGGCTAAAAGTGCGATATTTTATATTTTTTCCTTCGCTGTCGGTGAGACGCTTGTCTTCCTTTCTTTGGGGGCGATGGACCGCTCATCCGAAAACATGATAAAATACATCAAGAATTATTCTCCCGTTCCCGCCTTTTCTTTGGTCATCGCTCTTCTTTCGCTGGCTGGCGTTCCTCCTTTCCTTGGTTTCTTTGCTAAGTTCATGCTGTTTTATTCGATATTTTCAGCCGGTTATGCGTGGTTGGCGATCATCCTGCTGGTTCTTCTCCTTTTCTCGGTTTTCTATTACTTTAGATTGATGAGGAGCGTAGCGGATGCGGCACAGCGTCAACGCAAAAAGTCGCCTGTTGGAGCGGCTGAGAATGCGATCTTAATAGTTCTCAGTCTTGTTCTCATATTTGGTGCAGTTTTGATGAACTACATTTAGACTTTTATCCTTTCGGGAGGATAGTCTATTCCATGCGAAACACAGATCAGATCAGCATTTAGATCTTTAATCTTTTTCACGCTGTCCAGAAGTTTTATATAATCATCGTAGAAATCGGGCAATCTAAGGCCATTTTTATCTCCGGTTAATAAATCTCCAACAAGCACAGTTTTGCTTTCCTCAAGGAATATGGATATTGAATCAAACGTGTGACCAGGGGTTTCAAGTATCCTCGCCTTCACCCCGAAATCGTCCGGGAATTCCCCCTCCTTTAATATCATGTCAGGTTTGACGTATTTCGGCTTTGAGAACTTAGCCATCATTTTTATGAGGTTTACAAACATCTTCGACTTGAAATTATGGCCAATGGGATATAGGACCCCTTGTTCGCCGTTAACATAAGGTATCCCCGCCTGGCTTATGCCCAAGTGTGCACCAGTGATCTTCTGTAGATCATACGCATTTCCAAAGTGATCGAGGTGAGCATGAGTCAATAAAATATATTTTATGTCTGTAACCGATTTGTTCAGGCTGGTAACGTATTTTATTATCTTATCCTTTGAATTTCCTGGAATTCCGGTATCTACAAGGATAAGATTGTTATTGCTCGTTTCTATCAAAAAGGCCTTAACGTAGCCGAGGTTTATTTCATGCAATTGTGAATTTACCCTCCTTCCAATCGCCTTTTCCATTTCTATCCTTACGAATCCGGCATATTTAATACTTTTCAAACATTTAATCTAGAGAAGTTAAAATAATTAAATGAAAAAATTGAAGCCATCGGAGATACTGAAATATTATCTAAACGACAAGATCATAGAGAAATTACTCAAGGGCTCCGGAAGGGAATATGCCGTCAAGTACGGCGATGTCTTTGGGAAGAGGCCGATGATCTTTCAGTACAGATCTGATATAGAGAACATAGTCAAACAGGGTGCTACAAGCTTCCATGTGAGTGAGGAGAGGTGGACGAATCCATTGGCTCTAAGCACAGATTTAAAAAGAGAGGAGCTGGATGAAATGAGGAGCGGCTGGGATCTTTTGATAGACGTAGATTGCAAGGCATTAGAGATATCCAAACTCTTCACAGACCTCTTGATAAAGGAGCTGTCTTTTGAAGGTGTAAGATCAATGTCAGTGAAATTCAGCGGTGGTTCGGGTTTCCACATCCTTGTACCTTATGAATCTTTCCCTTCTACTGTTAACGGCATAGAGGTCAGAAAACTTTTTCCCGATGCACCGATGATACTTTCAAGGTTTCTAAAGGAGAGGGTGAGAGGGAAGATAAAAACCATATTGGAAAAAGACTATGGGGCGAGGAAGATTTCGCAGATGTTTTCTGTCGATGAAAAGGACCTTTATTCAGAGGGGGTTTTTGACCCGTACAAGGTGATAGAGATAGACACCATCCTTATCTCGGAGAGGCACCTATTCAGGATGCAGTATTCATTGAACGAAAAAAAGTGGCTTGCTTCCGTGCCTATAGACAAGAACAAGGTACTAGACTTTCGTGAGGAGGATGCGGAGCCGTTCTCGATAGACACCTCCTTAGACTTTTTCGATGTCAAGCCCATGAAAGAGGAGGCAAGCAGGTTCTTTCAGGATGCATATGATATGTTCAGTACACCGGAGGAGCCAAAGAAAACTGAGGAAAAAACCTTTAAGGCCTATCATCTTGATATAATTGAAGACAAACTTCCTCCTTGTATAAAGATAATAAATAAAGGCCTCTCGGATGGACGAAAGAGGAGCGTTTTCATTCTAACTAATTTCTATAGGAGCATCGGAAAGAATAGGGAGGAAGTAAAGGCGATTCTTTTGGCTTGGAATCAGAGAAATAAGCCGCCCTTGAAGGAGAATTACATTCAGCAGCAGGTGGAATATATCTTCTCCAATAAACCTTATCCTCCTCCAAATTGCGATGCTGCTGGTTATTACAAGTACTTCAATGTTTGTTTTCCTGATGAGACCTGCAAAACCATCAAGAATCCGCTCTCATATTACCTTAAGAAGGCCGGCATGAGGAAGAATCGTACAAAAGTGGATGAAACACAAACAATCGATTATGAATAGATCACTTTTCTTGTTTCTTTGCAAGGTATACCATTCTATCCGCTCCAACTATCTCAGGTAGCACGACCTCATTTGCGCCGAGCTGTCTGAACTTTCCTACATTCTTCAGAGAGTTACACCTGGATATTATTGGTACATCGGGATTCAAGCTCCTCGCGTTAAGTATAACGATTATATTATCAACATCCTGTCCAAGGCATGCGAAGACCGTCTTTGCCTTCCTAACGTTGGCCATCTTGAAGGTTTTCTCCTCAAGTGCATTTTCCTTCAAGACCTTAAAACCATTCCTTTTCAGCTCCTCGGCGACGGTTTCATCCTTTTCTATGACAAGCACGCGTTCCCCGGAATCCCTGAGAAGCGAAGCTATCCTGCTGCCTATTCTCCCCCCGCCCACGACTATAGCGTGGTTCTTTAACGTTAAATTCTGCGCCATAAAGATCACACCCCCAAATTCTTTCCTTGTAACAAGGACCAGAAATTCGAATAGATAAACTGCAAAAGCTCCAACAAAAAAGGAAAAGAAGAGAAGCAGAAAACCATAATCTGTTTGAAAATTGAACGTCTCAAGATGGAAGATGATGTCATTGGTCGAGCTTTGAGCGGATAGTCTATCTTGATTGGATACTATCTCCACAAGAAGAAGAAATATTAAGATCATCACAAAGAGCGCGATTATCAGGCGTTGAAACGCCTCTTTAGAGGTCTCCATGTAAAAATAATAGAAGTTTTAGCTTATTATAGTTTTCCTGTTCTATCCAATCAGCTCCATCTCTATTGTGACCTCTTTCGGCACGGGCGTCTTCATTATGAGATGCAGAGCCTTCGGATCAGCCTGTATATCTATCATTTTCTTATGTAATCTCAACTCCCAGGTGTCGTAGCTCTCCCTTCCGGAGCCATTTGGAGTTCTTCTTGTAGTGACACGTAATTTCTTTGTCGGAAGTGGGACCGGGCCGACCATCGTTGTGCCAAGTTTTTTTGATATGTCAACTATCTCATCACAAACTTGCTTCAGCTTGTCGGCGTCTGTCGACGTCAATTTTATCCTTGCCTTTTGCATATCAATTCAGTTGAACCTTTTTATTTAATAGCTTTTCTTGCATTTAAATAGACACAGTAGGCAATCAAAACAAAATTTTATTGGCTTCATCCAGACCTGGCTTCAGTGTCCTTGAATATTCTCCTCCTTCTCTTTTGATTCCTGTATCCCCAATGAACACCTTTATTTCGTTCATAAGTGAAGGGTATTTATTTCTTAAGGCATCAAGAATCTGATAGGCTATTTTTTTGTATTCTGGATGTGCTTCGGACGTGCTTCTGTTTTCAGCTATGAATATAGCCTCGGCTAGGCTCATCGACATTTTCAGGTTAACCGCTGTGGCCAAAGGTATGAGCAATTCAGCCTCAGAATTTGCTCCTTTATCATATAGTTTTCTCATATTTTGATTTACATCCAAGAAGGCTGCTCTCACTGTGTCGTACATACCCTTGTTTTCATAGACCACATTTGGGATGAAATACTCATTTACATTCACGGCCAGGTTCCTGTTAGATAACCTGTGTCTCCAGAGATCCCGTGCGGTACCGAGTGAGCAGTTTATATTTAACTGCAGAAATGTCGATCTCAGTAGGCTGTCGTTAAGATCATCATATTTTCCTTGTCTCTTTGATGATATCCTTTTCAGATAATCTAAAACCACTTCTTTTTTATTCCTTCCCGGTTTTATCGGCATCTGGTAATATACGGAATTTATCATCTGTTCTTCAGTTTGGGAGCCACCTCCTATTTTGGTGATAATCTCTTCGAGATTTTTGATCCTCGGCTTTTTATTGATCTTTGATAAATCGATGGCAATCCTCTCTTTTTTATATATTTCTTTGTTATACTCATCCGGCTCTAAGTGAGTGGACAAGGAGGGAACATTATCCGAAACAACTGTATCGAACAGAACCCCAACCATTTGATCATACTTATTATTGCTTGACAGCAGTTTTCTTCCTATGTTTTCCGCAGTCCTTGCACTTATCTGCAAAACAAGCGAGGTCATCGCACCCATTTGCAGAAAGGAACGTGTCTGATCAAGGACACTTGGTCTGATGATGTTTTTTCCTTCTTGCTCAGAGGGATTTCTCCCGTTTTTTCTCTTGAAATCTTCGTCATATAAATCGTATATC
>ERZ1669250.657-NODE-657-length-14311-cov-4.269501_pt1 | contig 14311 bp, 18 predicted proteins | sample MGYA00579295_ERZ1669250 | MGnify/ENA primary metagenome ERZ1669250 (study PRJEB41166, sample SAMN08046056) | hot springs metagenome | biome: hot spring; feature: acid hot spring; material: thermophilic sediment; isolation source: thermophilic sediment from acid...
CTTCAGGCAAAGTGCTGCGCGCCTTGACCAAGCTGACTACAGAAGTTCCGCCGATCGCAGACTGCATCGCTTTTCTGTATTCCTTTGCGTTTATCCTTTCCACTATCTTCTTTTCTACCATGTGCGGATGCGCACGCTTGCCTTTCCTGCTCGAAGGTATTCTTCGCACTTCGCCCATTGCGCCGCCGCCGAGCTTCTGCCTTGGCCTTATCGCTATGCCCATATGCCTGCCCGTCCTGTATGTTGCCATCCTTCCTATATATGCTGCTGTTGTTTGCATGCCTGCAAGTACAAAATGGCCCTGCGGCTGATATGAAAGCGATTGCTCGCTGAGTATTGCCCGCTGCACCAGATCCTTTCTGTACTCTGAGCTGAATATGCTGGGCAGTTGAATCTTGCCCTCTTCGCTTCCATCAACATTATACAATTCTATCTCAGCCATTTAATTCACTGTTTTGATGCTGTGGAGATGTACACAAGCTGTGGCGTGACCACCTGCGCTTTGCTTCTTAGCGCCTTCCTAAGCCTTACCAGACGTTTTGCTGGGCCCGGTATGCTTCCGTCAAGCATTATGAAGTCGCTTTTCACAAGCCCGTAATTTGGATAACCGCCCGCAACGTTGACGCTTGCCGCTTCGGATGCCTGCCCTATCTTTAGTATGCGCTTGTTAATCTCGGTCCTGTAGTTGTAACCCATGTGCCCAGCCTGCGGCACCGTGTACTGTACTTTTGGAGGGTGCCAAGGGCCAAGCGTGCCGACGTGTCTTGTCTTGTTTGTGGCCTTCCTTACAAGCCTTGCGACACCATACCTCTTTATTACACCAGCCCATCCTTTTCCTTTTGATATTGAAATAGCATCGACATATTCTCCTGGCTTGAATATGTCAGCGGCCTTTATCTCCTTTCCTGCATACTTTTTGACGAATTCAAGCTTCTCGATCGCATCCTTGCCGCCTATCGCAACTTCAAACCTTATCCTTCTCTTGTTGCCTATGTGCAAAGAGGATATGTCAGCAAGCATGAGAGCCCTCACGCTGTCATTAGGCTGCGGCTTCACGTTGTCCATGCTTTCCACAACGCTGCCTTTGCCCTTTATCCTGAGCTTTGCAACCATGTCCTTGATATAAAACTCCTTGTATGGCATCTTGTAATTGAAATCCCCGCGCGAATACAAACGCACGCCGTAAAGGTACACTTTCGGGATCTCTATTAATGTCACCGGCCTTGAAATCTCGGTGCCTTTTGATGGAGACTCCGAATCATCTATAAGCGTAACGTGAGTCATGCCTATTTTTATCCCGGCGAAACCCAGGAAAGATGGCTCCTTAGCGCTGGGCCAGCTTCTTACTCTTGGCAGTAATCTCTTCGCCCGTCTATGGGGCCAATATTCCATCGAACCTCTTCTCATGGTCAACACTTTTCGTTAGGAGATATGAAAAGTATAATTATTGTCTTTGTGCACATTTATATTTTTATCGTTATAGTGGAAGTTTTCAATCGCCGAGTCGGCGTTCGATATTATCGTCAGCTGCTTGAGCACGCTGCTGAGCGAAGCAACCAATGCGGTAGGATCGCTTGCCTTTACGCTTACTTTCAGCCCTGTGCCCGTAGCCTTAACTTCTATCGAGCTTCGCTTGTATTTAATACCCTTGTCGATGAGCCTGTTGTAAAGCCTCGCGCTGCTTCCGATATTTAGCTCAAGGCTTCCTGTGAAATTGCGCTTTTCCAAGATCATCAGCTTATTACGAATTTATCGCCATATTGTATGGAAGGCTCTGAGTAGCCTGCTGTGCCTTCCTCATTAATTTCTGCTTCTTCGACTTCAGCACGTGTCATGCCGCTTGCATCCTTTATCGATTCTACGAAGTGCATCACATTTGCATTGTCGCCTTCGGCATACACTTCTACGGTGCCGTCCTGCATGTTCATCGCGTATCCTTTTATTCCGTATTTGCTTGCTATCTTTGCGACATATGCCCGGTAGCCGACACCCTGCACTCTGCCCTTTACTATGATTTTGGCCTTCATGCGACTTACCTGTTGGCCCTTACGCTCGGCATGCTGTTCTCATGCATTTTGCTTCTTACCAGACCCCTGTGCTTTCTGCCTGCTGACGTAAGCCCACGGAATACCCTCTTGTTCTGAGATATCACCTGCTGGAACGTCTTGTCGGCCATAATAACAGGGTTACTTTTATCAAGAAGAATTACCTCGAAAAACTTGTATGTGCCGTCCTCGCCAACATAATATGAGTTCAGCACTTCACAATTTGAAAACTTTGATGCGGCGCGCTCCTCAGCTATGGACTGCAGCGACTTTCCCCTTGTGAAAAATCTCCCGTATTTGGAAGGTTTTCTTCCACCGTGAGGCTTTGAAACCTTCCTGAGACCTTTCTTTACCCTCACCCTCGCAACGACCACGCCCTGCTTGTCCTTGTAACCAAGCGTGCGCGCCCTAGCTATGTTCGACGGCTTGTCTATACGGAGTATGCTGCTTTCTCTGCGCCACTCTGTTAGCTTGCTCTTCAGCACTTGATCCCTGTTTTTGTATTCGCTTTGGAAGGTTTTTTCCATATAATTGTAAGATCCCATTTCTATCACTTTCGTCGTGCAGACTTGCTGTGCAGACGATGAGGTATATTATAACCTTTATCTTTTTATGTTTTTATATATTTCTGATTATGCCTGCTACCTATATTTGCAGCTAATGCATGCGTGCGTGTCGAAAGGCCGTGTGAAAATCGCACTTGCCAACAAGTTGATGGTGAAGATGCTTGAGTTTGAAGGTTTGTCAATTGCACTTTCTCGCAGCGTATACGAACCGGCAGAAGACTCTTTTCTTACTGCAAAAATGATCAATAAGGTCTTGGAGGAATCGCACGAATCGCTAACCATCCTTGACATGGGCTGCGGCAGCGGCATACTGGGCTTGGTTGCGGCGAAGAACAAAAAGGTGAAGGCGTGCACTTTTGCCGATGTAAATAAGCATGCAATCGAATTGGCCAGGAAAAACTTCAAGGCAAACAGCAACGCAATTAATGCCGAATGCAACTTTATTGTTAGCAATTTGTTTGAGAATATCGTGGGCACATTCGATATAATCATATTCAATACACCATACCTGCCGAGCATAATGTCTTCGGAGCGGCCCTTCCAGATTTCAAAGGCATGGAACGGAGGCAAAGGAGGGATAGAAGTTGCCGAGAGATTTATAAGAGAATCCGAAGATCATCTCGCCGATGGCGGATCTATCGTTATGACTACAAGTTCTTTCGCCGATTTGGAAACGCTCAAGAAGGCAGTAGGCGATGCTGGCATGCGCATAATCGAAGAAATGAAGGAGCACTACTTCTTTGAGGATATTATTGCATACCACATTCGCTTTGAGCAAGCGCACTGAAGCTAGCGCTTATTCCGAAACATCAAGTATTTCGGCGTACCCCTTGAGATACAGGTAGACCGCCACGTACATCGGCACGCGGACCTCTTTGTCTTCGAACGGACCGAAGGTCATTCCGTTCATTGTAAGCTCTGGCGATTTTGCCACTTTTATTTTTGCTTCTCCCTTCTTGAATGCTATGCATTCGCGCATTGGATCGAAACGCTCGAGGTCCCGTATAGAGCCTATTTTCTTTGATATCAAACCAGTATCGCCATGTATGCTGTTTGGGAGGCGTATCAAGTGTGTGGCGTCGCTAGTAACGTTCTTGTCTATCTTGTCGCTTTGCATTATCGACTGGTTGTTTATTATCTTTGACCAGAACTCCTCCTTCTTTTTTATGTACACCATGTCCCAGTTGCCATTGTTTATTCCGAGCTCAACTAGAGCCTTCTTTCTGTACAGCCTTGTTGCTGTAGCCGAATCCATTCCAAGCTTCATCAAAGAATCCTTGCCTGCATGAAGCGCATCGATAAAGCTTCTGGCTATGCGCCCGCCCCAGCCTATGTCACTCGGCTTCGGGCCTTTGAGCTGCTTGCCCTTCTTTCCGGCAGTCGGGAAAAATGATTCGAAATCTATACCTATGGCTCTTATATAGCTGCTTATTTCGTTCCTTGCGTAGTTGTCTAAGGTAAGCACCTTATCAGAAACCACATGCACGTGATAGCCCCTGTTTCCGCTGAAGTTTATGCTTATCTCCTTTTCGTCGAAGCCGAAATCAGGTATAAGAAAATCCTCTATGAGCCTTGTTGTCTCCCTTTTGACCTCATGCAGGCAGTTCTGGCAAACCCATTGCTTTCCGTGAACCTTTTGGCACGACAGGTCCATGTCCGTGGCATCGAGATCAAAAACAAGCTCTGCGGCTTCGATCTTCTTGTTTTCCATCGGCCTGGCACCTGGATATTTGTAGTACGCAGAAGAAAATGATACGTATGGAGGCGCATTTGCCACGAGATACCTCCTCAGCTGATCCTCGTTCTCGAATGCAATGTGTCTTATCGATATCTTTCTTCCGAACTCGCCGAAGCCGAACTCCCTTTCCGAAATATGTGTGGGCGCTATGTCCGCTGCGCTGGAATAGTACTGCCTGATCAATTCTGTTAACATCTGTCTTGCATCCAGAATATCAACCACTGTAATATATTTTTAAAGATATTTAAGCCTTAAGAGATAAGGGATATGTGAGACGATGGAAGAGATAAAACAGGTCATTGTAGTAAGGACAGACATTGATATGGGTAGGGGCAAGCTTGCTGCGCAAGTGGCGCACGCCTCGCTCATGAGCTACTTCGAGGCAAACAAGGCAAACAAAGAGATTGCAGATTCGTGGCTGAGAACAGGGGAAAAGAAGATAGTGCTCAAGGTGGACAACGAAGATTCGCTTGTTAAGCTGTACAACGCTTTCGTGTACAAGAAGGTGCCGTGCGCACTGGTAAGCGATGCTGGGCTCACCGAATTGCCGCCGGGAACCAAGACGGCGCTTGGCATAGGACCCTGGACTGCCAGCGAGATAGACCAATTCACCCGGGCCCTCAAACTTTTATGAGCGTTATTTCACGTAAGTGAGCCATTCCTTGAATTCTTCATCCTCGCCGTGCACGACCTGGGAGTACTTAGACCATAAAAGTTTTGTTATTGGTCCTGTTTTGCCATCGCCTATTATTCTAGAATCTATGCTTGTTATTGGGGTTATTTCTGCGGCGGTGCCTGCGAAGAATGCCTCGTCGCAGGTGTAAAGTTCCTCCTTATGGATATTTCTCGCTTCAAACTCTATCCCGAGGTTCTCTGCCAATTTTATAAGCGTATCTCTTGTTATGCCCAGCAATATGTCCGAATCGCGAGACGGTGTTATGAGCTTGCCGTCCTCTACTATAAATATGTTCTCGCCAGGCCCTTCGGCTACATAGCCTCCTGTTGATGTGAGTATTGCCTCGTCAGCTCCCGCGGCTTTGGCCTCGAGCGACGCTATCAGCGAGTTCAAGTAATTGCCGCTGGCCTTTGCCTCTATAGGCAGCATTGACGAATTTATCCTGTGCCATGAGGATATTTTGCATTTCACTCCCTTGTCCCTATTCGAGAAATAGCTGCCAAAAGGCACCGCGGCGATTATCACGCTGCCCTTCTTGCCTGTGGCATCTAAGCCTATGCGCGAATCGTTGTAAAACCCGAATGGTCTTATATAGCATTCCTCAAGCTTGTTTTTCTTTACCGTAGAGACTATCGCCTCGGACAGTTCGTTGGCGCTGAAGCCCAGCGGAAACATATATATCTTTGCCGTATTTATAAAACGCTTGATGTGGTCCTCAAGCCGGAATATTGCACTGCCGCCCTTCGTTGCATACGCCCTTATGCCCTCAAAAATTCCGCTGCCGTACTGAAGCGAATGGGTCAACACGTGCACGTGCGCCTTTTCAAAATCTACGAAATTGCCATCGAACCATATATACTGCTTGCTCTGCAAAAAACCACCGTTTCTAATTCCGAATTTATTATTATATATTTATCCAATAATAATTGATATTTGGCTTGCAAGCATTGCTGGCACAAGTTTGAATGATGATGACATGATACGAATATTAGGTATTGCAGGAAGCATTAGAAGAGATTCATACAACAAGGCACTGCTCAATGAAGCTGCTATGTTGCTTCCGACAAATGCGGAGATGAAAATATTTGACATTGGCAAACTGCCTTTATTCAACCAAGATCTGGAAGCAGATCTGCCAGATGTTGTGAAGGAGTTCAAGAATGAGGTAGAGAAATGTGATGCTCTTTTGATAGCCACCCCAGAGTATAACAGGTCGGTGCCTGGCGTGTTGAAAAATGCCATAGATTGGGCATCAAGGCCCCCAGGCCAGAATTCGTTTGATGGGAAGCCTGTCGCGACTATGGGCGCTAGTACTGGCAGTCTTGGAACTGCAGTTGTGCAGTATCATCTCAGGGAGATATTTGCCTTCCTTAACATGCACCCAGTCGAGAAACCAAGCGTTTTTGTCGCAAATGCGGACAAAAAAATCAAGAATGGCAGGGTCATTGACGAAGAAACACGCAAAAGAATAGGGGAGCTTATTGAAAATTTGGTCAAGTGGGCCATAAAGATAGGCGTGAGCGATGCAAAATAGAGGTCAACAAATTAGGAAAATGGTTATCAGAAAGCTTCTTGGACTTCTTGTCAAGAGCGAGTTCGAAAGGGAGGTTCTGCTCAAAACACTCGACATAAATAGAGGCAAGACCATAACTTACAAAGAGCTTGCACAGGCAATAGGAAAACCAAGGGCATACAGAGCTGTCGGCAACGCGCTGCACAACAATCCGCTGCCTTTTGTCATACCTTGCCACAGGGTAGTGCGCAGAGGAAGCGTTGGTGGGTACAAGTTCGGCGGGCACGTGAAGAGGCTTGCGCTTGGAGTAGAGAATGCGCTGCCGCACAAATAGAATATTATTATTTTATGCAACATATATCATTGATCTGATGGACGAATATGATCTTGTTGTGGTTGGCGGGGGGCCAGCGGGGGTTGGCACTGCACTATCCGCAGCCGAATTGGAATTGAAAACAGCCATAATTGAAAAAACCAATATGCTTGGTGGCAACTGGACAAACGGATATGTACTCTCGATACTTGGGGTTTACACTTATTCGGGCAAAACAAAAATAGTAGGGGGCACAGTAGACAAAATTATAGCTGAACTTGTAAGGAACGGTGGCTCCAGAGGCAAGGTTGGCAATTTCATACCATTCAGGCCTGACGAGATGAAGCTCACGCTGGAGGAAATGATAAGCAAGCTAAACATTGATATTTATTTCAGCTCGTTGGTAACTTCGGCTGATTTGGACGAAGGCAAAATAAAATCGATTACGATATCGGGAAAGAAGGGCAAGGAGGTTGTAAAAGGAAAAGTATTCGTTGATTCCAGTGGCGACGCAGATCTTGCCTTCATCGCTACGAACGCGACGATGTCAGGCAAAGAGGAAAACGGAGAACATCAGCAAGCGACGATACCTTTCAGGATTGCGAATGTGAACGAAGAGGGCATTGCCGCTTATTCGAAGACGCATCCTGAAGAGATTTCACTGGTTATGGACGAGAAAGGAGGAGTGTCAAGGATAAGAATAACCAGCCTTCTAGTTGAAAAAGCGAAGGATGATGGCTCGCTTTATTTGCCATTCGGCAACTCACTTTTTCTATTCAATACAAGCAAAAAAGGAGAATATGTATGCAACGCAACGCACTCGAATGTCGTAGACTATACAGAAGGCAAGCAATTGGCACTATCAATAGACGACGCGAGACGCCAGATAAAATCGGTGATGGATTTTCTCGTGAAAAAAGTACCGGGATTTGAAAACGCATATTTACTGGATTCTGCCCCATCAATAGGTATGAGGGAAACAAGGCGAGCCGTTGGCGCATATGTGCTAAGGAAAGAGGATGTCATTGGCAATGCAAAATTTGACGACAAAATAGTGAGGTGTGGCCACCCTATAGAAATTCATGACCAGCAGAAAGGGACCTATTACCAGTATCTCGGCGGTGGAAACGACTCGTGGTATGAAATACCTTACAGGGCTATCGTAGTAAAAGGGGTGCGTAATCTATTTGCAATAGGGCGATGCCTGAGCGCTGAATTCGAGGCACAGGCAAGCGCAAGAGTCACAGGCACATCCATAGGCATGGGCCAGGCTGCAGCTACCGCGGCTTATATAATGATAAAAAAGGGCATAAGCGCTGCAAAAGACATTGACATCAAAGAACTGCAAAAGGCCCTTGTGGAAAAAGGCGCAATTTTATGAGGTGTTAATACGCAGGCAAAGAATTTTGTTGGTAACAGGACGGGATTATATTGCATAATAGGCATGCCGGCGCATCATTCGCTGTCTCCTGCAATACAGAATGCCGCATTTTTGAAGCATGGCATAGACGCGGTATTTTTGGCCTTTGACGTCCCAAAAGAAAGACTTGGAGGTGCGATGCTGGGCATGCGGGCATACGGAATAAAAGGCATGACTCTCACCAGCCCGCACAAGGAGAATGTCATAAAATATGTTGATGTTGTTGACAGGCAAGCGCTTGAACTCGGGGCGGTCAATACGGTAGTGAATAGGGGAGGTAAATTTTACGGTTATAATACCGATTCGCCAGGCTTTGTCAAAGCGCTTAAAAAATATGGGATAAAGAAAAACGCCATTTATACAGTTATTGGTGCTGGCGGCGCTGCCAGGGCGCTTGTATTTGGCATCGCTAGGGAAGGTGTGAAGAATATAAACATAGTAAACAGGACCGTCGAGCACGCGGAAAAACTGAAAAAGGATATGGAGCAGCGTTTCAGCGGACTTAACTTGTCTGTATGCAAGCTAGGCTCAAATGATATGGAAAAGGTAGTGCGATCTTCGAAATACCTGATAAATGCTACCAACATAACCTTGGAAAACAGAACTGCGACGCCAGTGCCGAGAAACCTGCTTAACAAAGGCATGATAGTTTTCGACGCCAACTATGCGCCATTGGACAACAGGCTTCTAAGCGACGCGAAGAGCAAGCATTGCCTTACCATAAACGGGCTTGAGCTATTGGTAAATCAAGGTATCGTGGCATTTGAGCTTTTTACTGGGCGGCGCTTTGATTATGCTGAAACCTACAGGACAATGATGAGCGCTGCTATGAAAGCTTATAAAGAATCAGAAAAAGAAAAGAAAAAATAAACTTTTACCTCTTCCTGCGTGGCTTGCCTTCTGCAACCTCAGCTTTCTTGGCTTTTAGCAATGGAGCAAGTATAACTGCAATAATCTCTATTACCAGCACCACCGCTACACCAGTTCCTATTGTTGCCATGCTCCCGAACTCGGTGCCAAGGTAGACAGGTATTATTGCGACACCAAGATTTGACAATACGCTGTACATTGAAGTTGCGAATCCGGCCTGCGCCGGATCAGAGACATAGTTCGTTGTCGAGGTAAGTGCCATTGACCAGAATGCGTTGCCGAAAAAGCCGAACAGGAAGAAGCCTGCCGCTATCAACAATATGTCGGTAGTGTACGCGAGCCCTAGTGCCATAACCGCAATGGAAATGAACGCCAGTACGGCTGTTGTTATTATACCTGCCCTGAACAGGTTGTATTTCTCGAAGAGCGGCGGTAGTATTATTGCGCCGAACGCTGAGCCCAGGAATGCTAGACCGCCAAGAAGCCCACCATATGCAAGTGCTGAACCGACAGGTATGTTATGCAGCAAAAGCACTGTGGAGGCTATGCCGCCGAACATTACAGACATTGACGCTATCGCCAGGCCTATATACCAGTTCTTTATCATCCCTAGCTTGAAAGAGCCCTTAAGCGACTTGCCCTTGTAATAAGTAGGGTAGTTGCGTATGCCAAAGCCTATCCAAATTGCGGCAATCAATGCAAGAAGCACTGTGAACCACATAGTACCTGATATGCCTACCGCACTGTATATGCCGGGGCCTAAGAATGCACCGAACGCCATGCCAAGGAACAGCACGCCTACGCTTATGCCTATTACCGTATGCGCACGGTGTTTGAACATCGATTCTGATATGCTGCCGACAGGCGCCATGGCAAGCGGATAGCCTATTGCTGCAAAAACACCCATTATGAGAAACGTGAGATAGTTTGGCGCCAGTGCCCTGCCTATCAAACCAAGCACGGTTATTATGGCTGCGGAATATAGCGCGGCCTTTACCGTAAACTTAGCTGATATCCAGCCGGCAAGCAAACCCAATATCACCATAGTGTAGCCGTATGATGACACTATGAGCAGTATCGAGCCCAAGCCTACGCTAAATAGCTTCATTAATTCCGGCACAAGCGGTGCCAATATGAACCAGCTAAATCCGATGATCAAAAGAAGAAACCAATACGGAAATAGCTCGGACCATTTACCCTCAACCCCCTCTTTGGCTTTCATTCAACCACGATACTAAATACACAGCAAAGTTTTAAATATAGATACAGAGTAGAGGGGCATTGCTCTTAAATAGGAGTTTTTGGACGTTGCGCAGCCTTTCAGTTGCCAGGACTTACGTGGGGGATGTCGGTTATTCCTACCTTTTGAATGGGCTATGGCCGGGGCTACAGCATGGCAGTGTTAACTGCGCCGGGCGCTACCTCAATCCTCTTCGCGAGCATCGACCTCAAGGCTATGGCCCCGCCCTTCGTCAGTGAAAGTGGCCTGCTCTGCTCACCTTTTTCTGGAAAGTCCACCAGCCCCTCGCGCTTCATCTTCTTCAGCAGGTACCATATCCCGCTCTTAGACAGCGAATACTTCTCGCTTATGTATTCTACGAACTGCGTAGCGGTAACTTCATCGTACCCGAGCTCCAGAAGTATCAGACGCTGCTTTTCCTGCACCTGCATGTCGGGCCTGCCGCCAAGCGCTTCGCCTGTATCGAAACGCTTGAATTTGGTATAATCTACCCTATATAAGTATTCTGCGCGCATAAAAGACACCACAAAAGAGTTGAAGGATTTGCCAATTATGCGGCAGAATCTGAAAACAAGATATTCCTGCAGTGTGTATTATAGCCTGTGCTCTTGACAAGGCGTATGGGCCACATCATAGATACACACTGCTGCTTCATCACAAAGACCGATGAATATAAAGTAGAAAGTATGATATTTAAATCTTTTCTACGAAACGTGCTTGCAACGTATATGCTGCAACAGAACATTGCAGGAAGCAATGCCTTTGTTATTTAAACTTTGTTTTGCATTTTATAGTATTTGTGGTTGTTACATGCCCGCAGAGCTGATAAGGATATTACTGCTTGTATTGATAAGTCTAATTTACGCATTATACGATATATTCAACAAGAGAAATGTGCCGGATCTTTTTGTGTATGCTTCGCTCGCGGTAGGACTGCTGTCAACAATAGCGTACTGGAGCTATCTTTCGCTCTACAGTATAGGCATAGCTGTTGTGATAGGAGCGATAGGATATATCTTCTACAAAGGGGGGCAGCTTGGCGCCGGGGACGGATTCGAGCTCGTTACAATTTCACTTTTGCTTCCAATACAGCCAACACCGTTCTTGGCCAGCATAGCGCAGTTTGGCATGCCGTTTATTCTTTCCGTTCTGGTTGCCACGGGATTTGCGGCGATAGTGATAGTGCCTATATACTACCTTCTAATTGACGGCAAAAACAGGCGGAAGATAGAAAAGGTAGACGCAAAAAGCATGGTAAAAGGTATTATTATTCTTACCGTGTACCTAGTTCTCCTTGCAATGATATATCTCGTAAGATATCAGATAAGCCTGATTGCAATAGTGCTTATCTTAATCCTTGCCGTTTCTTCAATGTTTATGGCATTGTATGCTAACGAAATAAATTACCGCATGATAAGTTTTGTATACCCTAAGGAGCTTGAAAGAGGGGATATGATTGCCGTAAGCATTATGAAAAAGAGTGATCTTGCATATTTCACGCAAGCATACGAAAAATTTGGAAGGGTGGCTGACGACCAGCTAATCGCAAAGGTCAAAGACTTAAACAGAAAGTTGCCGGTATATAAAAAGGCAGTGCCGTTTGCTGCATTCATATTCATCGGTGTTGTGGTAAGCCTGCTTTTTGGCGACATATTCCTGTTTATATTTTAAGCTGAAATGCGAAATCTTTTATATTGTGTTTGTTATAGATAATTGGAGGGTGTTGCATTGGTAAGGCATGCTAGGCCATATATAAGAAGATATTGGGCATTCATGAACAGGAGGGCAATCGGCATGTCGATGGCCATTTTCGGCATACTGCTAAGCATAGGCGTGATATTCACCCTTGTTTTGGACCAGTTCTTCATACAGAATGCTGTAGGGCTGCTTGTTCTGTGGCTCGTGCTCTTTATTATGATAATACTCGTTGCGCTGGCAAGCATAATAAAAACCCATGTAGAAGTGGCAAAGCTCATGAACAAGGAAGAGTATGATGTACACTCGAAGAACATTGCGATATTTTTGCTGGCGATGGGATTTGGCTCGCTGGCTTTTGTGCTTCCGATGCTTATCATAAGCAGCGAAGCGGCGCTGGTAGTGCTCTTCAGCACTGGTGGTATATTGTTCCTTCTTTATGTGCTGCTGGCGCTTGTTTTCGGGCACAAATATCATGAAATAGGATTTGCGTCCGTGTTTATATGGGCGGTATTCATAGCTGGCGTATTCATGCTAACAAAGCCATACATATACAATAATCCGCCGCTCTTCGAGACGCTTGCATTCCTCATCTCGACAGTTGCCATAGTCGTAGTGTTTTCAATAACCGGATTGGTGATGGTGCACAACGCATCAAATGAATTTCTGAAGGAGCTCGAGCGCAAAAAGTATAAGTAAGAGCTTGTTGAGTGGATGAATTACCAAAACGGACTAATCGTTTTGAAAGTGGGCGGCTCGGCAATAGCGGATAAAAACACAGGCAAATCGTATTTAGATGTCATTGCCGCAAATGTTGCTAGCGATATACCAAAAGATGCCAGAATGGTCATTGTATGCGGTGCGAGCTATGTAGGCCATTCGCTTGCGATAAAATACAGGCTCAGCAAGCTTGAGAGTAATCAGCATGAATGGGCGCTGCTTCGTTATGAAGTTGGTTCCATAACAAACAGGATCATCGAAAAAATGATAGATGCTGGCCATGCGCCAATAGAGCTTTCTGTCCCAACGCTTTTTAATACAAAAAAGCAGCAAATAGTAAGATTCAACTTTGAATACGTTTCTGGGTATCTTAACAATGGATTTATACCCGTAATGCACAGCGATGCGCCGCTTGACGAGGAAAATGGCATATCAATACTCTCTGGCGATGCCATCGCGACAGAGATTGCAAGGACTTTTGGTGCTGCGCTGCTTATTTACGGGACAGACGTCGACGGGATACTTGACAAGGAGCGCAAGCCAATACCAAAGATTGACAAAAAGCACTTGGAGAATATTGAATTTTGGAAAATCAAAAACGACGTGAGCGGAGGGATAAGAAACAAGATTGAAGAAGCCAAAAAGCTCGAGGGCACAAAAGTAAGGATCATAAATCTGAGAAAAGCTGGAATGCTCAGAGCCGCAATAGAAAACAAAGATGTTGGCACGCTGATAGAGTAATAGCGTAGTGGTGATTTTGTGAATCTAATAGTATACAATTCTGCAATCGCAATTGTCGAAATAATTTACACATTCTTCATTATAGGAGTAACGAACGTGGCGGTAAAACGCAAAAGGATGTCGCAGGATATGTCAAGAAAGATAGTGCACCTGTGGGCCGGCGGCCTACTGTTCTTCTGGTTCTTCTATGCAGCTCCATATGCGAGGTATTTTTTCATAATAACCCCGCTTATCTGGATGGTAATGCTTGTGTTGACTGCACTCACAAAAGGGCCTGATGACCCAAACGTGAGAAGCATGACAAGGAACAGCGACCCCAAAGAGCTTTTATACGGCCCTCTTTTCTTTGTTATAATGCTAATTCTGTTCACATTCGTTTCGTTCAAAACCATTGCGGGCGTCACGGCAATTGCAGCGATGGGATTTGGCGACGGAGTAGCGCCAATAGTAGGAAAATACTCCAAAACGAAGTACATGAAAGGTAGAAAAAGTATAGGCGGCAGCGTTTCCGTGTTTTTGGCCACGGTATTAGGGGTTTTTGTCATCCTTGCATTATTCAATGGGACAATCAGTTTCACTCTTAACACAACAGGCGTTCTTCTATTGCTTGCAGCGGCGCTCATAGCGACGATAGTTGAAGCAGTAACCCCATCAAACTATGACAATATAACTGTGCCTGTGGTTGTCTGGATGTTCCTTTTGCTTGCGGCATGAGATATATTATGGAAAAATCAGCTAGAATTAGGTTTTTGGTGAGGCGATCAGTGATGCCCT
>ERZ1669250.658-NODE-658-length-14280-cov-6.294833_pt1 | contig 14280 bp, 15 predicted proteins | sample MGYA00579295_ERZ1669250 | MGnify/ENA primary metagenome ERZ1669250 (study PRJEB41166, sample SAMN08046056) | hot springs metagenome | biome: hot spring; feature: acid hot spring; material: thermophilic sediment; isolation source: thermophilic sediment from acid...
CTAGACTACGGCCCCTACATTCCACGATTATTTATCCTCCTTTTTAAGATTACTGTGCTTCCTCTTTCAGCTTCCTCAAGGAGTCTTACTCATATCAAGGATCAATTATGGAACTACCTATTCTCCTTATCGTTTGCTCCAATCACTCCAAGTGTTTCTTGAAGAAGTTAAATTGCCCCCCAAGTATCCTTGGCAGTAGTCTCATTGTGAGCTACCTCGCCTTGAAGGGTGAGGTTTTAAGTACATGATAAAATGGATTACCTTCAGTGGCGAAGGCATGGTAAGTGTCCAGGTGCGGCATCATTTCAAATAGGTTTATACTTAGTTATAGCCTTTATTAGGTCAGGTATACCCTAGTTTATCGCAGAGTCTTAATCTGCATATACAGTCAGTATGATTACCTTTACATTACCATATCATGGCTACTTAATGTATAATTAGTATGGTTAAGCTTCTGCTAAATGCTTTATGTGGCTTTATTGTTATTAATCATATATACCAGGTAACTATACTAGTGAGATTTCAGTATGCTCAGTTATTGAAGATATTAGCCTTCTTCCTCCTTCAATTATGGTTCCAATATCCTGCTTAACCATATCTAGGTCTAAGTAGCGGCTGAGCACAGCTGATTTATCAAGACCATTGTATTGGACCTCATGTAGGTCTAATGCTAACTCAGTGAGTAATATAATGTCGCTACCGTATTTAGGCCTTAATAATGCGGCAATCTTCTTCATACGAGTGGTAGGCATTACGGCTATTATGAAGTCAACCATCTCGACACTAATCCTTTCCCTAAGCCTAACTAAGCCCCTAAACTCTTTCGCTAACTCATCACGGGAATTGGCAGCCAGGACAGATAAGGTAGCCTTCCAGCCTTGGAAGGCCTTACCAGCTGCGTTTCTATAAAGATCATTATCCATGAACTTTTCCGCTAATTCAAACTCATAAAGAGCCTCCTTAATCCTAATCTCAATATATTTATTCAAATCCTTCCAAGGATGCACTATAGATTCCATTAATGTTATCACTGCATGTGTGGAATATAAGTTTTCTAAGTTAAATCATCATTCTTAATCCTAATGGCTCTTTCTCATTCTAATTAGCATCTTTGCAACACTCTTCTCCATCCTAAAAGATGTGGTTTACGCATTGGAATCTTGGGTATTCACTTCTTAGTGAGGGTTTAGATCCTCTACCTAATGCTGTTTATCTGACAGTACCTCCTTACCATAAATGGCTAGACTTTAAGTACATTAAGGTAATCGTATTAGAGTTTCATCACTCATGTCTCAAGATAGATAATTACAACTAAATGCCTAATAAACTGCTTTAACCCAGTGTATTACCATGTAGGGACTCTAGAATCTGCTGTACTGCGGTGGTTATTCTCTTTATGTCATCAATAACGAAGTCTAGGCTAGGGTACCTACTATATACTCCTGCTTCATCTAGTCCATTGTATTGAAACTCATGCAAATTTATGGCGGTATTTGTCAAGTCAGCAATCTGCTTTCCCATTAATTGCTCAAGAATCTTAGCTACCGCAAGCATATAACCGGTAGGCATGAAGGCTATGATAAAGTCAATCAAGCTGATTCTCTTACCATCTCTAGTTTTCCTAATGCCCTTAAATCTTTTAGCTAATTCATCACTATAATTAACCGCTAATGCAGCTAACAAAGCTTTCCACGCTTGAAAAGCCTTACCAGCGGCATTCCTATAGAGACCAGCTTCAAGGAACTTTAATGCTAATTCAGACTCATATTTAGCTTCCAGTAAACGACCTTTTCTATATTCTTCAATGTTCCTCCAGGGCTTATCAAGCTTCAGTGGTATAGAACTCATATTTTATTTAACATATAATGATTTATAATGTTTGCGTATGTACTTGCCTTAAAGACCTCTTTCATGCAGTATCCCGTCTATTACATCCAGTAGCTGGATAATGTCAATTTTAGCGGATTCATAATCCCAATACTGGCTTAATATCCCTGACTTATCAGGTCCATTATGCTGGTATTGATGAAGAAGGATGGCTAAGTTAGTGTACACGCCTATGTCACCGCCTATTAATTGTGATACACGCTTTAATGCACTACTTGGCATTATAGCTATTACCCAGTCAACCTTCTCAATAACCTTACCACCTCTCACCTTAACCACCCCCTTAAATAAATCCTTTAACTTATCCCTATTCTCCGCGGCAGAGGCTGCAACTAATGCCTTCCAGGCTTGGTATGCCTTACCTGCGGCGTTCCTAATGAGGCCCTCCTCAAGAAATCTCCTAGCTAATTCACTCTCATACTTAACCTCTAGAAGCCTAATCTTCTTGTAGCCTTCTAGATCAAACCAGGGCTTAGGTAATTCCTGCATAATCCTACTCTAGAGTTAAATCTCAAGGATTTAAATTTAAGGATTGCATCTCCATTAGGATTAATTAGTATTAATCTAAAATTAATGCTTTAATTACAGGTATTTTAGGGAAATTAATCTAACAATCTAGGGGTACTTATCGTGATTTGTGTATTTATGTTAGGTTACTGGGTGTGTTTACTTAATTATCTTCCAGCACTGGTGGTGTTTATTCAGTAAGTTTAATGTTTCTATTCCTTAAGTTTCCGGACGGTATCTGCTTGTGGGAAACTTTAAATAGGGGAAGCTTGTCTTATTAATGTAGGTCATGGGAGAGGTGGATAGTAAGCCCAACCAGGATAACGTGATTGATCAACTGCTTTCGTCAATAAGTGGAAGTGATAATGTAGTTAGTGAGTCAATAGCTAAGGAGCAGGCCTTAATTAGGATAAGGGTTGAGAAGAGGAGGGCTCATTACGTCACAATAATTGAGGTTGATAGTAATGATGCCAAGAGCATAAACCTAGAGGAGGTGGCTAAGCAGCTTAAACGTAAGTTAGCCGCTGGGGGCACTGTTAAGGATAATAGGATTGAGATTCAGGGCGACCATAGGTATAAGATTAGGAAACTGCTCCTTGAGGAAGGATTCAATGAGGATAACATCTTCATAGACGAGAACATAACGGTGGTTCAGAATAAATGAGCATAGAGTACATTAAGGATGGCTTCAGGACTGAACTGACCAATGACTTATCAAACCCTGTTAAGGTTCATGAAATCTGCCTAAAATTACTCTCTGAGGTGGCTAAGGTGCTGGGTATTAATCAAGGTGTTAAATCCACGGAGGACGGCTGGATTGTGGTTAATAAATTAATAGAAATGAGTAATGAATACGTATTAGCCAGATTCTATGCTGAGAATTCCTGCCTAGCCGATAAGTTGCATGTTAATGAATTAGTATTGGGTATGTTAATTAGAGATTCAATAACATGCATGGAGAAGATAAGATCCATCGCTCTTGGCTTACTTCCAGGGAAGCAGGCGAATTAATTAATGAAACAGGTATTGATTAAAGCTTTTAAAACTTAATGATTTTTAATGAAGTAGTGTAGTGAAGTGGGGATTCTTACTTATTAATGTTAACTCCAATTTCCTTAAACACGGCGATTAAATCGTCAGTTAATAAACCACTGCGGGTACCATATACGTATAGAGCAAGTGCAACCACTGCGGCTGCCGCAGTATCCCATGGGAATGGTATTATTGGGGTTTGGAAGACGCTGAAGCTACCTAAGAATGATAATACTAATGCTGAGTACAGTACCGCTATTATCCACCAGCCTGCATTAATGTGACTGCGAAGATCCTTACTACTTGCAGTTGAGGCGACCCAATAAATCAACGCCACTAAGGTTATTAATGTTATTACAACGTAGCCTAAGAAGTCCACTATGTGTGTGAATTGAAGCTTAAGCATGGTGACTGGGCTTGATGATGGCCAGCCGGTGGGTTCAGCGAAGGGTAGGTAAACTAGGAAGTACGTTGATGCTATTAATATTGCCCAGTAGATAATGCTGGCGGTAATGCTGATTCTCCTGCTTGCCCCATGCTTATTAACCATCGTGTACATGAAGAATAAAGGTAACCCAGCCATAATTAAGGCGAATGCGAACCAGAGGTAATAGAAGCTTGACCAGTAGACTATTAGGAATGCTGCAATGGTCGCTATTGCCCCAATTACTGACGCCAGGGGAAGCTTAATGGGCCTGGGTGCGTTAGGCGCCAGTCTCCTAAGGGTCATTAATGCCGGTCCACTGATTATGTATGTGAACACAGTTGTAGTGGTTATGAAGGATGATATTGCGAACCATGTTGGGAATGGCAGTAGGAAGAGCATTCCAAGCACCCACGCGGTTAAGGTTGGCCATAAAGGTACCTTATACCTATTAAGCTTAAGGAATGTGTTAGGTAAGTGTCCATCTGCAGCCATACCGTAAATTGTCCTCGCCGTGGTACCTATGTAGATCCAGCCTGTACCAGATGGTGAAACCACAGCATCAATAAGTAATATTACCGCAAAGGCCGCAAGAATAGCAACACCACTTGATACAAGCACGCCGTAAAATGGCCCACTGGCCAGTGGGACATAACTATTACCCGTTTTATAGGCTGCGAATTCAGCAATATTACTGCTTACTGACACGCCTGTGCTGCTTAAGTAACCCCAATTCCATGCTCCCGCGGTTGGATGCCCAAGTACTTTAACCACTTGATTGGTTTGAGTATTTATATCAACTAGGTATAGGTTGTTGAGGTTTAATCCACCTATGAATGATGTTTGAAGTAGTACGTAAATAATCATCACCACTACGAAGCCTATTATCGTACCCATGATTACATCAGTGGGCTTCCTCGCTTCACCACTATAATCAACACCCTGCCTAAACCCTAAGTAGGCGTAAGCTATGCCTGTGGTTGGTATTGCTAAGAATACTGCGGCTGAGCCATAAGGCATGAAGCCCCCCGCTAACTTAGTGAAGTTAGCAGTGTGCATTGCTAGGGTCATGAGGAGAATGAATGTTATGGATGGTATTGCAAGCTTCCACCAACCCACAGCTGTATTAGTCTTACCCATAACGTTCACGCCAAACCAATTAAGTAGGAAGAAGAATGTTGCCAATACAGCCGCGACCAGCACACCAATTGGGGTTAATACGCCACTAATAGTTAACTGGGGTAGCCAAGTTGACATGTATGTTACTGCGGCAATGGCCTCACTGGGAGCCACTGTCACTGCACTTAGGAAGTAGGCCCAGGCAAGCATGAATGATGCGAAACCGCCATGAGTGTACTGAGGGTACCTCACAATACCGCCTGATTTAGGAAGCATACCGCTTATCTCTGTGTAGGTGAAGGCTATGAAGATCATTAGGAAACCGGCTATTAGCCATGATAGTATTGCCGCAGGGCCTGCGTATGATGATGCCCCAGCTGATGCGAATAACCAACCACTACCTATCATTGCACCTATCACTAGGAATGCGATATCCCATTGATTTAAAGCGCGTCTAAGCATTTTGTCCGTTTGCTCAGCCTCATTGGGAGTATTAGTCTTATCCTTACCTGTTCCCTCACCCTGACTCATATTTAGTATACGTTGCCTTATATTTTTAAGTATTGTGCAATGTTAGTTATGTCAATATTATTGAATATAGTTTAGCAAGTAATCACTAGATATACTTCCTACTATATATCCTATTGATGCCTCATTATATTTATGGATTAGGAAAGATTTATACACTCTACCCGATATCGGGTTTATGCCTGCTGTGGAATTTGCTAATGTTACGAAGCGTTTTAATAAAATAGTTGCTGTTGAAAACATTAACCTTGTCGTCAATGATGGCGAAGTAATAGCCCTAGTGGGTCCTAATGGTGCAGGTAAGACCACGTTACTCAGGATGGCGGCTGGTGTTTTATTACCAGATACAGGTAAAGTGCTTATTTATGGTATTGAGGCCCATAAGGCCGAGGCTAAGCGCCACGTAGGCTTCATGACACCCATGGATAGGGGAGTTTACTGGAGGATTAGCGCCTTGGATAACTTAGTGTTCTTCGGTACACTATACGGTTTATCGATTAAGGAGGCTAGGAGAAGGGGCCTTGAGTTACTTAGGGAGTTTGGCCTAGCTGAGAGGGCTAACGACTGGGTTGCAACGTACAGTACAGGTATGATGAGGAGACTTGAGTTAGCTAGAGCCATGATGCATGATCCCGACATACTGCTGCTTGATGAACCAACCAGCGGTATTGATGTAGATGGTAAAAGAATAATACTTGACCACATAAGGAAGCTTAAGGGTAAGAAGACCATAATAATGGCTAGCCATGATCCGCAGGAAATTGAGCTTGCAGATAGGGTTGTCTACTTGAATAGGAACATAGTGAGTGCCTTACCAACCCTTAAGATTGTTAAAGTGCTTGTTAAGGGTGCCTTACCACCATTAGACGGCTTCAGAATCACGGACCTGGGTGATGGTAGTTACGTTATTTACGCAAGCATCGATAGGTTTAATGATTTAATTAAGAAGTTAGCCTCAATGGATGGTGGACTAAAGGTGGTTGACCTAAATGTTGAGGTTGCCTTCGCCGAGAGGAATGCGAGGATTGAGGAGAGGATGAACAGGAGGGGTGGTGTACCATGGGTTTAGCAGCGAAGCTATACTCCTTTGTGGTTATAAGGGGGTTTAAAGTTTGGGTGAGCTATAAAACTCAAGTAGCCTTAAATTTCATAAGCTGGACAATTCCAGTATTCCTCTACTACTTCATAGGCTTAACCTTCGGGGCAGGTAAAATGACTGCGGCAATAGCATCAAACTACAGTTACACCGCCTTCGCAACGGTTGGTATCGCCTTCCAGGGCTACTTCTCATCTGCTGTGGCTACATTAGCGGGTAGAATAAGGAATGAGGAGTTAATAGGGACACTCGAGTACCAGATGGCTGCACCCCTTAAGCCAATGTCGCTAATGTTCTACTCCACGGTATGGGGATTCGTAATAAACTCAATAAGCACCGTCACTGTACTTGCAATTGGCTATGGGTTAGGAATAAAGTACATCATTAACCCGCTCTCAACGCTTGTGGTTCTGCTACTCTACATGGTGTCAATAATAGGTTTAAACCTAATATCAGGTGCAGTGGTGCTTATAGTTAAGCAAGGTAACCCAGTAGCCCTATTCACCTCAGTGGCGACTAATATACTCGGCAACGTAGTCTTCCCAGTATCAATACTGCCCACGTGGCTTAAGGACATGAGCTACGCCTTATCATTAACATGGGCCCTCGATGGTTTAAGAAGGGCAATGCTGTTAGGAGAGGGGTTAGGCAGCATGGTTAATGACCTAGTGGTGCTAACTATATTATCAATAATATACATAATAATAGGCATATGGTTAACCAACTACGCCTTTAGGAAAATACTGGAGCAGGGTACTGTGCACATGTACTAGTAGTTGCGTTAAATGAAAAACTCCTTATAATTAAACCCAGCTAATCCTTAGTTCATGAGTAGGTAAGTCACCTAACTTTAACACCAATCATGCGTAACGCTTATTAATAACCCCTTTACGTAGGCTTATGGATAACCTGGGACGAAGAAACCCAGTAGGATAGCCCTAGCCTACTCAGGTGGTTTAGACACCACCGTGGCTATCCACTGGTTAAAGAGTAAATTCAACGCAGAGGTCGTGACGGTAACGGTTAATGTGGGTCAGGAAGATGACTTCAGTGAAATAGAGAATAGGGCTCGTAAACTTGGCGTGCTTAAACACTACACAATTGATGCTAGGGATGAGTTCGCTAATGGCCCTATAGCATCGGCAATAATGTTGAATGCTCTATATGAGGATAAGTATCCACTTGGAACCGCATTGGCTAGGCCATTAATAGCTGAGAAGGTTATTGAGATCGCTAAGAAGGAGGATTGCGATGCTGTTGCCCATGGTTCAACATCCAAGGGGAATGACCAAGTTAGGTTTGAGGAAGCCATCAAGGCCATGGCCCCTGACTTAACGATAATTGCGCCAGCTAGAATATGGGGTATGGATAGGAAAACCGAGGTTGAGTATGCTAGGAAGAATAATATCCCCATCCCTGAGGTTCACAGTAGGTTCAGTATAGATGATAACCTATGGACTAGAAGCATTGAGGGTCCTGAATTAGATGACGCAATGATTGAGCCGCCTGAGGATGCCTTCAAGTGGACCGTCAACCCAAGTAAGGTTAATGAACCACTTAAATTAGAGATAGAGTTCAAGAATGGCTTACCGGTGGCCGTGAATGGCGAGAAAATGAGGCTTTCTGAACTCATACTAGCCCTCAATAAGCTTGTCGGTAGCCATGGCTACGGTAGGGTTGACCACGTTGAGAATAGGGTTGTAGGCTTCAAGTCAAGGGAAGTTTACGAGGCTCCAGCCGCCTTAACCCTAATAGAGGCTCATAGGGATCTTGAGAAAATAGTATACACACCCATGGAGTACAGGTTTAAGAAGCTCATGGACCAGGCTTGGACTGACTTAATATACCAGGGGCTTTGGCATGAACCACTGCGTATTGAGCTTGAGGAGGCTGCAAGGAGTATGAATAAGTGGGTTACCGGTACGGTTAAGTTAATTGTGCGTGGTGGCTTAACCATAGTTGGTAGGTCAAGTCCATACGCCAGTTACAGTAAGGAGGTTGCTGACTACGTGAAGGGTTGGTATCCAAGTGATGAGGAGGCAAGGGGCTTCATAAGCATGTGGACACTCCACTCATTAACCGCCTACAGGGTAAGGTGGGGTAGTGGTGTATCGTGAGGGGCTTCTGGGGAAGGGGGATTTAAACAAGGTTAAGTACACCTCATCACTAATTGATGATGTTGAGATATATAAGGAAACCATACTTGCATTGATAACTCACGTCAATGAGTTAAGTAGGGTTGGGGTAATAAACAGTAGTGAAGCAGCAGCCATAATTAACGCCTTAAGGGAACTTTCTAAGGAGCCATACAGGCCTAGTGATGAGTATGAGGATGTTCATGAGTACATTGAGGCAATGTTAATCCGTAGACTTGGTAATGTTGGTGGATGGGTTGGTTTAGGTAGGTCAAGGAATGACCACGTAGCCGCAGCCCTCAGGTTGAAGCTTAGGAGACTCATGCTTGAATTAGCGTCCAGCGTTATTGAGTTAAGGAGGGTAACGTTAAGTAAGGCCATTGAGACCGCTGATGCCTTCATAATCGGCACAACCCATAGGCAACCTGCCCAAGTCACAACCCTAGGCCACTACATGCTTTACTTAGATGAGTTAAGTAGTGATTTCATAATGAACCTTCTTTCAATTTATGAAACAGTTAATAAGTCTCCCTTAGGTTCAGGCCCGTTAGCCGGCACAATGGTTAACTTGAATAGGGTTAGGGAGGCTGAGGACCTTGCCTTCAATGGTATCGTGGATAATACGGTGTACGCAACGGGATCAAGGTACTTCATGCTTACTACAGCGTCTATCACAGTATCGTACCTTATTGAACTAGGTAGGTTCATTAATAATATTGAAATGTGGCTGATGCCTCAATTAAACTACGTAACCCTTAACCCAAGTCACTTAGCAACAAGTAGTATAATGCCTCATAAACGTAACCCAGCAACACTTGAAGTTTTAAGAGCCAGGATAGGGGAGGCGGTGGGGCATTTAATGTCAATGTACTCTATCGAGAGGCCTGTTGAGGCTGGTTATCAACTTGACCTACAGGAGGAGACTAGGCACGCATGGTTAATAATGAGGATAGCCATTGATGGTGTGGGCATTATGGCTGATTTAATAAGGGGGATAAGCGTGAATAAGGAGAGGGTTAAGGAGGACCTAGTTAAATACCCGGTTACTGCCGCTGAGTATGCTGAGTTAATGTCGATAAGCGGTAAGGTACCCTTCAGGGATGCTCATAGGGAGGTAGCAGTGATGGTTAAGGAGGGGAGAAGCCCAGGTATTGATCCTGCTGAGGCCATTAAGGGTAAGGAGGTTTTAGGTGGACCTAACCCAAGTAGGGTTACTGAGTCAGCTAGGGCTAGGTTAATTGACTTAAGTAGCATTGAGGCTAAGGTTAAGGAATTAGCGGTAAGAATTAATAAAGCTGAGGCTGAGCTAATGGGTGGTTAGTGTGGTTAGGTTAGCCAGATACTATAAGGTTTACCCATTAAACATCGTTAAGGGTAGTATGCAGTATGTATGGGATTCAGAGGGTAATAGGTATATTGACGCTAACACCGGCCACGGTGTAGCCTTCATGGGCCACTCAAACCCTGAAATAATTAATGCAGTGAAGGCTCAATTGGACAAGATAACTACAGTACCGCTTAACATGGGTAATGAGGCTAGGGATGAATTCATAAGCGAGTTCTCAAGGATAATTCCCCCCGGCTTCGAGACAATATTCCCTCAAAACACTGGGACTGAGGCTGTTGAGACTGCCATTAAGATGGGTAAGAAGGTAACCAGGAGGAAGACCATAGTGGCCTTCACCAACTCATTCCATGGAAGAACAATGGGAAGCCTCTCAGTGACTTGGAATGAAAACTACAGGAAGGCCTTCCAACCACTTTACCCTCATGTGAGGTTTGGTACGTTTAATAATGTTAATGAGGTTGATAAGATTATTGATGAAGACGTATGCTGCGTAATAGTTGAGCCAGTTCAGGGTGAAGGCGGTTTAAACACTGCCACCGCCGGCTTCCTAAAGGCCTTAAGGGAAGCCACCAGTAGGGTTAACGCGCTACTCATATTTGATGAGATTCAATGCGGCTTCGGGAGAACCGGTGAAACCTGGGCCTTCCAACACTACGGTGTTGAACCAGACTTATTCACCGCAGGAAAGGCTATTGCAGGTGGATTACCCATAGGCCTAGTGGTCGCTAAGGGGGAGTTTGGGGATGTCTTCAGTCCTGGGGAACATGGATCAACATTTGCGGGAAACCCAGTAGTAATGGCTGCTGCGGCCGCGGCCACCAGGGTCTTCACTAAGGTAAATGTACCAAGCGTAGTTAAGGAAACAGGCTCATTATTGGCTAAGAGACTTGGAGAATTGAACTCAAGGCTTGTAATTAGGGTTAAGGGCATGGGGCTTATGATTGGTGTTGAATTAAGGACTAGGGCTGAACCCTATGTTGAGGCTTTAATGAAGCACGGTGTCTTGGCCTTAACAGCTGGGGTTAATGTAGTAAGATTCCTACCACCCTACATGATAAACAGCGATGATGTCAACATTATTACCAACGCCTTAGACGAAGTACTTAAAGGTACATTAACCTAGCATAATCCACCCACCTTGATTCTCTCCTTCAAAGACCATTAGAGGTAATGTAACTCAATAATAGGCTTAGGATAACTAAACCACATCGGGGTAATATTTATCCATGGCATAGCCTCTTCCTTAGCCTTCTTAAATATATAGCTAGCTGACTAAACCGAGGAGATCACTAAATAGTACACCCTCCACTTCTTCATTAGGTTTTTAACTCCTCTAGGGGCAATTCATTAATTCCCATTCCCGTTCACATCATCATTAGCCACTACTATAATAATGCGGGGTCTCACTTAAAGAAACAAGAATTTCAAAGTACAGGCAAGTAATTACTTAAGAAATCTTACTGCTTGATATTGCGAAAGATTTTTAAATTGCGTGTCCAATTTTCAGACACGCAAACCATTAGAATCCTTGAGGCCATTTTAATTCAATTCCCAAAAAACACCCTAATGCAGGTAGTAAGGGGGATCTACTTAAGGTAGTGCTTGTCATTAAAGTATATAAATCTACGATTGACATGAGCGTGTGTTTAGGAAGGGAGTGGCTAATATTGAGGAACCTTATAAGGTTATTGTTACTGAACTATTAAGGGTTTTACTGGAGCTTTATGGTGATAACCTTGTGTCATTTATTGTTTACGGTAGTGTAGCTAGGGGTACTGCTAGGAGGGATAGTGACTTAGATATGTTAATTATATTTGAGGAGTTGCCTAAGTCCAGGTTCGAGAGGATTAGGATTTTTGAGAGAGCTGAGGATGAGATACAGCCACTCCTTGATGAATTAATGGTAAGGGGTTATGTGGTTGCATTATCACCAATATTGAAGACTAGGGAGGAGGCTAGTAGATTCACGCCCCTTTACCTAGATATGACTGAGGATGCTGTTATAGTCTACGATAAGGGTGAATTCTTTGAGGGGGTTCTCAACAGGTTGATTAAGAGGCTAAGGGAATTGGGCGCTAGGAGGGTTTGGGTTAATGAGAAGGCTTGGTACTGGATCCTGAAGGATAATTACAGGTTTGGTGAGGTGATTGAGCTTGAATAACGTAGACATGGCTAAATCCTACATAACCCAAGCCCTGGAGAGACTTAGGCATGCTGAGGAAGCATTAGTTAATGGTAATTACCCCTATGTGGTTAGGCAATGCCAAGAGGCTGTTGAATTAACGCTTAAGGCTGCATTGCGGCTTGTTGGTATTGAACCACCTAAGTGGCATGATGTTGGCCCAGTATTAAGGAAGGAGAGGTCTAGGTTTCCCAACTGGTTTCAGGAACACATAGATGAGTTGGCTTCAATATCAAGGAGTCTTAGGAAGGAGAGGGAATTCGCAATGTATGGTGATAAAGAAAGTGGTATACCACCAGAGGAATTGTACACGAGGTTTGAGGTGGCTAAAGATTCATTAAGTATCATTTAATGCAATACCTGGTACCTTAGTGTTACTAAGGTATATAATATATAGTTTATAATATTTACTTAATTTGTGATGTAAAAATATGATTAGGAATATTTATAAATAAAATTCTCCTAGCATCACCATGTCTCAAGTAAGTAGAAATGGTGATACGCGAATTTCGACTACATGGATACTGCTACTAAACACTGAAGGTACCATGGGAAGAGAGGCCATACTTAGGTATGTGGCTAATTTAATGCCATCAGCGCTACGGGTAATTGGGATGCTTAAGGGATACCACATTCTCTACTTGAAATCAATAATGCGCACTATAGTTAGATTGATGGGTGTTCAATAATGTTGAACTTCATATTATTGTTCACCCCGATTATATTACTAATGTTTACTTCCCTTTTTATAATTCTACGCTTAAGAACCTGGATCAGGTCCTGGAGATTAATGAGGAGGAATACGTTTACTTATGTCAAAGGAAACCCTGGAGGCAGAAAATCCATGGCAATTCTACTTGGCGTATTTATACTACTCATAGGCCTAGTGCTCAATATCAGTGTACTAATAATAGTGCTATTAATTATAACAGGCAATATGGGGACCGTGGAATTGCTCCTAAACATAGGGTCAAACGCAGCCTACATAGAGGCATCACCATACGGATTCAGATACGTAGGGCCTTTTACGAACTATACGCTTGTCCAAATTTATAATGTAAGCATAGAAGCGCTTGCTTCATCACTGTTATTCACATTGCTCGGATCAGTAATACTGTTAGCAATAATGAGGATGCAACCCATGGTGAGAGGTAACCCATTAAGGTCTTAATGAATTATGCAATTTAATTCAAGCTCCTTTTCGGTCTTCTTAAGAAAGGATAATAGGTTAACCCAACTAGTAACCCATCCTAGCTAAGTAATCTTTAGATTAGATTCATATATTTGTTAATGCGCAGAAGCTATATTGATTATGCCTCGGAAAATAAGGTTAATGTAGTATGCTGGGTATCCTAGGTGTATGGCTGGAAACTTCATGTGTTCTCATACTAAGCAGTCTTAATGAATTCACCTAGATCCTTAACCCAAGCTTCCTTAACCTCTCCCTCACCCACACTATGATTTATTCAGCCGCCCTAATAGCTCTTTCCGCAGTTTCGGCATCATAATACATTGCTGGGTAACCACTCTCATATGAGTTAGGGCATCTACTGGGAATGTAGTGCCTATCTAATTCCCTAGCAAGCATCATTAATTCATCGACCTGATACCTATCCTTAAGTATGTTAAGTAATTCAACGACACTATGCCCCATGCACCGAGCCCAAGCCCATGCAGAAGTGCCTTTAATGACTTTTCAGCCGCCTGTTGAGACTGGAAGCAAGACCACTCATAGTAACCATTATTAAGGCTACCCCTAGCTGCCTCAAGATCCCTTAAGGCTTGCTTAAACCGCCTCTCGGCTTCACTAAACTTATCCATGAATCATCTAATGTAGAATAAATTCACCATAAATATAAAAATTCCACACCTAGAAGACCACTAAGGCTCGCTCAGCAGATTTGCTCAATAGTAGATTTTGCCGTTTAAACCAATTATGATCATTTGTGAAGTTACTATTACAAGTTGAATTGAGTGAAATCGCATAATGCATTATAAATCATTAATGTCAGCAAAGGTTAA
>ERZ1669250.659-NODE-659-length-14261-cov-9.466563_pt1 | contig 14261 bp, 13 predicted proteins | sample MGYA00579295_ERZ1669250 | MGnify/ENA primary metagenome ERZ1669250 (study PRJEB41166, sample SAMN08046056) | hot springs metagenome | biome: hot spring; feature: acid hot spring; material: thermophilic sediment; isolation source: thermophilic sediment from acid...
ATCATGAAGGCTAAAAAATTCCTGAGAACATTCACTTTTATCATCAAAGGCCTCGCTGGATTGCCACTCCTGAACAGATAGATAGGGAACTGAATGACGAAAGTAAAGGAGTACGAAAAGCAAGAGCAGAAAGACTAGACTACACTCCCACTCCTGAGCAAATAGAAAGAGGTTTGACTGACAATGATGTTTATGTAAGAATAACTTGGTTACAAAGAACAGACTTTACCCCAACACCTAAGCAGATAAAAAGAGGGATAAATGACCAACATGTACAAGTTCTAATGGCTTGGCTAGAACGCAAGGATATAAAGTGGTCCGAAGATGACATTCAACGCGAACTTGCACATGAGTATAAAGATATAAGAAAAAAGTGGGAAGAAGTACTATTGAGACAGAATGCAGCGGAATCAGATGATCACTCTGTATGGATGCCTATGGGAGAGGTGCTATAGACTCATCTCACAATAAGAAGTCACACCCAGAACGAAGTAATGGATGAGCCACTTTCATGACATCATTGCAACGAGATAGGCATTAGCTATATAAAGAGAGATAGATATAAGTATAGATGCGGAAGATATATAAGCTGGTCTCACTCATGAGGAGGTCTGATAGACAAGTATAGAAAAGTTCCAATCGTTTGCTCATTCCGAGGCATCAGAGGTATCTCAGGAAGATCAGGAATTTATTATTAAACTGCTTAAGGATGTGACTCAAAGAGTACAGAAATCAGGCATGGCAGAACATTCAGAGGTCGCCTTAAGCATGTGAGTAGTGTTCTAGTGCAGATAAGACTAGTATGGGCTATGAAAAAAGAATACACTCTGTCCTAAGTATACGCTAACTGAGATATACTAACAGTGATCCGCGATATAGTACTTATCTCTTGACGTTGTCTATTATGACTATCGAGCATGCTATGCTATAATGTAAAAGGGTCATTACAGGATTACTAATAAGCATATGCCGTTCTCATTAAAAAGAGTATTAGATAAACTTACTCAAAAAGATACACCTACTCATGAGTGGGAGAACTATAATATATCTCCTGCTACTCCAGAGGAGATAGAAAAAGGTCTGACAGACAAAGACCATGGAATACGATGGACTTGGGTGCAGAGAACGGATTTCACTCCCACTCCAGCACAAGTGGAGAGAGGCTTATTAGATAAAAATGAACATGTCAGAGAAGCTTGGGCAGAACGATTAGACTGGACTCCTACTCTAGAACAAGTGGACAGAGGTATATCGGACACTCATAAAGACGTAAGATGGGCCTGGGCAAAAAGAACTGATTTTACACCTACTCCACATCAAGTAGCCCTGGGTCTAAAAGATACATCGAAGTTAGTCAGAAAAACTTGGGCGCGTAGAACAGACTTCACTCCTACACCAGAGCAGATAGAGCAAGGTCTGACAGACACAGAATTGGATGTGAAAAGAGCATGGGCGGAGAGAATGGATTATACTCCTACTCCAGAGCAGGTGGAGAGGGGACTGCGAGATAGTCATTACACTATTCGTGTGATTTGGGCAAAAAGAATGGACTTCACTCCTACGCCTGAACAGATAGAAAGAGGACTTAAGGATGATGACTCATGGGTCAGACAGGCTTGGGCACAAAGAATGGATTATACTCCTACTCCTGAGCAAGTAGAAAAAGGACTAACAGATGAAAATAGAGGAGTACGAATGCTATGGGCACAGAGAACGGATTATACTCCTACTCCTGCTCAGATAGAGAGAGGACTCACTGATGCCGATGAGTATGTCCAAATAGACTGGATAAAAAGAACAGACATCACCCTTACACCTCAACAAGTGCAGAGAGCATTATATGCTCGTAAAGAACACGTTCTAGTAGCATGGTTAGAGCGTGCAGATATAAAATGGAATGATGCACAGATTCAGCAGGGACTCACACACGAATCAAAAAAAGTAAGACAATGTTGGGAAAAAATTCTACAAAGGCAGTATGCGGCAGAGTCTCAAAGTAATGAAACAGATGTAATTATGCATTTGTAGTATGCCGCATGACGCATCATGCAAAGGAATAAAGATCATGACTCACACCACCAAGAATCGTCCGTAGAGAGATAACCATGAGTATAAGTACAGAAGACATAGAAGCTGGTCTTACTCATGAGTATCCACGAGTCCGGCACTTTTGGGCTGAGAGGATGGACTGGACTCCTACTCCAGAACAAATAGAAAGAGGCCTAAAAGACGAAAATGAAAAAGTAAGAATGACATGGGCCAAGAGAATGGATTATACTCCTACTCCTGAGCAAGTGGAAAGAGGACTGACAGACGAAAATGGTTCAGTAAGAACCAGTTGGGCTGAAAGAATGGATTGGACTCCTACTCCAGAACAGGTGGAGAGAGGACTGACGGACGAGTATAAAAGTGTACGGTTAGCTTGGTCTCAAAGAAAGGACTATACTCCTACGCCAAAGCAGATAGACATAGGATTATCGGACTCCCGATGGGAAGTGAGACTGGCTTGGGCGAAAAGAAAGGACTGGACTCCTACATCTTTTCAAGTACAAAAAGGACTAAGAGATAAGTACTTCGGCGTTCGTGAGGCGTGGGCTCAAAGGACAGACTTCAGCCCAAACTTACATCAAATAGTCCGAGGTTTATCAGACCAGGACTGGGAGATACGCAAAGCATGGGCGGAAAGAATAGATTTTACTCCTACACCAGAACAGATAGAAAAAGGACTCACAGACCCCAACTACACAGTGAGACTGCAATGGATAAAAAAAGTAAAGACACCTACTCCTGAGCAAATACAAAGAGGATTGACAGACGGAAGCTGGGAAGTAAGACTGGCTTGGGCGAAGAGAACGGATTTTACTCCATCACCATGGCAGATGGAAAGAGGTTTGAATGATCACAATCTATTCGTGAAACTTGCGTGGGTGGAAAGAAAGGAATGCGTATACACTCCTGAACAACGGGAGAGAGGCTTGACCGATGACTTTGCACTGATTAGAGCAGCATGGGCACGAAGAGAAGACTTTACTCCTACTCCTGAGCAGATAGAAAGAGGACTCATAGACGCTCATTCTATAGTGAGGTTGGCGTGGGCGGAAAGACAGGACTACCGTGCTAGCCCCGAACAAGTAAAGAGAGGCATGGAAGATGAGGACTTCAAAGTTCAAGCGGCATGGATACTAAGAATAGATGTTTTGCCAACTCCAGAAGAGATACAAAAAGGATTGAAGCATCCAGATGAAGCACTTAGAAAAGTGTGGGAAGATAAAGTGACTAGTATGCATGAAAAAGGTATGGAGGTATCGCAAGATGAATGCGAGTCTATGTGCTCCTCTTTATAGTCTCTCACGTCAGGTGAATGTCCACCCATCTGCATGCTATGTTAAATATGGTAGAATTTATAAAGAGAGATGGATGTGAGTATAAGTGCAGAAACTATAGAGTCCGGTCTCACTCATGAGTACCCGAGAGTCCGGTGCTTTTGGGCTGAGCGATTGGACTACGTTCCTAGCCCCGAACAAGTAGAAAGAGGCCTAAGAGACGAAGATGAAAAAGTAAGAATAGCTTGGGCTAGAAGAATGGACTACACTCCTACTCCCCAGCAGATAGAAATAGGACTAAGGGATGAGTATAATACAGTGAGGAGAGCTTGGATTCATAGAATGGACTTCACTCCTACACCTGAGCAAGTAGAAAGAGGTCTGACAGACATATGTAGTAATGTAAGAGAGGCTTGGGCTAGAAGAATGGACTTCACTCCTACTCCTGAACAAGCTGAAAGAGGGTTGACTGATGTAGAGTGGAATGTTAAACATGCTTGGGCCAGAAGAGATGACTTTCAACCCAACTCAAAACAAGTAGAGAGAGGACTCACAGATACAGATGATGGTGTCAGACTCGAATGGGCCAAAAGATGGGACTTCACTCCCACCCATGAGCAAGTGGAAAGAGGGTTGACGGATGCGAATGAGTATATAAGACAGACTTGGGCCAAAAGAGCGGACTGGATTCCTACTCCAGAGCAAGTGGAGAGAGGACTTACAGATGTCCAAGATAACGTGCGACGTGCATGGGTGTGTAGAGAGGACTATAATCCTACGCCTGAGCAAGTAGAGAGAGGACTCACGGATGATAACAATTGGGTGAGAATGGCGTGGGCACGGAGATCGAACATCCAGTTCAATACCCATATATTAGAAAAAGTGCTACATGAGACAGATGAGAGCATCGTCATAATTTGGTTATCACGTTCAGATGTGCCGTGGACTGAAGCACACATTCAGCAGGGACTTACACATGAGTCCAACTCCATAAGACAAAAGTGGGAAGAGTTTGTAAGAAAAAAGAATGTTGAAAGTCTGGAGCAGCATGATGGTGACATGCTCATAAGTATATGAAGTGTATCGACTACCCCAAAACCAAGATTACATTGCCAGTACGTCCGGCCACTTTCCAGTATAGTATGCTAGAACTTTCACATGCATTGTAGACGAAAAAGGAGATGAGTCATGGCTGGTATAAAAAAGAGCATACATGAGAAACTTACCGACCCAGACTGGAAAGTACGCTGGGCGATGGCCAAAAGAGTCAAGTCTGCTCCCATGGACGGAGAAGACGTGAATATAAAAGAAAGGTCTTCATGTTTCACTGAAAAAGAAATAGAAAGAGGACTCACGGATGAGCACTGGAGAGTGAGGGAAGCTTGGGCATCACGAACAGATTTCACTCCCACTCCTGAACAGATAGAAAGAGGGCTCACAGATAATAACTATGCTGTACAAGTAGCATGGCTTCAAAGAAGCGACTTTCAATGCACTCCTGAGCAGATAGAGAGAGCTTTAACGGAAGAAAGTGAGTTTGTTAGATATGCATGTGCGCAAAGAAGTGACTTCACCCCTACTCCCACAGACATAGAAAGAGGATTGACGGATTCCAGCAGATATGTGAGACAAGCATGGGCAGAAAGAACCGACTTTAGCCCAACTCCTGAGCAAGTAGAACGTGGACTGCATGATACATCATGGACAGTGAGAGCAGCTTGGTTGAAGAGAACGGACTTTACTCTTAAGTCCGAGCAAGTAGACAATCTAATTATAGATACAGAACAAAAGATAAGATATATAATATCCCAAAGAACGGATTGTACTCCCACTCCAGAACAGGTCGAAAAAGGACTCACTGACGAAGACGACCAAGTACGACTAATGTGGGCACAGAGGTCAGACTATCAGGCTAGTTCAGGGCAAATACGTAGGGGACTCAAGGATAAAAATCTAGATATTAAGATAGCTTGGATAATGAAAAAAGAGTTCTCTCCATCTCCATTCGAAGTACAGAGAGGTTTGCAACACAAGAATCATAGAATGAGAAGAGCATGGGAAGAGAAAGTGGCTAGTATGCACGAGTCTGCTTCGGAGATGACACTAGAAGCAGACGATGCTATGTACTCTTCTTTATGATTATTATAATAGTGTAGATATATTAAGTGTCCATATGACTAGAAAACTATATGGAAACTAGGTATGATGCAGTATGATTGCATGAGGACCTCATTATGTCTGTTGCAATAAACTCCATAGGTAGTAAGTATCCACACCCAGTAGGCGGTGCTCTGCTGCCTATAGTCCAGAGAGCAGGTCGAAGACCCACAGAGTCGCAAGTGGAAATAGGCTTGTTGGACGAAAGAGTTGAAGTACGGAGAGCTTGGGCTGAGCGCATGGACTTCACTCCTACACCTGAACAGATAGAAAGAGGGCTGACAGACTCGCAGTGGGGGATCAGAGCTACTTGGGCCAAAAGGAAAGATTTTACTCCTACTCCTGAACAAGTAGAGAGAGGGCTCACTGACACTGAGTGGGGAGTGAGATGCGCATGGGTGAAAAGAACAGATTATCTCCCTACACCAGAGCAGATCTCGCGAGGATTGGCAGATCCTCATGTGTCAGTTGTCATTTCTTGGGTGCAGAGAATGGACTTTACTCCCACTCCTGAACAAATTGAAAAAGGACTTACTCACCATGATTGGTGTGTTAGAGAGTATTGGATGCGCAGAAAGGGCTTTACACCTACGCCAGAAGACATAGAGAGAGGGTTGACGGACTTACATTGGGCAGTCAGGGATGCTTGGGCTAAGCGAACAGACTTTCTACCTACTCCAGAACAAGTTGAAAGAGGGTTAAAGGATGAAAGTGAGTGGGTTAGATGCACTTGGGCACAAAGAACAGATTGGAGTCCTACTCACGAACAGATAGAGATGGGCTTGTCTGATGTTCATGCAACAGTAAGAATGGCTTGGGCACAAAGAAGGGATTTCACTCCTACGTATAAGCACATAGAAAGAGGACTGAAGGATAAGTATGAAAATGTGCGACTGGCATGGGCTGAGAGAGATGACTACTTGGCGCATCCTAAACAGATAAAGAGAGGCATGAAAGACAGTAACTTGAATGTTAGAGCAGCATGGATACTAAGAAAAGATGTTTTTCCAAGTCCAACGGATATACAAAAAGGGCTGAATCATAGAGATCATAAGCTTAGAAAAGCGTGGGCGGATAAACTAGCTAGTATGTACGAAAATGATATAGAGACAGCACAAGATACATGTATGTCAGACTTATCTACTCTTTAGCTATATGGGCAGGACTCATTAGAGATTGTGGTAGTTACTATGTTAGGTGACCTACGCACTTTTTTAATGCTTTCTATCTCACTAGTTCTTCATTGCTAATAGATACCCGTCAGACACCAATAAGTAATCGACTCTACGTTACTACCAAGATGCTCCATAAAGTATGTATCATTAGGCATAGACACGGAGACTTAGTTTCATGCAAACACCGGAAATAGAACTCGGTCTGATGAGCGAAGATGTAGATACTCGAGAGCAGTGGGCAGAAAGAATGGACTGGACTCCTACACCCGAACAAGTGGAGAGAGGGCTGATTGATTCTAGTAAAGACGTCAGACTGGCTTGGGCCAAAAGAATGGACTTCACTCCCACTCCTGAGCAGGTAGAGAGAGGACTGACAGACCCTATTCCTGATATACGTATAACATGGGCTCGAAGGATGGACTTTACTCCCACTCCTGAGCAGATAGATAGAGGACTGACAGAAACACATGAAGAAACGAAGTGGGCATGGATAGAAAGACGCGACTATACAGCATCTCCTGAACAAATAGAGCGTGGTTTAACAGACAGTTCCAGCTTTACCAGATTACTGTGGGCGGGTAGAATGGGTGTTGCTCCCACACCAGAACAAATAGAACGAGGACTAACAGACAAGGCAGAAAGTGTAAGATGGATATGGGCCATAAAGAAAGACTATTCGCCGTCTGCGCACCAAGTAGAGAGAGGCCTGTGCGATGAGCATTGGAATATTCGGGCTAATTGGGTCAAAAGAATGGACTTCACTCCCACACCAGAGCAGATAGAGAGAGGATTGACGGATGATAACTGGAGAGTAAGGTCGGTTTGGGCTGAGCGCATGGATTACACTCCCACCCCTGAACAAATAGAAAGAGGGTTGATGGACGAGGCAGAAGAAGTGCGACTGGCTTGGGCACAAAGATCTGATTACACTGCGTCTCCAGAGCAGATAGAAAGAGGTTTAAGGGATGAAAGCACACTAATTACAGCAGCATGGATACTGAGAGATGAATATCATCCTACTGCAACAGATATACGAATAGGATTGCGTTCTCGCAATACTCACCTCAGAGATGCATGGGAAAGAAAAGCGAGCATTCTGCTGCATTCTACAGAAGACACCTCCATGAGTATAACATCCTGCGAGGACTTTGTGCTATAGATATGTAAGGTGGCATGGATAGCGTGAAAAGCACAGTATGGTACTATGAGAGGTTCATATGAGCATAGACGAAGCTTCTGTTGAAGCGGGCCTGACTGATAGTAACATTAGCGCTCGCTTAAGTTGGGCGGAAAGGATGGACTGGACTCCCACTCCTGAGCAAGTAGAAAGAGAACTGACGGATAAAGAAGATTCAGTGAGAATGATTTGGTCTGGAAGATATGACTTCTCTCCTTCTGAGCTACAAAAGGTAACTGCTTTGCTGCATGCCATAGATGCTGCCTACTCAGAATTGCCACCCCCAAGAAGACTTCATACTATGAGATATAAGTATGAGTCGATTCACATTCAGGAATACGTTATAGTATCTTGAAACTCTTTTTATGATTAGTAAAAAAACGCATATCAGTATGTAACCATTTTTTAGGAGACATATATGGAGTTAGCTACAGAGTCTTTTTCAGACATAGATAAGGCTTGGCTTTTGGAAAATCTTGCAAAAGCGGCCAGAGTATGGTTCTTCGGGATGTTATTATCTGGAATCACTGTGCTATTTTTTATCCTCCAACATAGCCCACACTTTCCTCATCCACAGAATTTTTTGGAGAAGTACGTCGCCAAGAACTATCATTGGGCCTTACTGTGTAATCTGAGTATCATACTACTTTCTGGTGCATCCATACTCTTTACAACCATCAAGTTTCGTCTGGGATGGAAGATTGGTATGTTTTCTATCACTTTGTTCTTATTAGGAATTTTTATACCACCGCTTGCAACACAGACATGGTATCATCATATAACACAAGAGCACCCTCATATGGATGTCATTCTTCTATTTGCTTTTTTGGGAATAATCTGTGACTATTTAGTCGCTGTGCAAGTAGAGAAGCTCGAAGAAAGTTCAGAAAAAGGAAGCTATTGGTTAGGGATCCTTTTTGTCATATTCATCATTCCTTTGGTCGTGTTGTCTTTGCATCATAAAATTAAACGTATAGAAGCCCATCTGCAACAAACATACCAAGAAGCCAAGACTTTCCCGAAAGACATATCTTACTCAATAGACTGGCACAACATCAGCCCTTACAAGGCGCAAACCGATCTGCAAGGTTTAGGTGGATACGGCGCGATGATCGTAGCCAAAGCCTACCAACGTGCGGGATACGAGACGTCGGTAGTAGCGTGGAATAACTTGATGCAGCTAGGGCGATATGTAAACACTTTACAATCACAGGGACTGTTATCAGGTGGTATTCCTTGGCAAATCACGCCTAGTGCCAGCACCTTACGACATCTACATCGATTGGAGCCTTATGTTTATTTTTTCCAGCACCACAACATACATTTTTACACAGCCCATTCCGGTGTCAACTTCTTTGAAAGATATCGACGAATACAAGCCTTGCACAATGGAGACTTTTTCATCAGAAATCTGGCTAGTATTCGCAAGGTAGAGGCAGTCAGTAGGTGGTTGGAGCCCGGATACCGCTACGAGATATCCTTGACACTCGGGACAGAAGGCGTTTCCAAGTACTATGAAGACCATGTTCGACAATACAAGAAGTGGCAACATTGTATGGAACGTGAGGGTTCATCTTTTTGCTCAGATTTGAAACCGAAGCGTGGGTACATACCCAACAACTAACGTTCTACTGTGCTACTATATAATTAGAAACACGTCGATAAACTTAAATACACATGTGCAAAAGAACTTATCAGTGTTTGTGGTTGTTTCTACTAAATGACTCGTGGGATGATCCTAGTGGCATAAATGAGTGTGAGAGGTGCATAAGAGATAAAGTGAATACTCTGCTGCGTATCATAGATAACTCCCACATAAATGTACTGCCTCATGAAAGCTTCATCCTATGAGATATAAGTGTGAATCTATTCACATTCAGGAGTATGTTTATAGTGGCTTGAACACCTTTTACGCGGACGTAGACGCGCTCGGTAAGATGGTACGCAAGACTACATTAAGATAGCAGTCTGTGTGACTAATGTGGGAGACTGCAAAGTACTCCAAAGAGCTTAATGAAAGAGGCGTATAGTTGTCTGTAGCACTTTTAAGGAGACATATATGGAATCAGCTACTGAGGCTTGTTCAGACATAGATAAGGCTTTAATTTTAGAAGGTCTTGCAAGAGCCACTAGAATATTATGCTTCGGAATGTTGTTGTCTGGAGTTGCTATACTGTTTTTTATTCTCTGGCATAACCCACATTTTCCTCATCCGCAGAATTTTTTAGAGCGGTACATTAGTAAAAATTATCGTGGGGACATCATAAGTGACATGGGCATCATACTGCTTTCTGGAGCTTACATACTCTTTTCGACGATCAGCTTTCGTCTAAGGTGGAGTGTCGGCATGTTTTCGATCACCCTATTTTTCTTGGGTTTGGCTATACCATTGCTCATAGCGCAAACGTGGTATGTCAGAATAACTGGAGTGCCGTTGCATGTAGACGTCGCAGTTGCTTTTGTTTTTTTAGGAATATTATTTGATATAGTAGCTATTATGCATATGGCACAATCTGACGAGAATAACGACCAAGAAGTATTTTTAGAAGCCGTCCTTGTTTTTTCTGCACTACTATTATCTGTATTCGCCTTGGTTATGTACCATGACAGTGAGCATGCAGATGTACACTTGCGACAAGCATACCAAGAAGCCAAGAGTTTTCCGAAAGCTATATCATACTCGATGGATTGGCACAACATTAGCCCTTACAAGGTGCATGCCGATCTGCAAAGTTTGGGTGGATATGGCGCGATGATCGTAGCTAAAGCCTACCAACGTGCAGGGTACGCTACTTCGGTAGTAGCGTGGAACAATCTAATGCAGCTAGGTCGGTATGTAAACACTTTACAATCACAGGGGCTGTTATCAGGCGGTATTCCTTGGCAAATCACACCTAGAGCCAACACATTACGACATCTACATCGATTGGAGCCTTATGGTCGTTTTTTCCGGCATCCCAACGTGCGTTTTTATCTGAATCACTCCGGTGTTCATTTTACTTGGAGATATCGACGAATACAAGCCTTGCACAGGGGAGACTTTTTTATCAGAAATCTGGCTAGTATTAGCAAGGTAGAGGCAGTCAGTAGGTGGTTGGAGCCCGGATACCGCTACGAGATATCCTTGACCCTTGGAACAGGAGGTGTTTCTAAATACTACGAAGACCATGCTCGACAGTATAAGAAGTGGCAGCGCTGTATGGAAAGTGAGGGCTCTTCTTTTTGTTCCAATCTGAAGCCAGAGCGTGGGTATATACCCAACAATTAAAGTTTCATTAGGCTTCTGTAATAAGGAAGAACGTCGATAACTTTAAGTACACATGTGCAAAAAGATTTAACAGCTTATATGAATAATTGAAAGGAACTCTCGGATATGGTTTTTTAAGACATTAATGAGTGTGAGAAGTGCTTAAGAAAAAAGTGACTAATTTGCTGTAGTCATAGACGCTGCCCACTCAAGTGCACTACCTCATGAAAACTTTGTGCTATGAGATAGATGCGTGAGCTGACTCACACTCAGGAGTGTGTTGTAGTGTTTTAGAAGCTTTTTATGACTAGTAAAAAAGTTGTCTGTAGCCATTTCAAGGAGACACGTATGGAGTTGACCACAGAGTATTGTTCGGGCATAGAAGAAGATTATACTTCAAAAGGTTTTGCAAAAGCTTCCAGAGTATTAAGCTTCGGAATATTTTTGTCTGGAATCGCTGTACTGCTCTTTCTCCTACATAATGACCCACACTTTATTCACCCGCAGAACTTTTTGGAGCAGTACATCAGCAAAAACTATCATAGTGCTGTCCTGAATGACATGATCATCACACTACTTTCGGGAGCTTACACACTCTTTTCGACGATATTCTTTCGTCTGAGTTGGAGAGTCGGTGTGTTTTCGATCACCATATTTTTATTAGGATTGGCTATACCCTTGTTCATATTGCAACCTTGGTATAGCCAAATAACTGGAGAGCGCTTACATATAGATGTGGCAATTGTTTTTGTTATTGTAGGAATATTCTTTGACTCATTGGCCATTGCGACATTGGTGCAATCCGACGATAGTTGCGGACGAGAAGAATTTTTAGGAATATACTTCTCTATATCTTTAGTGTTATTGATAATACTGGGGATCATCATGAACCACAATAGTGATCGTGCAAAAGTACAATTGCAGCAGGTGTATAAAGAGGCCATGACTTTCCCGAAAGCTGTATCTTACTCAATGGACTGGAGTAATGTTGAGCCTTCCAAGGTGCGTGAAGACCTGCGAGACTTGGGTGGATACGGAGCGAAAATGGTTGCCAAGGCCTACCAACAGGCAGGGTACGAGACGTCGGTAGTAGTGTGGAACAACTTGATGCAGCTAGGTCGATATGTAAACACCCTACAATCACAGGGACTATTATCGGGTGGCATTCCTTGGCAAATCACGCCTAGTGCCAGCACATTACGGCATCTACATCGATTGGAGACTTATTACCAGTTTTTCCGGTATCCCAATATGGACTTTTATAGGCATCATTCTGGTGTACATTTCTTTAAGATATATCAAGAGGTGCAGGCCCTGCATCAGGGAGACTTATTTATAAGAAATCTGCCCAGTACTCGCAAGGTAGAGGCGGTCAGTCGATGGTTGAAGCCACCATACGAATATGAAATATCATCGGCTCTTGGAACTGGAGGCATTTCCAGTTACTACAAAGAGCATGTTCGACAGTACAAGAATTGGCAACGCTGTATGAAAAGTGAGGGTTCATCTTTTTGCTCAGATTTGAAGCCGAAGCGTGGGTACATACCCAACAACTGACGTTTTATTAGGCTTCTGCGATAAGAAGAAAAAACGTCGATAACTTTAAGTACACATGTGCAAAAAGATTTATCGGCGTTTGTGGGTACTTGTAAGAGATTATAGTTGTTTGTGACATTTTCGAGGAGACACAACATATGAAGTTAGTAACAGAATATACTTCGGACATGAATAAGGCTTGGATTTCACAAAGCCTTGTAATGGCTTCCAGATGGTTTTCCCTTGGGATGTTATTATCTGGGGTCCCTGTGCTGTTTTTTCTCCTTTGGCACAGCCCACATTTTCATCATCCGCAGAACTTTTCGGAGAGACACATCACCCATAACTATTATGATGCCATTCTTTGTGAAGTGGGACTCATTGTGTTTTCTGTCACCTACATGACTTTTTCGAGGATCCGATGGCAATTGGGATGGATAAGAAGCCATTTTACTTTCACTTCGTTGTTTCTAGGTTTTTCTATCCCAGTGCTTGCAACACATCCATGGTATTATTTCATAACACAAGAAGACTCGCATATAGCCAGATCGCTTCTCTTGGTTGCTTTTACGTTTTTATTTGAACTTATCATCGGTTTACAATTCATGCAAAACGAAAAGTATATTAACGAAAAAATATTTTCTCCCGATTTTCTTGCATTCTTCGTTTTGCCATTGGTTTTATTCGTGATCAGCGCAATCCACTATGGCACTCATGCGGAAAAGCTCTTACAAAAAACATACCAAGAGGCAAAGGCTTTTCCTAAAACCTTTTCGTATTCGAAAACTAGTGCAAATGTCGTCCCCTATAAGTTCGGTGTAGGCTCGGTTATTCCAGCTTCCCGATACACATCTTTATGATGTCATAGTATACAAACAACGATCTACGGAGACCACATACTATCATTATATATGTGTGTTAACTTACTGGCATAATAATGATACAGTGCATTATAAGATTTTTACAATGAAGTCATGTATTACTCAATTTTTAGGAGCTCATATGGAGTTAATTCACCCATCATATAAAAAACAATGGAATTCTCAACTTTCTATGGTCTTTGCAAGCGCTTCCCGAGTGTTTTCTTTTGGGGTATTCTTATCGGCCATATCGGTATGGCTTTTCTTTTATTGGCACGCTCCTCACTTTTCATATCAACTCAATATTACAGAACAGGATATCGTTCTAGCATATCATAGGCTTATCTGGAGTGACGTAGGAATCCTTTTGATTTCAGGCTTATACACCATATTTTCGACAATGCGTTTCGGATTAAGATGGAACTTGGGAGAGTTCGCGTTGACATCATTCTTTCTGGGATTATGTGTACCGATAATTGCAGCACAACCATGGTACCACTCCATTACTCATGGCAGTCTGCCTTTGGACCATTTCTTTTTAGTCATTTTCATGAGCCTTTTTTCAGATATAATCATACAGATAATTATGCGAGATGAAGATGAAAAGACAAGCGAAGTCAGTCGTTTCTTGATAGTTTTCTTTGTGGCTTTTATTTCATTATTTTTTCTTTCAGGGCTATGCTTTCATAGTACCACTGATAAAGCTTTGTCCACATCTTATCAGAGAGCTATGCATATGCAAAAAACACCCTGATATCTCAATCGTGGTAAGCTCCCAATACAAAG
>ERZ1669250.660-NODE-660-length-14222-cov-10.003671_pt1 | contig 14222 bp, 13 predicted proteins | sample MGYA00579295_ERZ1669250 | MGnify/ENA primary metagenome ERZ1669250 (study PRJEB41166, sample SAMN08046056) | hot springs metagenome | biome: hot spring; feature: acid hot spring; material: thermophilic sediment; isolation source: thermophilic sediment from acid...
AAAGCGGCGGTGTGGACGCCGATCTTGCGCGTCTCAAGGCGGAAATGGCGAAATCGTCGACGTCTGCAGCAGCGGCAGACCAGGACACCGACTCCGGCTCCCACTGACGCTTTCGGACTCCGGCTCCCACTGACGCTTTCGTAAGCTCGGTGCCTGTGGCAGGATTCCCGAATCGACGAAAGAGCAATCGGGGGTAGCATGAGCCAGACGGATCCGGTAGAGATTGGCGAGTTTCTGAAACAGCATCACCTGGCCAGGTCCCTGACCCTCGAGGAGATTCACACCCTCGCCCAGTACGTCACCCACGCCCGTTTCACTCAGGATCAGGTGATTGCCGAGTGGGGCACCCTGGGCGATGCGCTCTTTTTCTGCGTGCAGGGAGAGATGGCCATCGTCCACCACAGCGCCGATGGGGGTGAGGTGGAGGTGGTGCGTGTGAAGGAAGGACAGATGGCAGGAGAGATGTCCTTCTTTGACCGCCAACCGCGCAGCGCCCGGATCCTGGCCAAGGCGGCGGACACCCAGGTGCTGGTCCTCACTCGGGCGCACTACCAGCGGCTCAAGGTGGAGCAGCCTTACATCACCACCAATATACTGGAGCAGGCGATCATCAGCCTGGACCACCTGTTTCGCAACCTCTCCCAGGACTACTCGGATTTCTCCAGTTACCTCTACGGCAAGGGCGGGCACGGCTGAGCAGGGCGGACGGCCCTTCAGCCATCTCGGCGCAGCAACTGCGCGATACGGCGCAGTCGAACCAGGGGATCGTCCAGGACCAGCAGGCGCTGCTTTTCGGCGGCGGGGGCGGGCAGGGCCTGGGCCAGGATCATGCCGGCTGTGCTGGCGTCGAGGTTTTCGGCCAGATCCTCGCCGAGTATCTCCACCAGGATGGGTTTGAGCCATTCGTGCTCGAAGTCCAAGGGAAGCTTTGGTTCTTCTACCCAGTAGCGCGGCCGGCCCTCGCTCACCGGGCTTTCGCGACGCCAGTCCAGCACGGTGAAACGGCTGCGGCCCTCCACTTCGATGAGGAGTACCCCATCGTCACTGCCCCAGTCGACGATGTGAGCGAGGGTGCCCACCGTTTCCGGCTCGCCTTCCTGCCCGCCGGGAGCGTTCAGACAGATGCCAAAATCCCGCTGCTCGCGCAGGCAGCGGCTGACCATGTCCAGATAACGGGGTTCGAAAACGCGCAGGCCCATTCGGGCTCTGGGAAAGAGCACCGTACTGAGCAAGAATAGGGGAATCCACGCTTCGGGATCGTTTTCCATCATGTCATCACTCCTGCGCCGCCATGCCTCTTGAGTTGCAAGCGCCTGCCTTGTCCCTGTATGTGCATCTGCCCTGGTGTCTGGCCAAATGTCCCTACTGCGATTTCAATTCCTACGCCGCGGCGGAGTTTCCCGCGGAGCGTTACGTCGATGCCCTCATAGCCGATCTGGAGCGGGAACTGCCGCGGATCTGGGGACGTCCGGTACACAGCATCTTTTTTGGCGGAGGCACACCCAGCCTGTTTCCGCCCGAGAGTATCGCCCGGCTGCTGTCGGAGCTGCGTGCCCGGCTGCGCCTCACTCCGGGGCTGGAGATCAGCCTCGAGGCCAACCCCGGTGCCAGCGAGAGCAAGCGGTTTCGTGCCTTTCGCGAGGCGGGCATCAATCGTCTGTCCCTGGGAGTGCAGTCCTTCGACGATGTTTTTCTGACCCGACTGGGTCGTGTCCACGACGGCCGGGCGGCGATGGCGGCCATATCCTCCATCCACGACGCGGGTTTTGAACGCTGGAATCTGGATCTCATCTTCGCCCTGCCGGGACAGGACCTGTCGGCGGCCATGGCCGATCTGGAGCGAGCGCTCTCCTGCGCGCCACCCCACCTGTCCCTGTACCAGTTGACGCTGGAGGCCGGCACACCCTTCGCCCACCAGGCGCCACCGGGCATACCGGGAGAAGATCTGGCCGCGGACATGGAACGGGCCCTGCGCGAGCGTCTGCATGCGGTGGGGCTCGTGCGCTATGAAATCTCCGCCCACGCCCGCCCAGGCCAGGAGTGCTGGCACAATCGCAATTACTGGCGGTTTGGCGACTATCTGGGCATCGGTGCCGGTGCCCACGGCAAGATAACTCTGCCAGGACAGGGCATCTGGCGCAGCCAGAAACCGGCTCGACCCGAGTCCTATATGGACGATGCCCTGGGTCCGGCAGCGGAGATCGGTCGCGGCCACTGGGTTCAGCCGGCGGAGCGTCCCTTCGAGTTTCTGCTCAACGCCCTGCGCCTCGTGGAGGGCTTCAGCTGTGCACAGTTCGAAGCCGGCACCGGTCTGCCGTGTCTGGAGATCGAACCGCAGCTGCGCCGAGCCCAGAGGGAGGGGCTGCTGACCTATGAAGATGGCCATTGGCGTCCCACCGGCTTCGGTCTCGATTGGCACAACGAACTCTGCGGCCGTTTCCTGCCGCGTAGCCCCCGACGTCCGGCGTTCCACGCCCATGAGCCGGGCTAGTCGCGCCCCATGGCTTCGGATTCGTGCCCGGTGATGGAGCCGTCCTGGAAGAGATACTCCCGCAGCTCCTTGTCCAGTCGCGGCATTTTGCGCCGCAGCCACTCGAGGACCATGGCGGCATGTTCCACTTCCTCGTCGCGGTTGTGCTCCAGTACGGACTTCAGCGCAGGATCGGTGCAGGCGTCGGCGCGCTGCTGGTACCAGTCCACGGCCTCGAATTCTTCCATCAGCGAGATGATGGCGCGGTGGATGTCGAGGGTGTCCTTGCTGAGATGTTCGGGCGCTTCGTGCAGACCTTCGTGAGCCACGGCTGAACTCCTTCGCAGTGATGAAAACGCCTAGTCAGCATAGACCAAGAAAGGCCCGAGAGACAAAGCCCGACCACCCGCCACGTCTGGGCCTAGCGCGGGTCCTGTCCAAATGGGGTCTGTGCTCGCGGACGGTGGCCGCACAGTGGGTCCGAGCCGGTCGGGTGGCGGTGGATGGCCGGATCGTCCGTGATCCCGAGGCCCCGCAGCCGGGTCTGGAAATCCACATCGCCATCGATGGGATCGTCCAGCAACGCGCCCAGCGGCGCGTGCTCATGCTCCACAAGAAGCGCGGAATCGTGGTATCCCGCGCCGATGAGCACGGCCGGCCGACGGTCTTCGCGGATCTGCCGCAGGAATCCTGGCTCGCGCCCGTCGGGCGCCTGGATCGTGCCAGCAGTGGGCTCTTGCTGTTCAGCAACGATCCTGCCTGGAATCAGAGGCTGCTGGATCCCGCCGGTCACCTGGCCAAGACCTACCGGGTACAGATACGACCGCCGCTGCCCGCAGATGTCCTGCACAGTATCGCCACCACGTCGGTGCTGGACGGCCGACCCTGCTTGCCCATGGAGGTCCGTGCCGTCGCCTGTGGCGGCAAGACCCAGTGGCTGGAGTTTGTCCTGCGGGAAGGGCGCAACCGCCAGATTCGCCGGCTCTTGACGGCGCGCGAGGTGGAAGTGCTGCGTCTCATCCGTATCGCTTTCGGCCCCCTGTCCCTGGGCGATCTGACGCCCGGCAGCTGGCGCTGGCTGAGCGACGCGGAAATTGCTGAGTTGGAGACGGCGCTGGTATCTTCGGCAAGTAATACTTATAAGATTTGACATATCCATAATATTCATGTATGTTAGTTTCATCTAATGCACTGATGTTTTGGAGGTGAACTATGGAATTGTGGGAACTGGAACAAGAGATGGATTTCGTCCGCGCGGTGCAGGAAGCGGAATCTGCTGGTGTCGATTTCAGCGAGGTCAGCGATGACGAGCTCAGGAGGCAGTATCTGGCCGGCAAGGATCTGCGTGAGTTGAGCGAAAAGCGCGCCGCCTGATCCTGAGTCGCCACCAGGAAGTAGCCAAGCCAGCCTTCGGGCTGGTTTTTGTTTCGACTTGCGGACCGACCGAACGGTCGGTACACTGATGCCATAGGGAATCCGGAGCTTTCTCATGGCACGAGCGTCGAGCGCTTCCAGTCCTGGTGCAGGGTCCACCATCACTATCACCGTCGCGGTTATGCTGGCGGTGGTCATGCAGGTGCTCGATCTGACCATCGTCAATGTCGCGCTGACCTACATGCGCGGTTCGCTACAGGCCAACAGCGATCAGGTTACCTGGGTCCTGACCAGCTACATGGTGGCCAACGTCATCATCCTGCCCCTCACCGGCCTGCTCGTGGAGCGCTACGGGCAGCGGACCGTCATGCTCTGGAGCGTGGTGGGTTTCGTCGTTGCTTCGGTACTCTGCGGCCAGTCGCACAGCCTGCCGGAGATCGTGCTCTGGCGCCTGCTCCAGGGGGTGTTCGGTGCCTCGCTCGCGCCGGTGGGACAAACCATCATGCTAGGAGCCTATCCGCCCGAAAAACGCGGACAGGCCATGGCCATCCTGGGCATGGGCATCATGTTGGGGCCCATATTGGGGCCGACCCTAGGGGGATATCTCACGGATACGCTGAGCTGGCGCTGGGTCTTTTACGTCAATGTGCCTTTCGGGATTCTGGCCTTCCTGCTCATGCAGGCCGTTCCCGACGGCGGCCGCAGCGACCACCCGCGGCCGGTGGACTGGTTGGGTTTCGGCCTCATGGCGGTGGGGCTGGGGGCCCTCCAAGCGGTCTTGAGCCTGGGCAACCAGGACGACTGGTTCAGCTCGCACACCATTATTATCCTTACGCTGGTATCGGTGCTGGGCCTCGCTTTCTTTCTCTGGCGCTCCCTGGATATCCGCCACCCGGTAGTAAACCTGCGCTTACTGCGGGATCGCAATCTGGCCATCGGCAGCATGGGTATCGCCATTTTCGGCTTGGCACTCTTCGGTACCATGGTGATCCTGCCCATCATGCTCGAAGACTACCTCCATTACGAGGCCTTCACCACCGGCCTTGTGATGGCGCCGCAGGGCCTCGGCGCCATGCTTGCCATGATGCTGGCGGGACGACTCCTGGGGCGGGGCATCAATCCGCGCGATATCGTCATCGTCGGTATTCTCTTTGGTGCCGTGGGGACCTGGTTCACCACCCAGTATAGCCTCGATATCAACATGGCCTGGGTCATCTGGCCGGCCTTCATCCGTGGTATCGGTTTTGGCTTTGTCACCATTCCGCTGTTTACCCTGGCGTTCAGCACCCTGGAAAAATCTCAGCAGGCTGAGGGTTCGGGCATCTTCAACCTGATGCGGACCCTAGGCGGGAGTATCGGTATTGCCATCGTCTCTACGGTCATGACGGAGCAGAGGCAGGTAGCCTGGAACCAGATGAGCGGTCACATGAACGACTTCAACCCCAGTATGCGCCAGTATCTGAGCGCGGCGGGGATGGAGCGCGACCCGACCACCTGGCACATCCTGGGGCAGATCGTGCTGCTGCCGCAAGCCGGGATGCGAGGCATTCTCGATGCCTTCATCCTCGTGCTCTATGGCTTTCTGATCCTGTTACCCTTGGTACTTTTCCTGAAAAAGCCCGCGGGCAAGGCGGCCACTGCAGCCCCGCCGGCGGAGTGAGGTGGGGTAGGGCCGAGTTTTGACCCAGGACATCAGTGGGCGGCGGTGCGCTCCAGCTGCGGTTCGCTCGGCAGCCACAGGGTGCGGGCGAAGCCCCAGTCCAGCAGTTTCAGACTCTGCCAGGATGCCTTCCAGAAGCCGCGACCCTCATCGCGAAAAGAGGGGACTCCCAGGACTACGGCGATGAGCTTCACTCCGTCCTGCGTGCCGGTAGCTACCAGGCAGTGTCCCGCGGCATCGGTATAGCCGCTCTTCATTCCGGTGATGAAAGGTACGCGGCCCACCAGCAGGTTGGGATTGGGATAGGTGATGCCGCCGTAACGGAAGTGTTCGTGCTGGAAGAAGGGCATGTACTGCGGAAACTGAGTCATGATGGCCCGGGTGAGCAGGGCGATATCGTAGGGGCTGGCGGTATTGTTAGGGTGGGGCAGACCATCGGGATCGTAGAATTGCGTGGACAGCATCCCCAGTTGGCGCGCCGTAGCATTCATCTTGCGCACAAAGGCCGGCACGCTGCCGGAGACGAGGTAGGCGGCCTCCACCGCCGCATCGTTACCCGACGGTACGGTCATGCCGAGTATCATCTGGGCCACCGTAAAGGGTACGCCGGCACGCAGATCCATGGTGGAGCCACCGGTGCGCAGGGCGGCAGGGCAGGGAGTGAAACGCTCCTGCAGACTCAGGTGCCCCGTCTGCAGGTCCCGAAAAAGCAGGTACAGGGTCATCAGCTTGGTGATGCTGGCGATGGCGTAGGGCCGGTAAGCGTGCTTCGTGGCAAGTATCTGTCCCGTCTCAGCGTTCATGAGGATGTAGGCCCGTGCATCGATGACGGGGAGCCCCTCCTGTACTACGCCTTGGGCTCGTGCCGGTGGGCCGTAGAGCAGCAGAAAGCAGGCCATCAGGGAGAGAAACAGGAGCAAAGGCAGGGCAGCGGTAGTCTGCGCTTGGGTCCAGCGGCGATGGGGGACGGGCATGGCGTTTTTTGCTAGCATGTTCTTGCTCCGGCCGAGCTTGGAGTACGTTGAGAAGATTTACGTCCAGGTCTATGGGATATTAGGCCCTTTTCTCTTTTCTGCCTAGCCCCGAGAGGGCCTTCGGCTAGCCCTGGGGATCAAGAACCGGTAGACTGGTCGGTATGTTTATTCAACATTCTTTGGCTTGGTCCTCCCTGTGGCAGCACCCGGCGTTGCTCGCCATCGCCGTTCTCATCGTGTTGGTAGCCTTCTACGTGCGGGCGGTGATCGGTTTCGGTTCGGGGCTCATCTCCGTTGCTTTGCTCGCCTTGCTCTTCCCCGTGAAGGAAGTCGTTCCGGTGGTGCTGCTCCTGGATCTGGTGGGTTCGGTGCTGCTGGGCGCCTACGACTTCCACGAGATTCGCTGGCCAGAGCTGCGATGGCTGGTTCCGGGCAGTCTTATTGGACTTGCCGTCGGCGCCTTCATCCTCGCCGATACCGATGCCCAGAGTTTGACGCGCTTCCTGGGGCTCTTCATTCTGGCCTATGTGCTCTATGCCCTGATCGTGAAACCCGAAAAACTGCCACGCCTGAGTCTGCCCTGGGGACTGCCGCTGGGAACCTTCGGCGGTATCATCGGCAGCCTCTACGGCGGGGGCGGTCCGCCCATCGTCGCCTACCTGCAGATGCGCCACCTGGATAAGCGGGCCTTTCGCGCGACCTTTCAAGGTATTGCGCTGACGGATAACATCGTGCGACTTTTTTTGTATATCGGTCTGTCCCTGCTGACCTTGCCCTTGGCCATCAGTTTTCTGTTTCTGGTGCCGCCGGTACTGCTGGGTCTGTGGGCCGGCAACCGCCTGCATTTTCGTATTCCGCAGCGCGCTTTTTTGCTGTCTACCCTCGCCTTGCTGACTTTCGTCGGTATTCAATATTTGATCTGACATCGGGAGAGCAATCGTGGCACGAACCCCTCTGGATGAATTACGCAAACGCGCCCAAGGCGCATTGTCTCTGGATATCGCCTTCATCGGCGTCGTGAATGGCCTCTTTTCGGCGCTGCACGAGCTGGGTCGGGCACGCGTCGATGATCTGGCGGCAAAAACCGGGATGGATGCCGGCTACCTGCAGCGTTGGTGCGATGCCGCCTATGCCTTCGGCTGGCTGGAGCGGGATGGCGAGGTCTTTGTGCTGAGCGACGACGGTGCCGCCATGCGTCCGGAAGCGGAGGACAGCGGCATGGCTCTCGCCATCGGTGCGGTGTTGTCGGCGCACATGGCCGAGCGCGCCGCCGGCCTGATGCGCAGCGGCGAACGCCCGGGCGAAAAGGTACTGGCCGAGCGCGAAACCATACTGCCCTGGTTCGGGGCCATGCTCGAGCACAACTTCCGGCGCAGCTTCGAGGAGAAGGTACTGCCGGCGGTGCCCGTCTTTGCGGAGATGAACGAGCGGCAGGGGCTCGTCGTCGACCTCGGCTGCGGCAATGGCTGGTACCTTCGGGCGCTGCTGGGGCGCTGCCACTCCTTGCGCGGTCTGGGGCTCGATGGCTTTGACGAGAACATTCGCCAGGCCGAGCGCTTGGCCCAGAAAGAGGCTTTGGCGGACCGCCTCCACTTTGCCCAGGGCGACATCCATCGCTTCGAGCTGCCGGAGCCCGCCGACCTCATCGCCATGAATCGCGCCCTGCACCATGTTTGGGAAGAACGCGGCCGCCTCTTTGAGCGCCTGCATGGCGAGCTGCGTCCGGGCGGTGCCCTGGTCATCTGGGAACCCGCCTGGCCCGAGGATACCGGTATCCTGCGCGAGCCAGCCTATCGGACCATGGCCTTCCAGAACCTCTCCGAGCACATCCAGGGCAATCACTTCCTGCACCCGGAGGAAATTGCCGAGGCCCTCACCAACGCCGGCTTTGCGGCGACGGTCCATCCCGTTGGCACCGACGCAGTGGTCGTGGGTCGGCGCTCCTAGGAGCGCTTGGGCTTGGGCTGGCTCCCTCCGGGTCATTGCTTTTTTTCGCCGCGCGCACTATCCTGCGGCGTCATGGGGCGGTAGCTCAGCTGGGAGAGCGTCGCGTTCGCAATGCGAAGGTCGGGAGTTCGATCCTCCTCCGCTCCACCAAACACAAGGGCTCGGATACTATCCGGGCCTTTTTTTCTGCGGCGAAACGTGGGCGGTCGCCACGCGGCGTCCTTTTTTCTCTAGTTAGTTCCTTGCCCAAGCTAGCAGCTCCAACGGTTGGTTACGGAGTGGAGTCATGGGAAGCGGAGAAAGCAGCGGCGATAAGACGGCGTACTGGCAGGCGGTGTTGGATGTACAGACGAGCAGTGGGCTTTCGGTTCGGCATTTTTGCGCCGAGCGGGGGTTGGCCCTTTCGCAGCTCTATTATTAGCGGCGGCGCCTAGCCGCGGCAGGCATCTAGGAATCCCTGGACGAGACCGGTTCTGAGGCTGGCAGGGCGCCGGCCCTGGTAGAATGGGATTTGGGGAAATTGGTGGCCGCGCCGGAGGGCAGCCGGGCCGCCGTCAGCCTTCCGGTTGGAATTCTGGTGGACAAATTCCTGTGCCACCCGCCCCTGTACCGGCAATACCAGCGGATGTGGGGAGGGTCACTCCCTCCCCGATATCGCTCAGATCTGCACCCACCTGCCTTCGCTGCGGCGCTCCCAGAGTCCTCCGTCCGTGGCGATCTGGACGATGGACAGCCAGCGGTGGTTCACCAACCGTCCAAGCGCCTCGTTACCGGCGATGATGCGATCCATCGCGTCCTGTGGAGCTTCGATGAATGCCGTCAGCCGCAGCGGCTCGTGCTGCAGCCCGCTGTTGCTATCGCGCAGGGACTGTTCGGACAGGCCGATGCGCAGGTCCCCGCCGTTGCCCTCGAGAACGCCAATGGTGCCGCCGACGACGTTGTGCAGGACTTTGTTGCCGCAGCCCTGGCGCTGATTATCGACAATGGCGCCGTAGTACTGCAGATTGATCCAGTTGGCCACCACGAGGGGCGCCGTCATGATCAAGGTCAAAACCCCGAAGTCCGGGTCCTTGGCGACATCGTAGTCGTGGAGGAAGGCGCGACCGGCGAGGTTCATCTCCCGGGTACGCCAGCGCGGTGCTGCGATGAAGGCGGCATTTCCGGCCAGCGCCCATTCCGGCCGCACTTGCGACCAGTCCCGCCCGCGATGCTCCATGTTGCGCTGCACCGCATCGGGATCGCGCAGATCCGGCTCGAGCCGCAGCATCCGCTCCAGACGACAAAGGCTGGCTGCCTGCTCCAGGGCTTGGCGCAATTCCGCGACCAGAGCCTTGTCTAGCCGGGGGTCGTCCAAGCCTCCCAGGATCTCCACGCGGTCCGTGGTGGTATCGTGGAGTGCCGGCAGGAAGCAGCAGCGCGGGTCGATGTCCCAGCCCTTGTCGATCAGCGCCTGGCGCACCTGGGGATCGTTCAGTAGATCCGCCGCTGCCCTGGCGTTCACCTCACCGGTCTGTCCAGCACAGGCGCCACAATCCAGGCCGGCCCGGTGTGGATTGTTGGTGGTAGAGCTGCCGTGCCCGGCGAGTAGCACGATGGGCGCCACACCCCCATTCAATCCCAAGCCCGTCAGTATGAACTCCGCCATGCCGACCCGCTGTTCCAGGGTGAGCGATGCGGGTAGTACGCAGCGAATCTGGGAGCGCTCATCCGCCGTGAGTCCGGCCTCGTCCGGCGGAGTTGATGGCCGGTGCCAACCCATGGTGTCCGCCAGCAGGCGACCGACGTAGGCAAGGCCCGCCGTCTCCACAAAGGAAAAGCAGGACGCCGCGGAGAGCTTGAAGTGCTTCCACTCTGCCCCCCGGCGCAGCCGTCGGAAGCGTCGCTCGACGATCTGCGCGGGTGCTGCTTCCGTGACGTGTACTTGGGGCTTGAGTAGCACCGGGGCCTGGGTTCTGGGTGCGACATCTCCTTGGCGCTGATAGTCCAGCAGTACCCCAAAGAAACCCGCAAAGCCGATGGTGTCCAGGCTCGGCATCACGCTCTCCAGGTGGCGGCGGAAGACCTCGGAGCGGACATCGATGCAGAAGGCTGCCTGCACCGCAGGCTGGTGCCGGTTCCTGGAAGGTTGGCGGCGGATATTGGCCGCCACCTCTCGACGATAGGCAATCTCCGAGGCGCGCAGAAGCACCTCTCCGCGCCGGGCCTCGGCGACGTCCTCCGTCTTGTCATCCATGATCCAGGCCTGGATCTGACGGTGCCAGCGTTCCAACACCCGGGGCTCGGCCGTTCGCCGCAGGAGCGCTTCCCAGACCATGCGGATCGTCAACAGATCCAAGAGGTCTCCCTGATTCGAGCCCTGTAGCTCCGCCTGCCACAACAGATAGCGGCACCAGCTGGCCCAGCCGCCGATGGATTTCAGCAGGACAAACAAGTAGTCCTCCTGGGCGGGTTGCGGAAGTCCCAGGGTCTGCAAGGCCCACTGCCGAGCGTCGGTGCCGCTGGCCGGCAAGGCCAGCAGGTGGGAGCGCATGCCCTTGAAGCCCATGGCACGCAGGCTGCGATCCACCAAGGTGTACTGCCGCCACGAGCCAAAAAGCCCCATCGTCGGATCCTTGGGAAAGGACCAGAGCGACTGCCCGCGGTCGTAGTAGGCGGCCAGGAATCGACTGATCTGCTCGACCACGTACTGCGATATCGAAGGATGCCCCGGGCGATCCATGAGTTCGGGCAGGCGCGGCAGACGCATGGGCAACTCCGAGGGCTCGCGCAGGTAGCTTCGCCAGTCGAGTTCGTCCATGTCTACCTCCAGATCCGCGGAGGCCTGGAGAATGTCCGCCATGTGGAGCTTGCCCTTCTGCAGCAGGTCCGCATACCAGCGCCGGTCCATGAGGACGCGCTCGCCCACGGTTTCCTGCAAGTGTGCTGCCGCATCCGCGAAGGATTGGTCGGCAAAGCCCCAATAAGGGTTGACCGCGACGAAGCTGTCCAAAGGCCAGACGGGGGCAATTCGGCGGATCACCCGATCGAAAAGCTGCTCTGTGTTTTCTGTAATTGCATTACTCATTGGGAACCTCCAGATGGACCGATGGCGCTTCTATTGCGAGCTACGGATTGCAAGGATTCCACGGCGAGATTCTTGCGCGGCAACTCGACGCTCACGCGCTCGGACCAGAAGCGGTGCGAGAAGCGTTCTACCCAGATATCCACGTACAGACCGTTGTAGAAATGGGTGAATAGTACGAGCTGGATCTTTTGCGGAAGCACGCCTCGTCCCGGACCCTGGATCCAGCTCAAAGCCAGAAAGCTCAGCATCGACAGCCCAAGAAGCCAGAGATAAGGAGTGCCGACCGGCACCGTGGCCTGGGTCAGGTCTGTCGTGAAGCCCCAGACAAAGAGCGTATGCAGGATCAGATAAGTGAAGCCCGAACCGATAGCGAGCAAAAGAGCGACGAGGCGATCGGCGAGGGCGTCGAATTGTAGGCCCTTGATCACGATCTGCGATACCGCTACGGCCACGATCACCACCAAGGCCATCCAGGTCGGATCGCGGACCGGGTCTTCACCGAAGAGCCAGGCCCCGCCGGCGGAAATGACCAGCCCCAGAATCACCGCAAGTAACCACGAAGCCGTGGAAGGGATCTTCTTCCCTCCCGGGGGTACCTGGCGCAGCTGGTCGGTGACGCTTCCCGATGAGAGAAAGGCGTGGGCCTTGTACAGAGAATGTCCCACCAGGTGTAGCAAAGCCAGCGGGAAGAGCCCCAGCCCCAATTCCAGGGACATGAACCCGAGCTGCGCGGTGGTCGACCAGGCGAGCATGGATTTGATAGCCGTCTGTGTCGTCATTGCCAACCCGGCGATGACCACGGTCGCCAGGCCCATCCCACCCAAGAACCAAAGGGCCTCCGGCACTCGCACCAACAGTGCCGTCGTGCGCAGAGCAATGATGGCTCCGCTGTAGACCACGCCTGCGTGCATCAGCGCCGATACCGGTGTGGGAGCCTCCATGACCTGGATCAACCACCCCTGAAAAGGAAAGTGCGCACTTTTCAGGACGACCGCGCCAACGATCAACCACGCCGCCATCTGCAAGGCGAAGGGCATGGTGTTCGTGTGCTCGACGAACCGACGCAGAGCACTGAATTGCAGACTGCCGATCTGGGAGCCGATCAACCCGGTTGCGCCGACCAGGAACAGATCGGCCGTCCGGCTGAAAAGGGACTTCTTGTGCGCCGCCATGATGGCTTTCGGCCGCTCGCCGTAGAACTTGAGTAGCTGGTTCAGACTGAAGCCGGTGGCGATGATGGCGAGGGTGAACAGACCGATATTGCCGGATATCACCACCAGCAGGAAGAAGCCGCCGGTAAAGGCAAGCAGGCGGAAAAAGCGCGCCTGATGGGGGTCGCCATCCAGATATTCCACGCTGTATTGGGCAATCATCAGAATGACGAAGGACACCAAGGATGCCAGAATCAGTGTCAATCCATTGACCGCTATGGAAAAAGGGAGATCGAAGGCAAGCCCAGGGAGAGGGAAGTGGGCGATATCGAGATCCCCGTGCGCACCCAGGAAATAACTGAGATCGGCCGCCAGCGCGGCCGACAAGGCCACTACGGCCGCCCAGCGAACCCGATAGCGGGTACCCAGGGCTGCGTGACGGGTAGCGCGTGCCGGGGGCAAGGCTGCGAGAATAAGCCCCGTCGGCATCAGGGCCAGAAAGGCACCCGTGAGCCAGGGGATAGGGAATGCGGTGTGCATGGCTGCCTCCTTGGATGAATTAACCAGGAGAGACAGTACCGGCGCTAATCTATTTAATCAAATTTTATATATCAATAATTATGATTTATTATAATAAATGTTGAGGTCGCCCAAAACGAGTACAGCGCCGTGTGCGCGAGTGGAGACTTCAGAGATATTTGGCCAAGTCCGGCCACAATTTCACGAGCCGGTCTGTTATGAATTGCTCTTGGGAAATGGTGAATTCCACAAATTTCTGCGCGGTCAAGGACAGCATTCTGCCGCGAGGATGCACCAGGTACCATTTTCGCAGGATAGGAAATCCCTCGACCTCCAGGACTTCTATCGGCCCTTGGGTTCCCTCCAACGCCAGAGAGTGTATGGAAAGAATGGATATGCCAAGGCCGCTGGCGACGGCGTGCTTGATCGCTTCATTGCTGCTCAGTTCCATGGCGATGCGGAGCTTCAGGCCCCTTTCTGCAAAAAGACGCAGGTAGGCGTTGCGGGTGCCGGATCCAGGCTCGCGGATGAGAAAGGGAGCGTTGGCAATGGCCGAGAGTGGTACTGGCCTTGGCGCGCGGGTGAGGGGATGGCCGCGCGGGACCATGACCGTGAGCGGGTTCCATGCGAAGGGAGTCGCCTCCACTTCCACCTCATCCGTCGGCACCTGACCCATGACATACAGGTCGTCCTCCGAGTCCTGGATACGACGGATGATTTTGTCCCGGTTGCTGACGGTCATGCTGAACTCGATCCCGGGATATTGCTGGCCGAAAGCGGCAAGCAGTTCCGGGGCTATATATTTGGCCGTTGTGACGACACCCAAACGCAGCCGGCCCCGGCGGATTCCCTTGCGGTCGGCGATCTGTGTCTCCAGATTCTCGAAGGTGGCGAAGAGCTCACGACAGGCGGCATAGAGATCCTGCCCCGCGTCGGTTATCCGTAGCTCTTTGCCCATCTGTTCAAACAAGGGCAGCCCCACGGCTTCCGCCAGTTTTTTCATCTGCAAGGAGACCGTAGGCTGCGCCAGAAAAAGCGCATCGGCGGCCTTGGTGAAACTGCG
>ERZ1669250.661-NODE-661-length-14220-cov-4.813766_pt1 | contig 14220 bp, 12 predicted proteins | sample MGYA00579295_ERZ1669250 | MGnify/ENA primary metagenome ERZ1669250 (study PRJEB41166, sample SAMN08046056) | hot springs metagenome | biome: hot spring; feature: acid hot spring; material: thermophilic sediment; isolation source: thermophilic sediment from acid...
CCGGGCCGAGAGCTTGGAAGGCTCTTGTGCTGCCAAGCTACACCACACCTGCAAATATGAGCTACGGATAAAAAAATATGGAAAATGATTATAAAAGCTTTTTCAAAAATTTATTGTATGTTTTGAACGGTGTAGGATCCCTTCTGAAGGTTTACCGTTACCTCGACAATACTTCCCAGTACTGTAAATATGCCAGTAACCTTACTTGTTCCATATGTAACGGTGAATTCATATGTGCTGTTAGATAGGAATGTATATTCTGTGAAATTTTCTTCGTTTGCAGGTTCAAATGGTGGTATCATTGTTTTCTTTCCATTTAATAAGTTAGTTATTTCGGTAGAAATCAATTTCTTTGGGGCATGGATGTAGTTGAATATTACCTGATATTCATTTCCTATTAAAATATTGTAATATGATCCTGCACTGACATTTATGCTAACATTACCAAGGGTTTCAAAGCTCATTTGTCCGATTAAAACGGATCCAAACAGATGCTCCTTAACAACAATAGAATAGTTCCCGGGTGCAATTGCCAAAATTAAATAACCATTGTTATAAAATGGTACTGGATAATCTGTTCCATTGATTTCATATATACCTGAAAGTGATGGCATTGTGGCATTTATTATTCCTATATTGTCGATAGAATATATGTAACCTGTATTTCCTGATCCGGGTTGCATCATACCAAACAGCATTCCGTTTTTGGATGAATATTCTGAGACGCTTGAATTAACAAGCACATCAGGAAGTATTCCACCATAATTGACAGCATTCTCTATGCTCTGAAAATTGTATCCATTATAATATTCAAGATTCATCAGAACTGTGCCATTTTCCATGGAAATCAATGAAGCGTTCAGTGGATTTGCGTTTCCAACAACAAATTCTATATCATATGGTAATCCAACAGGATTCAACATTGAACCGTTAACCACGAAATATCCAGGCCCGTTTACAGGTACTGTAAATCTGGGATTATCATAATCCCTTATTACTCCATTTATCCCATATTCAAACATCATGTATGCATGATATTGCTGATATACCTCCTGGATCTTGAGGGTTAAATTAAATGTATTTCCAACATATATATATCCAGTATTATAATTATAATATTTCCAGTCCGGCTCAGTACCACTACCCATGATCATTGGGAAGAGTGGTGGTTCTGGTCTCATAATTGATGCATTCATGTATGAATCATCAAATATGTAATCTGCAAAACATACTGTACCGTTGGATTCATTGTATATTGCAGAATCAATATACAGAAAATCCATCATATTTCCGGACATGTTTACAAGAAAATTCCCTGCAAGTGAAAATGATATGGCAGATACATTCGTGCTTATATTGTATACAGAAGCAATACCCATTATGGATTCTGTAGTATATCCATATGAGGTTCCATTTGGATAAATACCCATATCCGCGATACCATTTGCATACACATTATTAACCTGGGCATGAGAATATGATGGAATAACCATCACAAGCGCCAATACGATCCATATAGCTGTTATCCTCCCTATCATTTTATATCCCCAGGATTCTACATTATTATAAGGTATATAAATATTATTAGATATATGATATACAATAACATAAAAATTGTTATATGTTAATATGCCACATGCTAGCACAATTTAATATTATTTTAAAAATTCGTTTTCGGGATAGTATTTTCCGTATCCTGGGTTTATGATTTCTTCACCTTTTTTGATTGCCATTTCTCCCCTGATAAAAACGTAGTCTGGAAATATTGCATCCATATTTTCAAAAGGTGTCCATCCACATTTGTAATGAAGATTTTTTGCCTTAATCCGTTTTTCAGATGAAAGATGAAATATCACAAAATCGGCATCATAGCCCAGCTCAATTTTCCCTTTTTTAATGTTCAGAAGCTTTCCCGGATTTTCTGAAACTACCTTTACCAGTCTGTTTAACGATATATTCCCCCTCTTCATTTCCATCAATAGCAATGGCATTGAAGTCTCAACTCCCGGTAATCCGGATGGCGCCAGGTTAAAATTTTCCTTTTCTTCAGGTGAATGTGGTGAATGATCAGATGCAACAACATCTATAATACCACTAGAAAGATATTCTAAAAGCATTCCTGATACGTGCTCTGATCTTAAGGGGGGATTCACTTTACCGAATGCACCAAGCTGCATATTTTTATTTAAAAATAGGTGATGAGGCGTTACCTCTGTAGTGAATTTTTTTGCAAGTGCAATGTCGACAGAATCAGGAGAACTTACGTGCGCGATGTGAATTTTTCCATCGACATTATTTACAAGGAATCTGACAGCCTTGATTTCACATGTTTCAGGCCTGTTTTTATCATGATCGTTAAGACTATTTTCCTCATATTTTTTGATGCATTCCGGCCATTCAGCATGAACGGTAATATTCTTTGTTATGTCCTTTGTAATTTCTGGTATAATAAGGGGATTTAAAGGTTTTACATTTGTTGTTTCACTCATATATATTTTAAAGGATGTAACTATATCTTCAATGTTTTTTTCTACCTTATTATCCAGAAGGTATGCTATCCCAAAATCAACATAGCTTTTGCTTTTTGCAAGATTATATTTCAATATGAAATTCTCAAGTGAATTGGTAGGAGGATTGGTATTTGGCATATCAATGTAAAATGTCACACCCCCATGAAGGGCAGATAATGACCCGCTTTCAAAATCCTCCTTCCATGTATATCCAGGTTCACGAAAATGTACATGCATGTCTACCATCGATGGGATTATAACACCCTCAGGAAATTCATATCTCTCTTCTGTTACAATATGTTTTTTTATTTCAACAATTTTACCTTCTTCTATTCCAACATCGATTTCCTTTATCTCATCATTGTAAAAAAATTTACCTGAAATCACTTTCATCCAGAAACACCCTGTTTATATTTCCTCCCGGTTTATCTTCTCTAAATATTTCGGCCTGAAATGTGTAAACTTTTGCATTTCTGTTTTTCCAGCAGCCCGGGGAAAGACCCGCCTTCATGCATGTTAAATCAAGAAACCTTTCGGCATCAATGTTTTCTTCTACTGCAACCTGTGGAAGCAATAGTCCAGAATAAAATCCATATCTTATTATGAGCCCGTCTCTCCCGATCTTTATATTATCTGGCCTTACATCATCCAATTCTTCGGGAACGGTCAGAAGGGATACTTCAAATGTTATGTTCATCAGCTCGGATGGAACAACAGGGGGAAATCTCGGGTCCTCGGTTGCGGCATATATTGCACTTTTTATGAGAGCATCCTTCAGAGGGTAAACAGGTTCAGGAAATCCTATGCATCCCCTCAGTTTCCCGGAAGGATATTCATTTAATGTGGTGAATACACCGGCCTTAATTTCAAATTTTTCAGGAAATTTTATTCCCCTAATAATTCTGTTATTGTTGAGATATTCATCAACAACCATCCTTGCTGTTTTAACTGCAAATATGCCCTCTTCATCGGTATATTTATACACCACGAACATCACCCCATATTATCCTGTGAAGCTGTAAAAGAACCCTTACATTCAAACCATCCTTGAGAACCCATTCGGCAAGTTCCTTTAAATTTTTATTTCCTTCAGGCTGGAGGACTACCTCACATTTTATATCGTATTTCCTGATTATTTCCTTTGCATATTCATAATCCTTTCTATCCTTTATGACAAATTTTACATAATCCTTATTCCCGAGTAATTCGATATTTGAAAAATTATTGAATTTATCCATGCTTGATGAGGGAGTCTTGACATCCATATCAATAACAATATTCTCCTCAGTTGGAATATTTTCAATTGATAATGAACCATTTGTTTCAATCAATATTTTCTTATTTTCTTTTAAAAGTGTATCAATAAATTTATAGATATCTTTTTGAAGAAGCGGTTCACCACCTGTCAAACAAACCCATTCTGTATCAAAATTTTTTATAATTGACATGATTTCATCCATGCTCATTTCTTTTCCTTCTTCCCATGAATATTTTGTATCGCACCATGTACATCTTAAATTGCAGCCTGAAAATCTAACGAATGTCATAGGCTTTCCTATCAGAATACCTTCCCCCTGTATAGAATGAAATATTTCTATTACCTTCATAATCACACCCATATAGCATGCCTTTTTCTTAAATCTTCTTCGGTTTGTTTTAAACTTTCCATTAGTTCTGCTACAAATGAATCAAGAAATATTAAAGCCGCATCCTCAAAAACCGTGCCTAGAGGAGCCAGAGAATTGTGAGATATCGGACCAAGTATTATCTGTAAATTTGATATCTTTGATATCTCGGATTCAGGGTTGGATGTAATCGAAATTATCTTTGCCCCAACATTCTTTGAGATCTCACTCACAAGAACCGATGATTTCGTGTTACCTGTATTTGAGATTATTATAACTGCATCATACTCTGTAACTATGGGAGTTATCGTCTCACCTATGAAATACGCAACCAGCCCCAGTTGAACGAGTCTCATCGCAAATGCTTTTCCTATGATACCACTCCTTCCAGCTCCGTAAACAAAAATTTTCTGAGATGCTAATATGATTTCCTTTGCCTTGTTTATACTCTCATAATTGATATTGTTTATAACTTCAAGAATCTGCGATGTTATGAATTTGTATGCTTCCTTCCATATCATTTTTCCCACTTATTCTGAATCTTTTTAGAAATAATTCTTTCAAGAATTACCCTCATATACTGGGCATCGTGTTCAAGCAGAGGAGAAACAGAAATTACCGTGATATTATATTCCTTTTCGTACATCAATTCAGCAAGAAAATCGAATTTTGGCTCACCTCTTTTTATGGGTGCAAGCCTGATCATATTTTCAGGTAGATTTTCAAGTGCCGCAAACTGGACATAAATACCGTTGGGATAAAACTTTTCGATCTTTTGAATCACTTTTTCATAATCCTGAGGTGTTTTGAATGACATCCCTGTCCTGGCCATTAATTTCGGAAAATTCACAACAGGTATAACGTTCTTTACCTTTTTTGAAATATCAAGCAACTCTTCCATGCTACCTGCAACAGCTTTTTTACCTGAAGTTTCAAAGCCTATTGGAATTTTAATATTCATCTTATTCAGTCTGTCCCTTACCTTTTTTACATTCTGAACTATTTTTTTTAATGCGTTGGATTGTTCATTCTCACCGTAAAGACCTAAATTTGTAACTATCATTTCAGCATTCAATACATCTGCTAACATTCCAGACCAGATAACATAATTTATTGTTCTCTCAGTGAATTCATCATTTGATACAAGATCTATGTAATTAGGGGTATGGAAGGTCAACCTGATGTCCAGTTCCTTTGCAATTTTACCCAGTTCCATCAATTCTGTGTATGATCTTGCAAGGTTCCACTGAAGAATCCTTAAAATATCCCCTTTTTCAATTTGATTGTCTATACCGACACTCTCATAATTTCCATCTTCATTAATCCTCAGTACGTCAACAATAATTTTACTTTCATCCCTGTTTTCAGGCATCACTTCCTTAGGCTTTAATCCAATCTCAACTGTTGCATCAACATCCATCACATTAAATTTCATGAATGTAACTTCCAGTGCATTTAAACCCATCAGATATGTATCCTCTATGGCATCCCTCAGCATCCTTCCTTTTGAGGATAGTGGTATGCCTGATATACCAAATCTATACATTAAGACACCTAAATATATAAAACAAAAAGGTATGTTATAAAATTTATTGAAAATTTACAGAGGTACAAAAGTGTCGCATCTCACATTTTTCTCAGTAGATTCCTTCATTATATGAGATACCTCAGTGCATTCAACCTTCTCTTTTTCCTGAAAATCAATCTTTAAAAACCTTAGGATTCCTTTGAACGCCCTGTATCCGTCAGCTACAGCGGATATGAAATCCTTGGTTTCATTGACTGCATCTCCTCCAGCAAATACCTTTGGTATTGATGTCATCATGTTATCATCAACCCAAATTTCATTTCTGTTCATCCTCAATTTTTCGAATAAATCTTTGGGTAAAAATGAGAAATCCACATTTTGACCTGTAGCCTCTATTACTGTATCAACATCAAGGAAGAATTCAAAATCCTTTATAGGCACAGGTTTCAACCTGCCTTCCTTTGCACTTCCCACCATGTCATTCTTCCAGTATCTTATTCCTTTGATATATCCGTTGCTGTCCTTCACATATTCTATAGGTGTAACCTTCCACATGAATTCCACACCCTCTTCAACAGTTTCTTCCATTTCCTCTTCTGCATTGCTAGATGGATAACTTGGTCTGTCCTCGGCTCTCCTCCTGTATAATACATAAACCTTCTCAGCTCCAAGTCTCAGCGCCGTCCTTGCAGAATCCATGGCGGTAAATCCACCACCAATTATCGCAACCTTCTTCCCTATCTCAATCTTTTCACCAAGATTTGCCAGTTTTAAAAATTCAAGTGCATGATAGAAATATTTTCCATCTGATCCGGGTGTTCCAGTAAGATTTGGTTTCATGTTCCCTATTCCTAGAAATATTGCATCATAATTCCTGTATATTTCATCAAATGTAATGTCTTTTCCTACTTTGGTATTGAAATTAAATTTTACACCTGCATTTTTTATGAAATTATATTCTTTTTCTATAACATCTTTTGATAATCTGTATTTGGGTATACCAAGATTCAGTTCTCCTAAAGGTACCGGTGCAGCTTCATATACCGTGCATTCAACGCCAAACTGTGTTAGATAATATGCTGCTGTCAACCCTGCAGGGCCAGATCCTATTATTGCAACCTTCTTTCCTGTGGGCTTTTTCTTCTGATGATTAATAACAGGTGCATAATCATTGAACTGTTCACCAACGAATCTTTTTAGATGTCTTATTGCTACAGGTTCATTATATACACAATTGTCTTCACATCTATGAGTACATATATTTCCACATATCTGGGGGAAAGGCAAATCTCTAAGTATTATTTTAAGGCTGCCGGCAAAATCCCCTCTGGCAATTGCCTGAACATATCCCGGAATATCAAGCCTTGCCGGGCATCCCTGAATGCAGAGGCCACATCCAAGGCATCTTGAAGCTTCCCTCATGGCCTCTTCCTTTGTATATCCGAGTGTGACTACCCTGTAAAAATCCTTTTTTCTCTCTTCTGGCTTTTCCTGCTTTATTGGAACCCTTTTAAAATTTAACATGTAATATGATGGTTTTGGCATATCTTATCGCCATACCTATATTATAATATAACATTAAAAATTTACTTTATTATTGAATGAAAAATTTTAATTTTATAATTTTCAATAATTTATTCATGATTTCAAAAATGAAAATCATGATATCAGTAACATTAATTTTTGGATTGGTTCTTTATCCAATGTCTTTATCGCAGAATGTAGCATATCCTGCATGGGAATTCAAAAATGCGTATTTGGAATATAATGCAACATTAAATTTGATTGGAATTAAGGAGAATTTAACCATCAAATATATAATAATAAATGTCTATCAGAATAATGGATCATTCACATACTATGAAAATTTCACCTCTGTAAAATATAAAATTTCTGAAAATTTAACGAATACAGGTAATTATTCTGATCCAAACGGTTTCCCGGCAGTTTCCACAAACGATTTAAATTATCTGAATGATGGACAGGTTCCAGAAGACATGAAAAATTTTGTGAGAAGTGTTACAAAAAATATACAGATAAAAGTACCTGCAGGGACATATATTACAGATAAAATTGTCAACAATGATGGTTCAACAGAATATATAGATCAATCTACAGGTATTGTGGTTTATGAAAATATAACATTGCTAGGATTCAATACAATTCTGAAATTAAATGATACTAATATACAGATGATTAACATGAATATTGTATTTATAATAATCACCGTTATCATTCTTGTCCTGATATTCATTGTTTTGACTATTTATGCAAGAAAGAAAAAATAATATCTCATCTTTTTTAATGTATTAAAATATTTTATGTTCCACATTTTTATATACAACGTGAGTTTACATGTATAATAGAATTAATTGGTGAAAAATTTAATATTTTCTAGGTTTTTCTTGCAATTCATATTGAGATACATATATCATTTTTTCAAGATCTAGAATTTCTATTATTCCTTTTTGAAATGGATTATACCACACATAAGTTTGTGTAAGATAAAGGATACTTCATACCAAAGATTCTCATTATATCCTCCTTACTTATATTGAATTCAGGAAAATCTTTCCACTGTATTTATTATTTTTTTCAATGATCCTTAGATAAATAATCTTTCCGGCAGATTCTTCGCCTGGCAGGGAGTCTATTATCTTTATTCTTCTACTGATCTCTTTGTTCAACCATTCTATCATATTTGTTAATTTTATTACTTTGCTCATCGGTTTTGGATATTTGTAATATGTTAGGAGAAGGTCCAGCCCTGTATCCATGTTGTATATTGCTTTGGATATTTATTGTTTTATTCTTATTTGAACTTGTTAAATCTTCCCCTTACCTCTTCTTCCGAATAGGCATAAAAGATCATTCACATCTCCCTGCCTATAATATCCTTATCTCCTGCTCTCAATTTTGATAGAAAATTCCTTTCAGCATGTATTATGCATGATTGGAAATCTGCCTAAGATAATATTTCTTGATTGTTTCCTGTATCCCTGATAGGCCATCTGCTATGAATATCAATATTTCCTTTATTCCCTTTCTCTTAAATAATTTATTATCAGTTCCCAGCTACTTGATGACTCTGTTGGATTTATCCAGAATCCAAGACTCTCTTTTTTTACCAATAAGATGTATGCCCAATGCTATATGCAGTGCCTCCTTCTCTACCGTGTTCATTCTCAGATTTAGAAATAATGCATATATGTATATGACAAAATATTTTTCTTTTAGTGGTTGAATTGCCATGCATCTATTTCCTCCTTTACAACATCTGTAATTTTGCTTATTGTCCTTTTTTGTATCTTCCTTGAAATATTTCTTCAAGGATCATGGAAATCCTTCTGGTGCTTCCTCAATATCAATGGATATTCTATAGGGCTCAAATATCATTGTTCTAAAATTTTCTTTCTGTCTACTGGCACTTTTAGATCATCTATGAAACCATATTTTGTATTCAATGTTCTTGTATATGTTTCATTTCTGGTTTCATTGTAATTCTCGATGAATATTTCTCTTTCAGTATTCATTATTGTCTCCAGTGTTTCTTTCACTGTCTTTCTCACTTCTCAAAAAATTTTATCCAGATTTTCCATTTTATTCATGCCTCCTTGCTTGTGATTTTGCCAAGGAGATATCCTTTCCTTTTACACAAAATTTTATGGACACTATCTGATTTATTTTTAAAAGAATCCTGTGGATCGTATTATGGGTATATGTATTTCATGATCTTTCTCTATACATTTTTCCAGTCTTCCTCCTCCTATATCATGGATCATGTATGAATGAATTACAATTTCTCCTCATCAGGATTAATTTCTTTCTTTTTCTTTTCTCAATTTTTAATGGTCAATTTTTAACCAGTATCCAAAATATAATTTTCTTTAAATATGAAAATGAATTATGATAAATTGATAGAAAATGAAATGGATAACCAGAGAAAGGGCATTGGTTGATCGTATTGCATGCCCATGGTTGATTAAGAAATTCATTGATCCCAATGCTGAATTTTTCTTTGTCCCCAGAGAAGAAGTCCTGAAAAAGGCTGAAGAATTAAAGGCAATTCCATTTGATGTCGAAGGCGCAGAACTTACACATTATATTGAAAATGGCAAGGAATATGTAAGTTTCGATGCATTCATAAAAAAATATAATTTAAAAGATCCTGCTCTTCTTGAAATGGCTAAAATTGTGAGGGGTGCAGATGCAGATATAGATAATCCCCCACCTGAAAGTGCCGGCCTAAAGGCCATGGCAAAAGGATTTAGGGAAATTTCGGGGGATGATTTCGAAAATATGAATCTTCAGTTTCCAGCGTATGATGCACTTTATGCCTATTGCAAAATCAAATTGGATTCAATTAGAAAATGATGAATATTTTAAATAAATAATTATGGAATATATAAATCATGGTCAGGCTTTCTAAAATGTCAAAGTTAGGTAATAACAAAATTAAAATAATGAGAAATTTATTTTTGGCATGCGAAGAGCCCGAGGGCAACCGACGCTGGTATATCAAAAAATACCGGTGAGGAAAGTCCCCCCTCCAGAGGCACCGGTTACGTCGCAAGGCGTGATTCCGAGAGGGATGGAAATGGCACAGAAACGACACAGCCATGGCAAAGGATGATTTCCTGCGAAGGACGTTTCCATGGATTTGTTGAAACGGCCAGCCACCGGGGAGCAAACCCAAGCAAACGCGATGACAGGCCTCTCGAGCGTTGGGTAGGGTGCATAGTCGAATGTTGCCTGAAACAGAAGGGGGCTTACTACGGGCACTTCGCGTTATATTTCATAATACCTGTATGATATCTCCTTCTTCAGACTGCTTGAAATCTCATCAAAAATTTCATTCAGTGTTTCCGTATAATCCCTTCTTCCATTTTCTATCTCATCAATTTCTTCGTAAAGTTTTGCAGTTCTGGTTTCACTCACAAGGTGTGAAAAATTATTTACAAGATATGCGTATCCCTCTTCCCCAAGATTTGTGGAATAAAGGTATCCATTCCTATCCCTGATAATGTATTTTCTTGACTTGAGATTCGTAATTATAACAGAATAAGTGCTTGGCCTTCCAATACGTTTTTCTCTCATTTCCTTAACCACATCGCCTTCTGTATAAGGATTTATGTCTGAAATGTAGATGTTCCACACTGGATGTAATATGCATTCATTCATACATAATTTTTTTATCTGTTCTCCTGAAGCTTCTTTCAGGGGTAAAGGTGTGTAGACAAACCTTTTCAAAATATTCTGTGGAATATCATCAAGCTTCACTGAAACTATGATTTTCTCCATATTCCGCATTTCAATACTTTTACCATTTACATCAGATTCAATTGTTATGCTTTCTTCTTCATATTTTACATTATCCAACTGTGATGTAATGAATCTTTTAAAAATCATGTTATATAAAAGAAGATGATCCTTTGTCATCTTCCCACCATATAATATTTCACCGGATTCGATTGCTTCTATGAGCATTTCCATGTCAAGAGACCTTGTAGGCCTAATGCATTCATGTGTTCCGGATTCACTCCATTTTCTGGGGTGGAAATTTTGGAATTCACCATTTTCTGAAATCTGTCTGAAATACGACCTCACAATTTCTATGCCATGATCTGAAACATGCGTTGAATCTGTTCTGTGATATGTTATAAATCCAAGTTCATAGAGTTCCTGGGCGAGCTGCATGGTTTTACCAACATCAAATTTAAGAATATGTGAGGCATCAGATAAGAGAGTATCCGTGGTATATGGAGGAAGAATTTTTAGATCATATATCTTGTATTCTGTGGACTTCAATTTGGCCTTGAGGGGTTCATTTATTTCATCTTCTGCAATAAAAGATATTTTCTCAAGCCCCTCTATTTTCATCAGGGTAGCCATTTTTCTGTGTTTGTAATATTCTTTTGTTCTTTCGACTATCCAGCCCAATACAGGAGTCTGAACACGTCCCGCACTGAGATTCCTGTTAATTTTACAATTGATCTTATCTGATAACCCCAGTTTTTTGCAGTAAAATTTCCAGAATGCCGTCTGCATTTTCCTTGATAGTGCAAATCCTACCCATCTGTCCTCTATTCTCCTTACGATCTGTGCCTTGATTCTACTGATATCCATTTCCCTTGGATTTTTCAATGCATTGAGTATTGCCTCTTTTGTCACTTCATGAAATTCAATCCTCTTTATGTTTTTATTCACTGTCCTTAAATTTAAAAATAAATCCCATGCAATCTTTTCACCTTCGGTATCTGGATCCGATCCTATCAATATTTCATCGACCTCAAATGCCAGTTTCCGTATATCATCAATCATATTTGACTTATCCATGACAATCTCTTCTCCGCATTTGGGACATCTGTTTTTTACAGGTTCGGTGAACTGATGGCCATTTCTGCATCTCTTTATGGATGAATAATATGGTATGAATCTGTTTTTTAAACCATCATGTATTTTTTCTACACCGTAGAATCCATAAGGCCTTGTTGTAAGATCAAATAGATGTCCCTGGGATGCGACGACCATCATTGTAATATTTCCCAGAAATGTTTCATAGACTCTGATTCCGCCCACCTCAAAGAATCCCGGTTTCCCAAAGAATGAGGTTATGGTTCTGGCCTTTATTGGTGATTCTACTATAAGAAGTATATGTTTCATTCCGGATAATACTGATGTGACATTCCTTTCCATCCCCTCCTTTAGACTGAGCCTTTCAGTTTCAACTTCCTTAATATTTTTCTCAAATTCGCCAAAATTAACTTTATCCAGTTCTTTGAATTCGATATCTGATAAAGATCTTAATTTATTTTCAAACTTCTTCATAAGATTTTCATTTTCGTATAAAACTATTGATATTCCCCTAGTTAAAATCCCCCTGAACATTCTGGATGTTCTTCCTGTTGCATGGATATATGTTATATGAGATGGTATCTTTAACCAACCATTATCAAAAATATAGTTTGTCTGTCTGTTTATATATTCTAAAAAAGATTCATTTTTCAAATACTCTTTTACAATATCATACGCCATTTTGATTTCTTCATCTGCCTTTCCCTCTTCAATTCTCTTTTGCAGAACCATAAACGCTCCAGGAGTAATGTTTTTCATCATTTTATTTAATTTAGTGTAAAGATTTTTTATGCCCTGATCACCGGTAACCTTTGATATCATCGCCAGAATCCTCACCATGTACTGAAAAGGTAATGTTTCTCCTTCTTTTATAGCAAATTTCGGAATACCATAAAATAGAGTATATTTTATTCTCCATGGTATGTCTATTCCCCTTACCAGAAGACCATTATAACTTGACATTCCTATAAGAACGTTTATTTTTCCCTCAGTAAACTCTTCTATACCTTTAACACTTTTTGAAGTTACTGTTAATGATTTTATTCCATTTTTATTAAGAAATTCAGAGATTTCTTCGGCTTTTTCTATACCATATTCGGGAGATACATAAATGATTATACCATCCTTCATAATTTTTACCAGTTCAAGTATCCTTGTTATACTGTCATCCAATCTTTCTTTGTAATCCACAATGTTTCTTAAATAGACTGAAATGCTTCCGGGCCTGAAACCGAGTATTGATGTAAGTATCCTGTTTCCTCCGGATATTGTTGCTGAAGAAAATATCACCTTTCTGTCCTTTAATTTCTTTTCCCTTACATTTTGAAGTTTCCTGTACCTTTCATCATCTTCTAATTTTAATATTTCCTGAATGTTGGATATATCACCTTCATCAAAACCCAAAACTTTGAGGATAGAATATGCTCCCTTCTTTGTTTTTATTGCTGAATCTATATCATCAACAAATATAAAATTATAATTTAATTTAGACATTTTATCAGCGTTGTTCATAACATATCTGCCAGTGAATACACCGATGTCAAAATTTCCTTCATAAAAATTATTTTCATTCATCTCCCTTTCCGATTTTTTCATGCCAGAACTTACACTAATTATTTTGACATCCATATTCAATTTATTTGCATAATCCCTGAGAATTTTCCTTGATTGATCCAGTAAGGTTCTGCTCTGAAATACAAGTATACTTTTCTGCCCCTTTGTTGAATAATACAGTGAGGATAATATTCCGAATGTTGTCTTTCCAAATCCTGTCGGGGCAGAGATTCCAAAACTCTGATCCCTTGATAATCTTACGATCCATGCCCTCTGTATACCCGATGGCAAAAAACCTAAAGTACCCCTGAATAATTTTTCATATTCATTAACCATCTCAAAAGTTTTTTCTGTCCATGATAGATTTTTCAGTTTTCCAAGAATGTGGAGATTTTCTACAAGTTCGTAAATATTTTCGTATTCATTTGCGCCGGATAAACAGGCATCACAGACGCTTCCATGATATAATTTAATTGATTTTATATCATTTCCGCAGTTGGGGCATGATTTCAGAAAAATGGATTCGGGAATATGTTCCAAAGACATATTTTCATCATTCAAATTCTTGTTTAAAAAATGTACGATAAAAATAAAAATAAAATTTAATAAATTAATATTAAAAAATATAAAAAAATTTTTAAAAGGGGTT